>Ga0105045_10006699_pt1 | contig 10201 bp, 8 predicted proteins | sample MAT02_FD_78089 | JGI IMG/M metagenome (GOLD analysis project Ga0105045, IMG submission 78089) | Freshwater microbial communities from Lake Fryxell liftoff mats and glacier meltwater in Antarctica - MAT-02 (megahit assembly) | ecosystem: Environmental > Aquatic > Freshwater > Ice > Liftoff...
AACGGCTGCAAGGCTGCAGCCTGTGGTCGCCGCACGGCGGGCCCGGCACGGCGCTGGCCTGCACGATGCTGGAAGGCCTGCCCACGCCTGACGGTTTTGCCGACCTGCTAACAGGCCGCTGGTAACTGGCGTGTGTTTGCCAGTCAGCTCAGAAAGACTTGGCGCGGCATGGTGTCGTCGCTGCCGGCCTGAGTGACTGCACCCGGGTCGCCGGCCCAGACGGCGACGGCGCTGAAGTTGTCCTGACGTGGCAGCTTGCGGGCCTCGATCAGCTGCCGCATGCCTTGCAGCCAGTCTTCGGGGCTGAGCGCTTGCGCGAGAGTGCTGCGCAAAGTGTGGTCGTCCAGACCTTCCCACCAGCCGTCGGTGCACAGCAGGAAGGCGTCGCCTTCCTGAACCTCGACCGCGCGCACCACGGTGTGCGGGTCGACCTCGCCGTCGATGCCCAGCGCGGAGACGAGTTGGTTCTTCTGCGGGTGGTGGGCCGCCTGCTCGACGCTGATCAGGCCCAGCCGCACCATGCGCTGCACGACACTGTCATCGGCGGTGACGACATCGGTGCGCTGCTGGCGGATGCGGTACAGGCGCGAGTCGCCGACGTGGGTCCACAGCGCGTGCTCGCCAGCCGCATCGATCCATAGCGCGACCACCGTGCTGTGCATGCGCAATTCAGCGGCGGTGGAGTCCTGATGCGCCAGCAGCACCCGGTGCGCCTGCCGAACCATTGTGGTCAGGCTGGCCGGGGAGAACTCTAACCCGCCGCCGCGCAGCAGACGTTCCATGCTGTCGGCCGTGCGGTGGGCGGCCTCGGCGCCGCGGCGGTGGCCACCGGCGCCGTCGGCGACCACGGCAAAGTGGTCCTGGGGCGTCGAGCCGTGGCGGACGACATCTTCGTTATGGCTGCGGGCGCCAGTGAGGCTGCAGCCGGCGATGCAAATACTGCTCATCGACGCTGCTTTTCCCGCCGCAGGCGTTCGATCTGCTGTTCGTAGGCGGCCAGGAAGGCCCTGCCGAAGAGGTTGTGGAAGTCCTCCTGGGCTTCTTCGCGGATGGCGTGATGGTGCTGCAGGTAGAGGTCCCACAGACGGGCGCGGCGATTCATCGGCAGCAGGCTGTCCAGCATCGAACTCCCCGAGAGCTTGGCTTCTAGGGCTGCAGGATCGAAGCGGCCGAGCATGCCTTCGATGGCGGCGCGCATGCCGGCCACGGTGCCGATGGAGTGGCCCACCAAGTCGTGCATGGCTTCTTCCAGCGCCGCCGGTCCGTCCAGGAATCCGCGTACCGGTGGCTGCATCAATTGTTTGATGCCCGAGGCGGCGTCGGGCGAGAACTTGAGTGGGTTGTTGTTGCGCTGCTGGATTATCGTGACTGCGGCCCGCAATTCGTGTTTGGTGCTGGCGCGTACGGCCATCAGCTGTAGGGTGCCCTCCACGGCGGTGCGCAGCATCATGCCAACCGCCTGCATGCGTTCCGGGCCGCAGCCGGGCGGCAGCGGCAGGCTGACCCCGGCGCCAGCGCAAAAGGACGCCCACAAGGCTTCTTCATCCTGGCCCGTGTCAGGCGAACTTGCCGGGACCGATTCCGCCCGGGGCAGCGGTGGCGGTGCGGCCACCAGGGGCGCCTGTCGCGGCGCAAATTCGGGTACGGGCACAGGCACAGGCTTCAACCGGGCAGGGGCTGCCGGTGGCGACAGCACGCGGGGCGGGGCATAGGCCGAGTAAAGCGCGGGAACATCGTCCGGCTGGGCCGGGGCGGCCGGTGGCGCAGGGGGCGGCGGGGCGCCGAAGAGCATGAGCGGGTCGGTCGAGACGCCCGCTGAGCCCGCTGCGCGCGCTGCGCCCGGGTTCGGCGTTTGGCCCAGGTCCGACAGGAAGTGGGCCAGCGGGTCGTCCTTGCGGCTGTCGGACAGACCAAAGGCCTGGTCGACGCCGGCCCCTGGCGCTGTGCCCATCAGGTCGGCGAACGGGTCGACCGGCGCGGCCGCCGTCTGTGCAGTCGATGGCGATGGCGCAGCAAAGGGGTTGAAGTCGTCGGGCAGGCGGTGAGCCGGAGTTGCGGCAGAGCCCTGCCGAGGCAGCGCTGCAGAGCGTTCGTTAATGCCGGCTGGCGCGGGCTGGAAGGCCGGCAGCGGGGCCGGCCGCGCAGGTGTGCCAGCAGCGGCCGGCGGCGACGCGCCGAACAGGTCGGCAAAGGGGTCGCCGGAAGGCCCCGGGCTGGGCAGGGCTGGCACACCCAAGAGGTCGGCAAACGGGTTACTGGCCGATAGACCTGGCACGCCCTGGGCTTGAAGCGGCACAGGCGGCAGCACAGGGGCTGGCGGCGCGTCCTGCGGAGCAGCGGACCTCGGTGGCAGCGAAGCATGCAACTGTAGGCTCGGCCGGGTGGCGTCGGGAGACGCCACGTCCGGCGCCGGGCAGGAGGCTTGCAGCACGTAGCCGCCGACACGGATCACATCGCCGTGCCGGACCGCCAGGGACTGTCCGCCCGAAAGCGCCTGGTTGCCGACGATGATTGCGTTCGCAGATCCGACGTTGCGGATGAGGAAGCTGCCGCCGCTGGCCAGCACTTCGGCCTGCAGCCGCGAGATGAACCGCTCCGGGTCGGGCAAGGCCAGCGTGTTGTGGTCGGCCCGGCCGATCGTGCCGCCGTGGTCGTCAAAGCGCGCCGTAAGAGCCGGCGTCAGCGGTCTGTCGTTCAGCGAGACGGCCGTCAGGGTCAGGATCATGGGGCAGGGGATTTACACGCTGTTCAAGTCACGGCAGTCGCGGCTTCGCGCCTGATGGTCCGGCCGCATCTTGATGGCACGGCCGGTTGCCGGCAAGGCGCAACCATTGTCACGGACCCATGCGGAGCCAGAACGAGACGGCACTGAAGATCAGGGCCATCAGCGCCCAGGTGGCTGCGGCACCCTGCCATCGACGGGTTCGCACCCAGCGCACCGCCGCGGCAACGGCAAAGCCGGCGGCGAGCAGCGGGAACAGCCAGAGCGGATCCATGTTCAGCCGGGCAGCTCGGCCAGGGCGCGCAACTGCCGCGTCACTGGGGCTGCCACCTGGAAGACACGCCGCCCTGGTTGCAGCAGGCTCGATAGCCAGGCCGCATGGGCCCGTTGCCGCTGAGTGCCGTCGGCCAGCACCTGGCGGGCTGTCTGGGCGTTCATCGGCCGTCCCAGGAACAGCCGGCCGCCAGCGGCGACAGCGTCCATCCCCGCCTGTTCACGTGTCCACCAGGCCCGCACGCGGGCCGGATCGGGCCAAGGCAGGCTGTCGTCGTCGATGATGGCGCCATCGTCGTCGGCCTGGTCCGGGGGCGTATAGCCGGCCGGCGGATTCAGAGTTTCCAGGTCCAGCAAGGCCAGGTCGGCGCCCGTCACCCAGTGGAAGGCCTCGCCGGCCAGTCGTGCCAGGGCCGGCTCTGACATCCGGGCGATGAGCCAGGGCATAGAGCGCAACTCGCCCACCAGTGCGACGGTGCGGACAAGGCGACGTTGGGCGGCGATGCTGGCACCCGGGCCCCGGGCCACTTGCGACATTTGCTGCGCCCATTCACTGGCCTGGACCGGGGTGCTGGCGGCCATCAGCACAGGCCAGGCGCGGTCTGAATACGGACTAGCGCCCAGGGCGATGTCAGCCAGCCTCGCCAACGCTTGTTCACGGTCGCCCAGTAGGCAGGCCGACCAGGCCCGCCAGAACTGAATGTCCGGCGGCTCGTCGTCTGCTCCCTGTTGCAGCGCGGGCAGCAGGTCGACGCGGCCCAGCTCGCCAGCGGCGCGGGCGGCCACGGCGCGCAACGTGGGCAACGTGCTGGCCAACGCCGCAGGCAGAACCGCGCCGGGGTCGACCTGGTGCAGCCGGCAGGCCTCTATGCCGAGTTCAAGCGCCGGGCCGGGGGGCGAAGACAGCAGCCCGCTGACCACGCCCCGCAGCGCCTGCGCCGGCACCCAGCCGAGCGCCGATACCAGGCCACGGCGCGCCTCGGGTAGGGCCGGCCACAAGGCAAGCAGGCGTTCGAGCAGGGCCAGGTCGCGGCCTTCGAGCGCCAGCACAGCCAGCGCGAAGACCTCACCAGCGCCGGGCCTCTCCAACGCGGCCAGGCACAGCGCCCGGCCCGCGGGGCCAGCCACGGTCAGGCCGTCCAGATGCGCGGCCAACCGTTCGTCGAGCCGGCCCAGGCGTAGCAGGCCGACATGCGGCGCACGGACCAGCACGGAACGAACATGTCGCAGCAGGGCCGCTTCCTCGGCGTGCTGTTGCACCACCACGGCAACGACGGGCCGGGCTGGCAGGGAGGACGTTGCAGACTCGGCGGGCATGGGCTATGGTCAACTTTGAGCGGATGTGGGTCCAGAACACTTACCCGGAGCCGTCCTCCAAAGTTGGGGCTTGCGCGGACGGGGGGTTTCGGTGGCACTTCATCTCTGAGCGCACAATACCCATTGTGGCTAAGATGACTCGGCTTTCAATCGTGTTGATTCAGCGTTTTTCACCCCTGCTGGCCGCTCTGCTCGTTAGCGCTTGTGCTGCGCCGCCGATCAACCCCGCCCCTCAGCAGCCTGCCAACGCGGCGCCTCCCCGGGAGCTGGCGGCGCCAAAACCTACGCCGGTCGAGGCGCCAGAACCTCCCCGGACTGCACCCGAAAGCCCGGTGCTGGAAAGCCCGCAGGCCATCCAGCGGGTCTTGACATCGGCCGTCGAGAACCTGGAGTTCGGCCGCGAAGACGCCGCCTTGGAAGAACTGCAACGTGTGTTGCAAGCCGACCCCAATCAGCGCCTGGCCCTGAGCCTGATGCGCCAGATCAAGGAAGACCCCCAGACCCTTCTGGGGCGTGAGTCGTTCGCCTACCAGGTGAAGGCCGGCGAGTCGCTGTCGGCCATCGCCGGGCGCTTCATGCGCGACGTCTTCATGTTCTACGCGCTGGCGCGCTACAACGACATCAAGGTGCCCCGCCAGCTGGCAGGCGGGCAGACCATCCGCGTGCCGGGCAAGGCGCCACCGCCGAGCGCCGCGGCGTCGGGACCGAGCCCGGTGCCGGCGTCTACGCGGACGCCCGCTCCGACTGCACCCGCACCCGCACCCGCACCCGCACCCGCACCCGCACCCGCAACCACTTCGGCGCCTGCACCTGCGCCGGCCCCGGCGCCTGCCGCCGAGACCCCAAAAGCCCAGAGCACCCGGCTGCAGCGCGAGGCCCGCACAGCCTTCGCCAAGCAGGACCTGGTGGGGGCCATCGCCGCCTGGGACAAGGTGCTGGCGATCGACCCCGACAACCGCAATGCCCAGCTCGAACGCCAGCGCGCGGCCGACCTTTGTCGCCGGCTCAACGACCTGACGAAGGGCCCGAAAAAGGCTTGCTAGCGGGTTCGCGCGGGGCGGGCTTCTTTGGGGCGACCGCGTTCGCCGCCGAGGTGTCCACCAGCAGCGCCTGCAAGCGGGCGCGCGCCCGGGCGTGGTGCGGCTGCCAGCGCAGGGCCCGGCGCAGGGTTGTGATCGCCGCAGGGCGGTCGCTTTCGGACAGCTTGTCGGCACGCTGCAGCAATAGGTCGGCCAGCAACTTGCGGGTGGCTGGGTCGGCCGGCTTGCTGGCGGGCGTGGGCAACAGCAGCGCAATGGCTGCATCGACGTCGCCTTGGCCGGCCAGCAAGCTAGCGTGTTCCAGGTCGAGCGGACGCGCCGCGGCCCGGGCCTGTTCGTTGTACCGCGTGGGGTCCGCTGGCGCCAGCGCGCGGGCAAATCCGCCGATCGCCTGGCGCCTGGCTCGGTCGCGTTCCATCAAGCGCATCGCATTGGCGGCTTCCAGCTGCCCTGGCTCAAAAGCCAGGACTTCCAGGTACAGGCGGCTGGCCTCGTCCACCTGGCCGCGCGCCCGGGTCGCCCGCGCCAGCGGCAGGCGTTCGGCGAGTGCGGCCTGCACCCGGGCTTGCGCTGTCTGGCGGCCTCTCTGGGCTTCGGAGTGCTGCGGCGAGATGGCCAGTACGATCTCCCAGGCCCAGGCGGCGTCGGCCCAACGACCTTCGCGTGCAGCGGCTTCGGCTGCGGCGTGCTGTACCTGCTCATAGGCCCGCACTGCAACAGTTGGCCCTTCCGGCACCGCCAGGGCAGGCAATGCGACGGGCGGCGCCGGCGCCGGCCCTGGCGGCGGCCGTAAGGCACAACCTGCCATCAGCAGAGGTAAGGCCAATGACATGGCCAGGGCTGTGCTCCCGCGTGGGAGAGCAGCGGCATACCTCTTCATGGCCGGTCCAGCGGACGCTGCACCTGCAGCCGCGCCTGGAAGTCGGCCAGGCTGTGGTCACCGAAGATCATCGTCCGGCGCACCATCAGCGGGGCGGCGAAGAAGGCGTTGCCACCGGCGGTGACGGTCAGCCCCAGTTCGTAGTCGGCACGCTGCATGGCGTCGAGCACGGCGTCGTTGGCCGCACCGAACGGGTAGGCGAACTGCCGCACCCGCACGCCCAATGGCGCCATCCGCTTTTCCAGCATCGCACGGGGGGCCCGCAGTTCGCCGTCGATATTTTTGCGGTAGGTTTCGTCGGTTTCGCCCGGCTGGCGTTCGGCCAGGTTGCGATGGGTCTTCGAGTGAGCCTGCAGGTCAACCAGGCCTGAACGCACCATCTCCTTGAACTGGGGCCAGGTGAGGGCGTCGCGGGCGCCGATAAAGTCTGAATAAACGAACAGCGTCGCCGGAAAGCTGTACTTCTTCAGCACAGGAAACGCATGTCGGTACACCGATTCGTAGCCGTCGTCGAAGGTGATGACGACCGACTTGGCTGGCAAGGCGCGTTCACCTGCCATGAACGCCTCCAGGTCGGTCAGGCGAACGACGTGGAAGCCGTTGAGCGCCAGGTAGGCCATCTGCTCTTCGAATCGAAACGGCGACACCACCATCTTCGAGGTGTCGGCGCCGAAGCGGTGGTAACACAGCACGGTGACGGTCTGCATGCCAGTGGTGCTGATGCCCAGCGGGTTGCGCGACACCAGCGGCACGACCAGGGGCCTCCCGGGAACGGGTTCGCCGCCCTGCCCGTTGGCTTCGTCGATCTGCCAGGCATTGCCGGCCTGCCCCAGGAAACGTGCCGCCAGGCCGCGCAGCGTGTCGCCTTTGCGCGGCAAGTAGACGAGCAGGCGTTCACCGCTGCCGACGACTTCACCGGTGGCATCCGCCCACGGGGCGTCGCGGGCCGCCGGCGCGGCGATCGGTGCCGGCGGCGGTCTCACCATGACAGGCTCAGTAACCGCAGGCGCCGGCACCAGAAGGCCGCAGCCCGCCAGCGTCAGGCTGCCCAGGGATAGGGCCAAGCTCAGGTGCAGGGCCCGCAGGAGCATGGGCAGCGTGGGCAATTGTTGCGTCAGGGGCAGCGGGGAAAGGGTGCGCATCGTTGGTTCAGGCCTTGGGTTCGGCCGGCGCGGGCTTGTTGGCAGCGGCACGTTCCTGCAATGCGTCTGCCAGCGCGTCGAAGGCGTTGAAGAGGTCGCCGAACTCGTCGCGCCTGTCTTCGCGAATACGATGGTCCAGCCGCCCTTTGGCCAGTTCGGCCATCGAATCGCAGACCAGGCGGATGGGCTGGGCAAACCAGTTGGCGACGAAGTACATCGCCACCGCCACTGCCAGCACCGTGACCAGGGCGAGCACGATCATCAGCGTGATCGACAGCCGGGCCACCTGCGTGACGGGTCGTTCCAACAACCCCAGCGCCACCTGGCCGACCTGCTTGTCCTGAAACAGGACCGGCGCCTGGAAGCCCAGCACCGATTCGCCGCCGGCGCTGTAGCGGTTGACAATGGTGCCGTCGCCAGCGCCGGGCGGCGAGGCCCCGGTCCGCTGGTACGGCTGACCGGCCAGTCCGGGTACGCTAGACACGCGGACAGTGCCGGCCAGGTCGATCACCGTGATGCGCTCGAAGTTGCGCGTTTTCATGATCTCCTGCACCGCCACCTCGACCGCTTCCCAGTCTTCTCCGAGCACCGCTGCGGCGTTCTGCGCGGCGATGAAGCGCGCCATTGAAGCGCCATAGTCACTGACCTGGCCCATCATCGCCGTGTACTGCTTGTAGGTGATGAGCGCAGCGGTTGAGCCCATCACCACTGCCACGATCAGCGCCATGGTGGCCGCCCATTTCACGCGCAGCGGCACGATCCTGCGCTTGCCGTGCTCACGCGAGTGCTCGTCGATCTGGATCAGCACCTTCTTCAGCGCTTCGGCCAGTTCCTGGCCGGTCTGGTACCGCTGGTCGGGCTTCTTCGCCAGGCAGCGGTCGATCACGCGGCGCAGCGCGGGCGGTACGTCAGGGCGCTTGGCGGCCAGCGGCGGCGGGTCTTCTTTGACGATCTTCGCGGCAATGGCCACCATGCTTTCGGCCCGGAAGGGGCGTTCACCTGCGAGCATCTGGTACAGCACGATGCCGGCGGCGAACAGGTCGCTGCGGCCATCGATCTTCTCGCCCATGGCCTGTTCGGGCGACATGTACTGCGGCGTGCCTAGCACCGCGCCCACCTGGGTGTGCGTGGAACTGCCGTCGTCCATGTGGGCGATGCCGAAGTCGGTGACCTTGATCGTCTGCCCGTCCTTCAAGAACATGATGTTGCCGGGCTTGATGTCGCGGTGCACGATGCCGCGGGCATGCGCGTATTCCAGCGCGCGCGCCAGCTGCATGCCGACGAGCACGGCATCGCGCACCGGCAGCTTCGGCGTCTTCTCGAGGGCTTCCGACAAGGGCGCGCCTTCGACCAGTTCCATGGCCATGTAAGGCCGGCCCTCGATCTCGCCGACGTCGTGGACGACGACGATGTTGGGGTGCGAAAGCCCGCCAGCAGCGCGGGCTTCACGAAGGAAACGGTCGCGGCATTCGTCGTCTTCAGCCAGCGAGGCGTGCAGGAACTTGATGGCGACGTCGCGACTGATCGACGGGTCGTGCGCGCGGTAGACCGTGGCCATCCCGCCGCGACCCAGGCGGCCCAGGATGCGGTAGCGGCCGACCTGGCGCACGGGGGCGTCGGCGCGGGGCTGGCCGGCGGGCAAGGTGCCGATGTCGCGACCCTCTCCACCCGGCAAGGTCGCGCCTTGCGGCGCGGCGGATGGGTCGATCGACAGGGGGCTGAGGGTCGAGGGCGGGGAGGTGTCGCGGTCAAACGACGGGCCGGCAGTGGCAGCCGGTGAATCCAAGCGGGGTTTACGCGGCTGGATCACTGTTGCGTCGAGGCCGGCAGAAAGCGGCGCGCGGGACGCGATGGGGACAACGAGGGTTTCGTCACCGAAGGGGGTGTCGGCCGGCAGCGGGGCCAGATCGGCTGACTCGGTACGCAGCCACTGGGAATGGGGTGACAGTTGGGTAACGTCGGCATCGGCATTGGCCAGGCGGGCGCCGGGTGGCGTGGCGGACTTTTCTGCTTTGGGTTCTTTGGAAGTGCCCGGCTGCGGCACGTTCGGGGGCTGCGGAGTCGACATGGGAATAGAGTAAAGCGGCGGCAGTCTCTCGATGATCGCCCAAATGTGGGGATCGGTCCAACCAGAGCGGGTTGGACGCGACTGGAAGGTGAGCGACCGGCCAACCCGCTGTTCAACCAGATGGCGGTTGTCGGGTGGGACTCGTGCCTGATCGCGCCAAGCTCATGCCACACGGGCGCGTGTCTGAGCGCGTTCGTAGGCTGTCGGTCGGCCCAGAAGTTCGGCACCAAATTTGACTCGACCTGACCTTGGTGACGGGCACAGTACCGAGCTAAGCGGCACTGGCGTCAAGGTGAAGAACCCATTCTTGCCGGTCTGAACAATGGCTGAGCTGACTGCTACCGAAACGGACAGATGATCGTTCGCCCCTTGTTTTGACCGGAGCTATTCCAGCCCCACCGCGACATCGGTGTTTAGCGCCACCATACCGGCTCGAAGCTGACGAGGCGTCCGCCTTGGTGTCGCGCCAGCCCGGCCAGGTAAGCGTCCGTGACCTGCCGGTGCCCGAGCACGCCTCGCCAAGATATGTCGGCATAGCCATGGCCGTCGGGCCAGAAGCGGTGCCGTGCGGGTGCCGTGACACCAGCCAGCACCGCAAGCGCGGTGTCGGAGGTCAACTCGCCTAGCCGCATCAACACGCGAAACAGCGTGCCTTAGGTGATGGGGCAGGTGACAAACGGCTCGTCGCTCGCTGCAAGGATTGGGGTCAAGTCTTGCCTTTCGCCACCGAGTCCCCGGAGACTTTCTCTGCCCCCGCAA
>Ga0105045_10006703_pt1 | contig 10195 bp, 9 predicted proteins | sample MAT02_FD_78089 | JGI IMG/M metagenome (GOLD analysis project Ga0105045, IMG submission 78089) | Freshwater microbial communities from Lake Fryxell liftoff mats and glacier meltwater in Antarctica - MAT-02 (megahit assembly) | ecosystem: Environmental > Aquatic > Freshwater > Ice > Liftoff...
CGAATCCTTGCGAAGATCTTTGCGTGAACTACTGAGGCCGATTATATGGGCGTGCTTCACGAACGCGATCGCCTTTGCAGCCTTGATGGCCGCCCACGTCGAACCTGTTCGAGACTATGGACTGATGATGGCGGTTGCTTCGATCGCGGTTCTGATTGGGATTCTGAGCATTGTCCCTGGCGTGGTCCTTTTGGGCGGATCGCTTACCCGTCGTCCGATAACTACACAGTTCCAAACTATCGAACAAAAGCTAGGCCAGATGTTGGTCCGAATTCTCGAACGAATTCTTGCCCGACCGTTTTGGACCTGGGCGTTTCTTGTTGGTTGGGTTTTGTGTACTGCGATTGGAACGCTAAGGGTTGAAGTCGAAACAGACTTCCTCAAAAACTTTCGAAGCGATTCTAAGCTGGTCAGGGGCTATCAAGTTGTAGAAGACCACCTCGGCGGAGCAGGTGTGTGGGATATCATCGTTCCTGCCCCGGATGTTATCAATCGCGAGTATCTTGATGAAGTCAGGAGATTGGAGCAACGGCTGTCAGGCCTCTTTGAAATGGGGCTCACAAAAGTCATAAGTATCGCGGGTGCAGAAGCGGCCGCTCGTCAATCACCAATCCTCAACGGCCTGTCGTTGCAACTGCGATTGGCTGCGATGCAGCGTTCAATACCGGTGTTTTACGATTCGTTGCTGACTCCTTTAAAGTCGCCCGTTGGTGATGCTGCGGACAAGATTGCCGCAAGTCAGCCACGTCGACTGCGACTTATGTTGCGAGCCAAAGAAAACGTAAGTACGAATGCGAAGCAAGAGCTCATTGACGAGGTATCTCGAATTGTAGAGCTGCACACGAATCAGCCCGCTTGGTTATCGGCACTGGGCGAATCGACACTGGGCGAATCAAACCAAGGAACTCGAAGTCAAGTAACTGGCTACTATGTCCTACTTGCCTCGCTTGTCCAGAGCATTGTGAGCGATCAATGGGTTTGCTTTGCAATTGCGATAGTCGCGATTTCGGTCGCCTTGCGATTGGCTATTGGAAGCTGGAGACTTGCTTTAATTGCGTTGGTCCCCAATACGCTGCCCTCTCTTGGGATTCTGGCTGCGATGGGTTTAATTGGGATGAAGATGAATCTCGGGGCCGCGCTGATTTCCGCAGTATCGCTGGGCCTATCGGTAGATTCTTCGCTCCACTATCTGTGTCAGTACGTTAGTCGCCGAAAGGAAGCAGGTTCGGTGCTCGAGGCATTGATGGAATGCCAATCACGCGTCGGGGTACCGCTAATTTTGTCAACAACAACTCTCGTTATTGGATTTGGGTCATTGGCAACAAGTGAATTTGTCCCGACGATCGTGTTCGGTACAACTGCCGCAATCAGCATGCTCTTCGGACTCATCGGGAACCTGTGGTGGTTGCCAATGTTGGTTGCCTGGTCCGAGAGGATTGAGAAGCAATAGAATTGCACGAAAAAATGTGCCTTAAAAATTGCCTAGTGCGTCAGCTACGATTATTCACGTAGCGAAAGTCGTCAAGACTTTCGATTACTGCCATGCTGTCCGAAACTCTTGACGAGTTTCGCTACCTCTAAAGTAAAATTTAACAAAACACGGAAAGCCAAAACCGTTCAGCGCCTAAGCGGACGTTGAGCGGCTGAAGTTTACCAAATAGAACACTATCGCTTGCTAAACTGGACGCCACGTCGGGCACCACGCAAACCGTATTTCTTTCGTTCCTTCATTCGAGAATCTCGAGTGAGGAATCCATCTGCGCGAAGTGGAGCGAAATGCTCTTCGTTCATTCCACAAAGGGCTCGAGCGAGTCCCATACGGACTGCTCCTGCTTGTCCGATCGTGCCACCACCTGAAACATTGACACGGATATCAACAAGTTCTCGCTGGCCTACATGGTTTAATGTTTGAAGAACAGCTTGTTGTTCTGCTTCATTGACAAAGTAAGCCACGAAATCTTTACCATTAACTACAATCTTACCGGTGCCTGGTTTGATTCGAACTCTTGCAACGCTTGATTTGCGTCGGCCAGTTCCGATGAGTTCTCCGGTGATGTTATCTTTCTTGAAGGCTACCATTTGCGAGCTTACCAGTGAGTTTTACTAAACAGATGAAGGATTGATTTCTGGGTCAGTAACCAGGTTACCAGATCAAGAAACAGGACTTTTTGAATCAGATTTTTTTCGAATCAGTATTCTTCAAATCGGCATTTTTAATTTTCTTGTTGCCAAGGTCTAGGCTGATTGGCTGTTGGGCTTGATGAGGATGCTCAGGGCCTGCGTAGCACTTCAGCTTATCCAACATGAATTTAGCCAGCGGATTCTTAGGCAACATACGCTTGACAGCCAAAAAGACCAAATCGGTCGGTTTGCGTTCTAAACGATCGGCGTAGCTTTCAAGCTTTTGTCGAGTATAACCGTTGTACCAAGCATAGTGACGAACTTGTAGCTTATTACCGCTCATCACAATCTTTTCAGCGTTGATGACGATTACAAATTCACCCGTATCGACGTGTGCGGTGTATTGTGGTCGGTGTTTACCCATCAAAATGACAGCGATTTCGCTGGCCATACGGCCGAGGGTCTTCCCCGAGGCGTCTACGATATACCACTTTTGGTCAACATCACCTTTTTTGGCGACATATGTGCGTTGGATTGCCAGCATGGCAACAAATCTCCTGGGAAGGGCAAAAGCCCGGAAAACATTGGTATTTCTTCGACGAACGGCCGAATCCGAGATGAAAAAGTGGACATTCCCTCTTTTTGGTACTTCGGAACGCAGAGTTTTAGTGATATTGCTCGCCGCTGGCAAGGCTTAATTCGTCCTTGGCGTGGACTTAAGCCAGATTGTCTCCTTCCGCTCCGCGAAAGTGGCGTGCGTCGGTGAAAGCTAACGAACTTCCTTTGTGGAAAAACCTAAAAAAATTTGCTAACTGTTGCGTTCGCTCGCGGATCGAACGACGGCATTGGATTACTCGCGTAATTTACGTGTACTAGGAAGCTTCGTTTGTTGGTGTAGGGTTTGGCCTCATCTCAGCTAGGCAGGGTTCGTTCAAAAATTAATCCCGACTCTACTGGTCGAAATCCCAATCGCTGAAGAATACTGATGCTTTGTTGCTGATCAGCCGAGGCGACAGTTCGAACTGTTGTAAATCGCTCGAGCTGGAGTTGCCGCATCGATTCCGATAGCAAGTAGACTCGGCGATCATTGGCTTCCGTCTGCTCGCGAACCGCACCAATCATGGGGGGGGATTGCGAAAACGACTCAGAAGTATTCTTCGCTGATAGAGGCATCAGCCAAAGTCTAGCGATATGACTACGTAGACCAGAAATTGCATGATCCGTGTACCAAAGCGAAGCCTCCTCAATGAAAGTTGATTGGGTTCGCGAGAATAGCTGGAAACTGATTTGCTCCGTATGTCCCATAGTTACAGCGTGCCACCAATTGGAGTCGGCATCGTCCAGGACTTTTCCGACCGACGCCGTACGCTTTACCGCGATTTGGCCACGATCCATCGGTACTCGAAAAGTACCTAAATCCAGCTCCCAAACTTCCGTCGGTCGTAGGGGTCGAAATCCACCAGCGTAAAGCCACCGTTGGAGTCGCGCATCGCGGGCAGGGACCCCCATAAGTCCATCTCCTGGGGCGATTCCAATGTAGAACGAGTTTCTCCATTCCGCTCCGATGGAAATTACGCTTTGACTTTTGACAGCGTCAAACCGCTTCATCGCTTCGCTTAGCAATAGGTCGGCGGCGATATCTTCATTTGCGACCGGAGAGATATAAAAAGCGGCGAGTATTCCCGCGTTGATATCGATGGCATCGCCGCTATCGCTGGAGCCATAGGCTACGTGAGCGAACCCGATCGGCTGGTTGTCGTCTTCCAAAATCAGCAAATCATTGGCTTCAAAGAAAGGCTTCGAAAGGACACAAGCTTCGAAGTGAATCCCTTTAACTCGCTGCGGCCAGCTCATTGCTTCGTGATGTTGATTCCAAATCCGAACAAGATGTGGCGTATCTTTATTGCAGAAAGGTCGGATCAAATAAGACACTGCAAGTAGCCTTTTTCACGCCGCCTGTTCAAGGCGTACTAATTCACGACGTATGAGTTAACGACGTATGATTTCAAGACGTATGATTTCTTTGCTCGACTTTGACTCGGCGGTACCAAGGAAGCCGAATCTCAAGGCTGCAGCCTTGGCCTGGTTGGGAGTCGATCCAAACATGTCCGTCGTGACCTTCTACAATGCGTTGAATCTTCGACAACCCTATCCCGAGCCCACGTCCAGCTTCTCGACCGCTGTAGTATACATCCCAAGCGTGCTTCTGTGCAGCCAAAGAAAGTCCGGGCCCATTATCAATAATTGCAATGCGAATCTCTAAGAGATCGTTGTCGGCTCTGGAGACATCGGCCCGTTCCGCGACAATCTTAATAGCATCGCCGGTCAAGCAAGCATCGATCGAGTTTCGCGTACCAGCCACTAGCGCCTCGATTAAAGCACCCCAGTCCACGTTGCACCATAGCGCATCATCTCCAATGCCGTTTTGCCAATCCACCTTTCCACTTGTAATGCGGTCGGCGTAGCTGGTAAACCAATCATTTAATGGCTTGCGAATATCCATCGGGCGCATCTGCAATGCCGGACGCTGAATCGCCAGCATCATTTCAGCCAGCATTTCATGGGCTCGCATGGATGAATCGACAATCGTTCGAAGGTATTTCTGGTGTCGTGGATCGCTAGTCTCGCGAAGTAGAAGGTCTGCTCTCGCAGCAATATTCGCCAGTGGATTGTTTATTTCATGTGTTAGCCCATATGCAAACTGAGCTGCTTGACGACGCAACTCTTGCTCACGCGATCGACTTTCCCGTTCTCGTAAGGTCAGTTCTCTTATCAGCAGATGTGCAGACTCTCGCAAGGTCGAAAGAGCTAACGGAGCAACTGCGGTGAACTCCGGGTCATTCGACTCTAATTTATCCAACAGCAACCGTAGCTCATCAAGAGAGCGCGCTTCAGATTCTTTAGTCAGTTGTAGTGAATCGTGGTGCATGGGAGAACTATGTTAGCCGGCTGATGATTTAACTGTTTAGCGGCTAGCCGGAGGCGACTTTTAAGGGACAAACTGACTCCTCCGGAACTAAGAATCAAATCCCAGGCTGTTGAACCTGGGACATGGTAGCGAAACTCGTCAAGAGTTTCGGATCGCTTGGCCGTTGCCGAAAGTCTTGACGACTTTCGCTACATGATCGATCGTAATTCATTGTCGTAACAAAAAATTTAAAGGGGGAATTTTGTTTCCGACTAAATTGCGACCGGGCGATCGATCTCGAGTAGTTCGCAAACGCGGTCGAGCAATTTCTCGGTTGTGAATGGCTTCTGCATAAAGTCGTTTGCACCTGCTGCTCGCAAATCGTTGATCCGATCCATTTCTACCATACCAGAGATACATAGAATTTTGACTATATCCATGGTGCGGTCCGATCGAACGCGTTGACAGAATTCGCGACCGTTGATATCCGGGAGCATAACGTCCAAGACGACCAGGTCTGGGCGAAATTCTTTGACTTGCATACCGGCATCGAAACCGTTGTTGGCGGTCCGGATTTCGAATCGGCCATCGCGAGCAAAGCAATCGACCAAGAGATCTACCAGATCTTGATCGTCGTCGACAAATAGAAGTTTCTTCTTGCCACTTTCCAGGGCGTCCGTAGGAATACCGTTGTCCTTCATAAACACGAACAGCTGGTCTCGAGGAATTCTTCGGAAGCGGCTACCAGGGACACGGAATCCCTTAAGCGTTCCATTGTCAAAGCAGCGAATGATAGTTTGCTGACTGACTTTGCAAATTTTGGCGGCTTCGCCAGTAGTGAAAACTGTTTTTGTGTTGGACATCTCTTCGAACCCAATCCTTGTTTTTCGGGCCTTGTTTTAGTGGCCATATATAGCGGTTTTGCTGCTCGAGTATTGTATGGTGATTCGGTCGATCGAACCAATTCAACAATTTCGTTTGGGGCGATTCGCGTATCGTGCGAGTCTACCGAACCGGTATATTCTGTGGTGCCCACCGCACCCTCCAGGCTTACCCGGCTTTCCATTTTGGCGAGGATAGCGTTCTAGGTAAGCTCAGGTCAATATGAATTCACATGAGTAGCATTCTTCGCAAAACTCGTTAAGACACATGGATTTACTTGATGCTTCCCGTACTTTAGTTTCGGCAAGGAATTTCGATTAATCATATAGCGAAAGTCGTCAAGACTTTCGGCAAAGGCCAAGCGATCCGAAACTCTTGACGAGTTTCGCTAACCTAAAAGTGTAGTAACAATGCACTTTTATCTCTTTAGGAATCGCCGAACCAAGCGATGAATATTTTGGTAGGCATGAAGTATGGGGGAATTGCTACTGCGAAGCGTGCCGTTTCGGTCGGCTTGCCAAATCTCGCGAGAGTCCACGTCAATCGCTGTAAGATATCGTCCGCCAAAACAAAACGTATCGATGCAAACCAAGTGGCCATAGTCGGCGATCCATCCATTCATTTGAGGTGAATGGCCAAGCCATACGGTCTTTCCGGAAGTATGCGGGCCAGGCAAGCGGTCATAGATGTGCTCCCAAAAGGCAATCATTGGTGGTGCTTCTGCCAGGGGAAGATGGGGGACATAGTTCGCATGAATAAAAAGGTCGTGCTCGGTCTCATAGTAAGGAATCGTTTCGGTAAGAAACTTCCGATGGGACTCTGGAATAGACGATAACTTGCCACCATAGCTGGTCAAAGTCATACGGCCTCCATTGTGGAACCAAAGGGTCGGATCCTGGCCCGCAACCACTGCGTCGGCAAACAAAATCTCGTGATTGCCCTTCAGAAACACCGTATTACTATGATTTGCCTGCAATTCGATCAGAAAGTCGACTGCTCCACGACTATCCGGCCCGCGATCAATATAGTCTCCTAGGAAAATCAACTTGTCGTCCGGATTAGGATCAATTGCCTCGATCAGCGTTTGAACAGCTTTGAAGCATCCATGTATATCGCCAATTGCAATCGTTCGCACGGTTTGCCTTAAATGAGTAATAGTGGTTGCCCAATTTAAAACGCTAGCTTGCGTTGCGTGTTGGTAGTAGAACAAAACAGGGGACTTATTTCGGGACGATGCCTAAGCCGCAATACGAATATGTTACCAACTCTTGCCTTCACCGCGAGCCAAGGTTCAAAGGTTGACTCCTCGTGTTATTTCAGTCGCTTCGGCTACACTATTGGTATAAGTACGACGACACTTCCGACGATATTCGAGTTTGAAAAGATGATTTACATTATTGGAATTGGTGATGATGGAATAGCTGGCCTGACGAATTCCGCTTTGCAGCGAATTCAGTCGGCAGAATTGTTGGTTGGACCGGCAAGCTTGATGGCCAAAGCAGACCAATTCAAAGCCCGTAAGGAAATCATCGGTGGCGACCTCGAGAAGCTTGCGCTTTTACTCGATAAGCAAACTACAGGGGATGTCGTAGTTTTAGCGGGTGGCGATCCCTTGTTTTATGGAACCGCCCGGTTCCTATGCGATCGATTGGGTAAAGATCGATTTACCGTCGTTCCTCACGTAAGCAGTATGCAACTGGCATTTGCTCGCGTCAAAGAGAACTGGGATGAAGCCTATCTCACGAATCTGGCCACTCAGTCACTTGGGAAAGTACTTGAACGAATTCGGACGTCGGAAAAGATTGGACTTTTCACCTCTGACGAAGTATCTCCATCGGATCTAGCCAAGGCATTAGTCGATCAAGGGACCGAATACTTTACAATCTATGTTTGCGAAAACCTCGGTTCGCCAGATGAGCGGGTGACCAGAGGGACTCCGGCCGAGCTGGCAACACAAAGGTTCAGCCAACTGAATGTCATGATTCTCGTTCGTAAACCCGGTGTTCCTGATCGCCCAGCAGCTTTAGTTGCTAGGCGGCTTTTCGGAAATCCCGATGAGTTATTCCTGCAATCCAAGCCCAAACGAGGGCTCCTCACTTCGTCCGAAGTCCGCTGCGTAGCCCTAAGCGAGCTTGAATTGGCCGAGGATTCGATTCTTTGGGACGTCGGGGCAGGAAGCGGATCTGTCGCCATCGAAGCGGCCAGCATTGCAAGGTTTGGGCACGCCTATGCGATCGAAATGGATACCGAAGACTATGGTCTGCTTGTAGAAAATACGCAGCGATTTGGCGTACGAAACTTGACGCCAGTACTTGGACAAGCCCCTACGGCTTGGCTGAAGCTGCCCGACCCAGATGCGATCTTTGTAGGTGGTACTGGAAGAAGTGTTACCGAACTGGTCGAAGCCGCTTGGCCGAGGTTGCGACCGGGTGGAAGACTGATTGCAAATCTAGCAAGTATGGAGAATCTGGTTGCGTTACAAAAATTGATGACCGAAAAGCTTGGATGCGAGCCTCAGCTTTGGATTGTCCAAATCTCGCGAGGAAACTATCAGTTCGAAAAACTTCGGCTCGAGAGTGCAAACCCGACTTTTGTGATCAAAGCTATAAAAGCAAAGCTGGAGAAGTCGGCGTGATTTTTCTAAGCCCTAAGGATTCGGGTTTTTCTTTTGAGCCGATGGCGCTAACCGCGGATGATGCACAGGAAAAAGTTCGTGTCGATAGCAAGTCGATATCCGAGGCTAGTAGTGCCTACGGCTCCGGATTAAAAAATCCCGCTGAAAACCGGCTGGACATTATTTTTGTCGGTGCTCATCCGGATGACCTGGAAATTGCTTGCGGTGGCACGATTCACGCATTGGTTCTGCAAGGCTATCGGGTTGGAATGGTCGACCTGACCGATGGCGAACCGACGCCCGGAAGTTCATTTCCTGAGGTTCGTTGGGACGAAGCCAAAGCGGCGGGCGAGGTCCTGGGAGTCGCCTACCGTCGGCTGCTGCATCTTCCCAACCGACGCTTGATGGATGGTTTTGATGAAAGAGTCGCCCTAGCCAAGGAGTTTCGGTATTGGAGACCTTCGATCGTGGTCGGTTTTGGAAACAAAACGCCAATGGCCTCGCCGGATCATTTTCAAGCGATGCAAATCACGGATGCTGCTGTGTTTTATTCGCGGCTCACGAAATGGGACGAGCACTTTGATGGCCTGCCTCCGCATACTATCGCGAACCAGATCAACTTTAAATTGTCTTTCGAATCAGCTCCTTTAGCTGGCTTTGATTCGCTTGTCACGGTCGACATAACGGACACCTTAGACAAAAAGCTGAAATCGATAGCCTGCTATGGAACTCAGTTTCCACCCGCCAGGTCGCGTATTTTTGATCGTGTCCGAGGGTTGGCAATCGCCGCGGGTGCCGCTGCCAATGTCGGGGCAGGCGAGGTTTTTGGCTGCACACGGCCCGTAGCCGTCAAGGATTTAGTCGACTTTTGCCAGCCCGGCCATCGGCCCGGTTGATAGTGAGTTGCCCGGCCTTGCGAGGGGACAATGCACTAGTAGATCTTACTTTTAACGTAGCCAAACTCGTCAAGAGTTTCGGCTCGCGCGGCAAAGGCCGAAAGTTTTGACTTTCGCTAGGTGATAAACTGGAATTTTCAGCCTTATCAAAGCACTGGTGTCTCAGGCGAACCCTTCCTGGTTCAGCCGTTGTGTCCGTAAAATCGGCGGTTGAGAATTCGAAATACCTAGTTTGTCTGTCGAATTCGGCCTTGGAAGGTCGAAGTATTGACGTTACACTCTGCGATTCGATTGGAAATGAGAGATCGTAATCGGCCTTCAAACGCCTCTTAGAAGATATAAATACGACGATGTACAAGCAAAAAACACATAAGGCCACCAAGAAACGCTGCCGACTTACCGCAACGGGAAAAGTCAAGCACCGTAAGGCTGGAACAAGCCACTTGGCAATCAGCAAGTCACCCAAGAAGATCCGCCAGTTGCGTGGTACTCGTGTTTTGGAAATCAATTTCCAACGCGCAGTCCATGATGCTCTTCGCGGAAATAGCTACTAAGTCATTAAGGATCGTTTTTTTAGTCCAAGTTTCTAGGTATCAACATCTGCGTTTCGGTAAGGCTGTATCAAGGCAGCTTACCAACAGATTCCGGTCCGAATCTGATGGGATTCTCTTAGCAAGTTTACTTCGGTGAACACGATGCTGAGGGCTTTCCAAACTTGCAGAGGCCTGAGAGGCTCCATTTAGCACCAAAAAGGTTGCACAACTACTATGCGTA
>Ga0105045_10006704_pt1 | contig 10195 bp, 13 predicted proteins | sample MAT02_FD_78089 | JGI IMG/M metagenome (GOLD analysis project Ga0105045, IMG submission 78089) | Freshwater microbial communities from Lake Fryxell liftoff mats and glacier meltwater in Antarctica - MAT-02 (megahit assembly) | ecosystem: Environmental > Aquatic > Freshwater > Ice > Liftoff...
ACGATCGGCAAAAGTAGGAATTGCGATCGCAAAGCAAGGCGATCGCCTATATTTACGCGGCACATTGCCCCCAAAACCAGATAGCGACAAAAAAACACCATATCAACAGCGCTTAGCACTTGGTATTCATGCCAATCCATTGGGCATCAAGAAAGCCGAGACTGAAGCCCGAAAGATTGGAGCATTACTAGATTGCAAAGAATTTGATTGGCTACCCTATCTCAAAGACTCAGCCCCGACCGTAACCTGTGGCGAATGGGTAGCCAAATTTGAGAAAGATCATTTCGATAAGCGCGATCGCAATCCTAAAACCGAAACCACATGGCGCAAAAACTACCACGAAGTTTTGAAACGACTACCGCCAGAGTCTCCGCTTAGCGTCGCCATATTAAAAGAATTAATTTTCAGGACTGAACCAGACACCCGCAGTCGCCAAAACTACGCCATGGTATGTAATAGTTTTGCTAAATTTTCTAGCCTAGATTTTGACTTTTCTATTTATGCAGGCAAGCACTCACCCCGAAAAGTCGCGCCGCGAGACTTGCCGTCAGACGAACAAATCCAAGAGGCATACTATAAAATCTCTAGCCCCGAATGGCAGTGGGTCTATGGTGTTATCGCCACTTATGGCATACGCCCACACGAAGTTTTTTACTTGGAACTCGCAGACCTACCGATCGCCACCATCACCGATGGCAAAACAGGAGCGCGACGGGTTTGGGCTTGCTATCCAGAATGGGTAGAAACTTTCTCAATAAAAAACGTTTGCTTCCCCAGGGTCACTGGGAAAGCAAACGTAAATCTAGGAGAAAAAGTTACCAAAGCCTTTAAACGTTACGGTGTGCCATTTACACCCTACGATCTGCGCCACTGCTGGGCGGTGCGTAGTCTAGAATTTGGGCTAGATATTTCACTTGCAGCGCAACAGATGGGACATAGTGCCAAAGTCCATAGCGACTTATATCACCACTGGATAAGCGATCGCCATCATCAAAAAGCATACGATTTGCTCATGCAAAGAAGCGATCGCCCAAAGCCGCCTCAAAAATCTTAATTGCAAAGCGAATTACCCTCTTTTTCCTTCCGAAATGTCACCATCAAAAAGCCGCTCTTTTAGATTAACTAACCGTTCGGCGGTAAGGGTCATAAACTGGACTTGGCTATCTAGTTTCTCTTCGTATGTATTTTGTTTTCTGTCTAAGTCTTCTATTTTATCTTCGATTTTTATCCCCAATCTATTCAAATCTCTCTCAACTACATTCAGACGCTGTGAGTTCTTGCCAATTACAAAAATTATGCCAGCAACGGTGATTGCAAAACTAGCGATTGCAAGTATATCGGACGTATTCATATTTTTTATCCTAGAAACAATGCTTGGAGCCAAAATTAGCCCCGCTAAGGCTTCAAACGGTTTAAAACTTGAGACACTAAAATCTCTATCTTTTTAAGAGATTCTTGAAATAATTCGATCCGAATATCAACGATCTCGCGAATTAATTGCGGTAGTTTTTTCTCCAAATCTTTACACCTTGACAGAGTAGTTTCGCGAATGCTTAAAAGCTTCTCATCTTGCTCCGCCTGAGATGTTTCCAAACTATCAAGCCGATCATCGAAACGGTTAATTTTATTATCCAAGTCGTCTTTCATCCGAGTTAGCCTGTAAATGATTTGATCGAAACTTGACAGTCCTTAAACCACCGAAAAAACTCAAGCCTCAATCTATAGCCATCGGGATAATTAATTAGCTGGATAATTTCGGGCTTGCCCAGAGAAATAACATGCTCTGAAATGATATCGAAATTACCAAAGACAGTATCGACAGTTTGGTAAAGCCTTAATCCCCGAATCCAAGTCTGCTTACCTAATCGAGTCGCGACAGACACTCTCACGTATTCAGCCACAAGCAAACTAGGAACAATTACAGGCTGGATAATCCCATACCCAAAAGAGCCAATAGTTTCGGCTTCGTAGTCTGCATCCAGAACCCCCGCCCAATTCCCTGCCAGAAAGTCAGGATAAACGGTCATCACAAAACCCTCTCTACTGTCCAATTAGTTGCACTTGCACCAAAGCCAAGCTTGATAGTTTTGCCAATCAATTGCACCTTAGCGGTATCAGTATTTTCCGCATCACAGATCAACTTTATTCGCCGAGATTCTTCGCCCTTAAAAACAACGACTCTAAGCAAAGAAGCCAGCCCATTCCTAGTTGCGACCTTTATAGAAGCATCAATAACTTTCACAGAATTATTTAAGAGTGTATTCCCAACCCCTAAGATCGGCGCAAGTTCAGCATCATAAATATCTGGATCTAATTGCAAGCGAAAAGATACTTGTGGAGTAACCCCAATATATCGGGCTGATTTTTTATTAGTTCCCATTTTCTTACCTACTTATTAAGTATCAGGATGAAAACCTTCAGAAGGCTTTCATCCTAATCACAAATCTATCGAGCGCCCGTAATCGTCCAAGGAGTAACATTTGCGCGATAGCCTAGATTCACGGTTTTATTAATCAAGGCAACTTTCGCAGTGTCGAGTAATGAAGTCTCGCAGACGATATTCAGATTTCGGGTTTCTTCATCTGGGGTATTCAACCCCTTGGTAACGGTCAGGCGAATAAGCCCTGCGAAAGAACTCCCTGTAATTTGTTTGACGGTTGTTTTCAGAGTTTTTACAACTGATCCCTTTGTTGGAGTTAGCCCAGTAGCTGTTTGCACATCAGCATCATAAATATCTGGATCAAGCTGTAACATGAGAGCTTCAGTAGCTGTGCCGAGCGAGATGTAGTAGGGGCGTTTTTTTGCAGTAGCCATAATTGCGAATCCTTGTAAAAGATAAAAAACAAAATATAGAAGCCTAAAAAGGCACGAAAAAAAGACTAGAAGTTCTCGACCTTTTCAACAGACCAATCAACCTTGGTAGTACCACCAACTTTGATCGATTGGGGAAGCAAAGCAGCTCTGACAGTATCCAAATTGTCTTTGTCACAAACGACAACAATCGCGCGAGTTCTTTTCCCGTTTTTCACAGTGACGCGAATCCGCCCGATCGCGCCTGACTTTAAAGCCGCCCGAATAGATTTAAAAGGATAAATATTAGATCCAGAGGGGGGGGTCAGCAACCCACCCACCGCAGTCAATAGCGCAGAATCATATTTTCTGGTGTCAAGCTTTAGTTCAACAGCTTGGCTTGGGCCAGAATTAAAAAATATACTTTTGATAGCCATGTTTAGAAGTACCTTGTGAGAAAGAATCACTCAACAATATATAGCCTGAAACCCTTACCCTGTCAAACTTTCCGCGTCTACACGCACATCCAGACCCGTTAGGAGTCCGTTGAGAGTGTAGGGCTAAGTGACAGTTTTCAAAATATATATATCAAAAAAAGACAAGCCTAGGAGTCTTATAATAAGGTTGCTAGTCTCACGGTAAGACCTATTGATTACTTGGCAACAAATACACGACTCAACACACTCGTTTAGTGCGGGTATCGTTGATATTGCGATCGCTTTCAGTGCCAACACGCTAGCGATCGAGTGCAGCACCAAACCCGAATACGCCCTTACAAGGCAAATCGTCGGGTATATCTACCAATCTTTTGGTAATGCTCAGAAAGGATACGCCCTATATTCGGGCAAAGATATTTTGATTTTGTCTCTACCTGAGACAGATAGGCTGATATTCGTCCCTACGAGTTATCTCAGCGATAACTACACCCTGTCGATCGCAGCAACCACGATCGGATCGGTAAGCAGCGAAAATACAGCCCCAATTCCCGATTTAATTTTGGGATTATCCCCTAGGGTTAGCGCGTTAGAGGATGGTTTTGAGACTGTAGACAATACATTAAGTACTCAGGCGATCGCAATTGAGGCTCTACAAAATTCCATATCTAATCCCTCATGGGATGACATAACAGGTAAGCCGAGCAGTTTCACGCCTAGCAGCCATAATCACGCGATTGGTCAAATCACCAATCTGGCAGAGTTTCTATCCACTTACGCGCTGAAGAATGAGATTCCATCACTCCTAGTCGTTAATCAAAATATTAGCTCACTACAAACCAGTGACACTGGGCAAAATACCGCGATCGGCGCATTGCAAACCAATGTATCCAATCTATCTACTACAGTATCTAATCTTGGCAGTTCTAGCGCCTCTCTCGCTTACACCTTACTTTCCACAAATCAAGCGCTAGAAAGCAATAAGAAATACTTAGCAAGTGTCACAGGATTGGTTTGTAGCCTACCGTCCAGCCCTGCGATAGGTGACGTGGTTAGCCTATCCACTGGCAATTTTGATCTTAGGATTAATCACGATAACGCATCACGTAGAATCGTAAATCTATCCACATTGACAACGATCGGCGCGAGTAACGGAATCATCCTAAAACCCTATGCTGATATAGATTTAGTGTTTATGGGCGGTAACTTATGGAAAACCGGTTACCGTAACAGAACGATTAATAATGTGGAACCCCAAATAATCGGGGCGCTAGCTTTGATATCCGTAGCGCTCTCAACTAATAGCGGCCCTGCTTCTTTTAACACAACCTTACAATCGATGCAAGACGGGGTAAGAGCGCCTAACAATTCTCTAGCTAGCGGCTATCTTGCGGATAGGAATTTTTTAAATCTGCTTATTACTGCTAGTTCACCGTTTATTCTAGATCAAGTGCGACTATGGAACGGTCAATCAAACCTAGGGTTAAACGCTGCAAGCAGTTATTGGACAAGCGGTGTAACTGTTTACCGTGGCAATAGTATTAGTGGTGTTAATCTTGGAAGTTTTACTTTCACCAATAATACTGGTATTGAGCAAATCAGAAATATTATTAGCACCCTATCTAGTACAGAATATTTCCTGACTTTTACAGCGAACCAAGCTTCGATTGGCATTATGGAGCTTGAGTTTCATGGAAGACCATCAAGCGGGGGGGAAATCATAGCCGTATAAAAGCAATTTAAGTTCCATCTATTCAATCAACAAAAAAAGACAAAGGATAATCGCAATGGCATCTTTAATCTATCAACTAGACGCTACTCCAATCATAGTACCAGCAAACTCAAGCAGTGTGCCGCTATTCGGCGCTCAAGCGCTCTCTAATCATTCTCAAGCTTTAGCCTACTTCGCGCAAACCTATCACGATATTAATGCAAGCGAAAAGCTTAGCTTTGGTGATGAAACTGTGGCTGTGCCGCTATCGAGCATGTTTATCACTTACGCGAAAGGCATGCCACATATGGAACTGAGAATGTTCATCCGTCTGACCCAAAATTGGGCGGCGTATCCCAATGGTGGAAAGCTTCACAAGCAAGCGATTGAGCGTTTGCCGAATACTCCGCACGATGTAGCTTTTAATGCTTAAGATATTTGTACTTGCACGGATTAACTAACTGATATGTCCAGCCCCTTCGCGACACCTTCATCAGGGTATATAGATGTTGTCCCTAGCGCGGCGATCGCCTTGCCCTCTGGCTTGGCTGTATCTGATACAAGAGTAAGCCCTTACCCAATAAATCCTGATGAGGGGCGGTTAGGATTGCCGATTAGAGGTCAGGCGACACATCCATCAAATGTTCGCAGAAACCTAGCGCCATTTAGCGGAAAACCGACTCAGCCTAGCAATAGACTGCCTTTCGCAGAGCCACCACCACCCGCAACACCAACGCCCGTAAGTCCTCATGCGCCAACGAGCGCACCAACACAGCCAACCGTACCAAAAGCACCCATTCCAAGCATAGGCAAAAGTGCGATCGGGATTGCTGCGGATATAGCTGGCGGTAGGATTGGCGAAGCTGTGGGGAGAAATGTGGGCGGAGACTTAGGCGCGGGGTATGGTGAAGCACTTGGCACGGGACTCGCGACGGCTGGCGGTGTTGCGCTTACTACGGGTCATCCTTTGGCGGCGGCCGTCGCGGGGGGTGTCACGGGTGTTGCCTCATTAGCAAATAGTGCATTAGGCGCTCTTGCGAGTGCTATCAGCGCTGGCAAAGGGTTAGAGAGGGCGCAAGCTAATCTGGCGAAATCTAATGAGAGATATGAGAATGCGCTAAAAAACAGAGCAAAAGGAATTAATCCAGACAATCTAAGCAATGCATCGCCAGATAATATTGGAGGCAAAGATCCGCTCGTTGGTTACAACGTAAGTCTTAGTGGTGCTATCAATTACGCCGATAACGGCGCGGTGCTTTTTACCTATTCAGGTCAAGTTGTCGCATCGATTTCAGCTCCGCTAAGATATGTCGAAAAGCGGGTGGACAGCAACAGTGCATATATTGATATTGGTGATGCTGGCCCCGATCGCAGCATACTACTCGCCAGTACTGGTGGGAACCTCAGAGCATTAATTAACAATGTATCCATAACCTTAATTCGCGCTGATGGATCTCCACAAAGACCATCTGACTACGCGCCATCGCCAAGGGAATCGCCGCCAAATCCGCAAACACGCCCCGCCGATCCTAGTAGTGGGAGTCCGCAGTGGTTGCCAAGCATAGATTTAAGCGGGAGTCCATCGGATCGCAAAGCTTTTCCAGATTTTGCAGAGCCGACAAGCCCAGCAAATCCTTTCTTGCCAGCCAGACCCAACAGCCAGCCAGCCCCATTAGCCCCGTCAGCGCCACAAAATAATAGAGCGCCTCAAACGGGCGATGCTAGCAAACCTACGAGCGGAAGTAATGAAGGAAAGCGAGATCCTTTTGCTAATGGCGCTAGTCCACCGTTTCAGGCTAAGCCATTCGAGAGCGGAAAAAGCAATCCATCTGAGCAATTCGATCCAGTAGACGTAAATACGGGGCTAACTCGTAGCGAATTTGAGAAAGCGAAAGAAGCTGATACAGCCAAAAGACGCGCACAGCAACTAGCGCCACAAGTTGCAGCGGCTAATTCTGATGCAAAAAAGATAGAAGAACAATTGAAGAATTTAAGCACCGTACCGAGGCAAGATTTAGGCGGTAAATCGCCACAAGAATTTCAGCGAGAACAGTATCAAAATTCCATTAAGAACGATGAGATAAGATTAGCGGCATACAAGCAAGCCTCAAGCGCATCGCAGACTACACCGCAAAGTACTACGAACACATCACCAAATGCGGGGCAAGTTATTGGAGGCTTAGCAGGTATCGCCGCGACGGTTGCAGCATTGAAACTTGGTTCAGATTTATTGGTAAATAATTCACTGAGTAATAGCCCCAAGATCGATCAGATTGCCCAAAATACTACAAATGCCAATCAGCAAACTAACGCTAAAGCGGGTGTGTGTAATGCGATGGAACCACAGCAATGTGGGTACGAAGGGGTGAAGGCGGCGACGACTGAGGCAACAAATCCCATTAAGGATCAGGCAACCGCAAATAATGGATTGCTGCAAACATTGCTAGCCCTATTACAGGGCTTAAATACTTTCCTACTTTCAAATATTGGGAAGATTCTCGATCTCCTTAATCGTCAGGTAGTCGATCGCGTTTTGGCGGTGACTAACTTTGCATTGACACTGCATAATGCTTTGATGCTTTCTCAGGGTATTGGTGATACTGTGGGGGCGATTGTGGATAATGTCCTTAGTATCGGAAATTGGAGCTTTAGAAACTCTGAGGGTAATACTGTGGGTGCTGGTGAGGTTATTGGCGCAAACTTTAGAAATCTAATGGTTAATCTCGTCGGGGTGGAAAACTATACGACATTAAGTACTACTTTTGCTCAGGCTAATAGGATTTATCAGGCAGGGATGAACATCGTTAACAATGTGCAATCAATGCTAGACAGTGCGGCGAGTGTGGCTCAATCGAGCGGGATTAATATAGCCAAGATCGGAAATGCGCTTAGAGATAATCACGTAGTCTCGCCGCGAGATTATACCCATATGGACGACACTCCTGAGGGGAATAGAGCAACTAAGAAGAATAGATTCGATCAGTTGACTACGTTAATTAGTGATGCTGACACAAATCTGCAAAACCTAACGAACATAACTGGGAACATAGTCAGCATTAAGGATAGCGTTAAGCAATCCAAAGATGATATCAAGGCTTTCAATGATGCTCGTGACGCAAATAGCACGGTAAACAGAGATGCTAAAGAGGCTGTTTTAACCCAGATAAGAGAACTAAAACCACTTACAGAAATCTCGATCGCAAAACGGGAGGAAGAGACATAATGAGCGTAGAAACTTTTCGCCAAGCACAGACATTAATCTCTCAATTTGGCACTGTGCATAATGAAAGAGTCCGTAAGTATTTTCGCAAATCAAATCAAGACCAGACCGAGATTGCTAAGCAAAGGCAATTTCTAGGCGTGCTTCTAGCTATTAATCCAGCTAAAGACAATATGATTATTTGTATCTTTAAGTTTTTATTCTTTTATATGTTGGCTGGAGCTGCCTTTGATGAATTGGCTAAGGTCTATGGAATTCCAGTTAGGCAATACCAATCCAACACGAATTTTCAGCCGCAGATATTAATAAGATTCAGAGAGAGAGCCGTAAACACGGCAGATTTACCGCTAAGAAATTATCGACTTGAGAAGGAGATAAGCTTCCATTTAGGGAAAGATAAGATTCCGAAAAACAAATCTGAACTAAAGATATTAGCTAATAAGTGTAAAACGCTGTTCTTCCCTACGGGCAAGGCTTTTAACTATAATTCTGGGTTGACAACGTATCGATATAAGGATGATGACAATCTTTATCGGCTTGCAATTGACGTAAAAAGCAAGCCGATCGCATTGCAACTTATTGATAAAGTTTTGGATGTACAGAATCTTAAATTTGATGCAAATAACTTATCAAAAACTGAGTTTACAAAAAGCAAGCCCCAACGAATGACAGTCCTTAACCGCCGAGTCTTCAAGCCTATTCGGGGTAGGTATGGGAAAGTTTTTTGCTTTCAGATCGAATACCATCAAAAGGGCATCGCGCCGCGTGTTTTGGTTAACCCTAATGGGGTTGTTCCCTTTTAAATTTATGGAGAAAAACAGATGCAAATTGATTTGACCGAAGGCGAAATGAAACAGACGATTTTTAGCCTGTGCTATCAGTACCAAATCACAGGCAATAGCAGCTATATCGAAACTGCAAATTTAATCGCAGGGCAAACGACTCTAGATGCTTATTTTGACGGGATAAATACTGGCTTAGGGATTGAGTATCCGATCCCTGTAGAGGTTCCAGATGATGATGATGATTTGATTGACCCATAAAACAAAATGAGATCATCCAAGAAACAATTGATGAAGCGGCGCATATACCTTTTAGGTAAAGGGCGCATTTCACCTCGTGAGAAAGCAGAAATTTTAGCAATCCAAAAAAGATTTGGTAAGCCTGAAATGACCGATGATGAACTCAAGGCATGGGCGAGAGTGTATCTAAGCAATAAATAAAACAATGAAACAGCAATGGCGTAGGACGACGGTTAGGGGTTACTCAGTTAGAACCAATTGGCAAGGAGTAACCGAATTTAGAAACAAATTAAAGAAAGCTGTAGCAGTTATCATCGATCGCAACCTCTTAGTATTCTCTGATTCACCGCCCGAAGATATTAAGGCTATGGGGATAATCAGAAAGAGATTTTCTCGTTTGATAGATCGAGTGTTGTAATAAAGGCGATCGCAGTATTGCGATCGCCTTCTTTATGGGGTGGTAGCCTCACTCTTAGCGATAAAATCTCGCCACTTATCAGGCAGCTTGACCATTAAATCATGCTCAGCTTTGTTCATAACGGCTCTAGCACAATACTCTGTAATACTTTCCCCGCTTGCTTCACACATCAAATCAATGATTGCATAAACATTGTCGGGGACAGATAAATTAACTCTTCTAGAATCTCTAGCCATACAAATACGTTACTAAACACTGTGTATAGAGTAACTGTTTAGTAACTATTACGCTATTATAAAAGACAAAGCAGGGCGCTAAGTTTCCACACACACGCCCTGCTACCCTTTCACTAAGAGTATTAAGATTATGGCAGGAAAGCAGAAATTAGAGGTAGTGGCATCACTACCCAAAACGATCGGGCAAGATTTAGAAGATTTGCTTGCGGCGCGATTGGCTGATGAGTTTGTGAATGATATTGATATAGGCAAGCTTGCCAAGCTGACTGTATCCAAGATGGGTATTAAGCTTAAGCAGCAATTCATCAACTGGCTAGTGGCTGATAACTCCCCACAGGTTCCGCTCAATGAGATTGAAGCGTCG
>Ga0105045_10006705_pt1 | contig 10195 bp, 4 predicted proteins | sample MAT02_FD_78089 | JGI IMG/M metagenome (GOLD analysis project Ga0105045, IMG submission 78089) | Freshwater microbial communities from Lake Fryxell liftoff mats and glacier meltwater in Antarctica - MAT-02 (megahit assembly) | ecosystem: Environmental > Aquatic > Freshwater > Ice > Liftoff...
CCCGAAGTGTTCTATCTGCTCGGCAAAAGTTGGAGTGCAACCGATCCGACCAAGGCGGCTGAGTACTTTGCCAAATCGATTGCATTGAACCCTAAATTTGTCCCAAGTATGATTCATGCCGCAGAATCGCAGATGTCGGCAGAGGCCTACGATCTAGCGGAAGTGATTCTAAGCGAAGTCGAGAAGATCAATCCAAATCTTCCGAAGCTTTGGGCGTTGAGAGCAGCGATTGCACACCTTCAAGGTCGCTACGAAGCCGAAGGTGAAGCGAGACGCAAAGGGCTGCTACCTTGGGCCCTGAACCCCGAAGTTGATTTCACCATTGGTAAGCAGCTGGCCATGCACTACCGGTTCACCGAATCGGTCGAGTATCAGACGCGAGCTCTAAAAATGGACGCGGAGTATGCACCTGCCAAGACGCAGTTGGCCCAAGATCTTCTGCGTTTAGGGAAAACCGCAGAGGGATGGGAAGTCGTCGATGCGGTTCGAAAGAAAGATCCTTATGACGTTACTGTTTTCAATCTCCGCCAGCTAAAAACGGAGTTGGAAAAGTTCGATACGCTTGAGGCGCCTGGATTTGTCATTCGAATGGATTCTCGTGAAGCGAGGATTTACGGTCAAGATGTCGTTCAACTATTGAGCGAAGCTCGAGATGTTTTGACGAAGAAGTACGCCGTCCAGTTGGAGGAGCCAGTTTACGTGGAGATCTTCCCAAAGCAAAAGGAGTTTGCGATCCGAACATTCGGGATGCCGGGTGGCGATGGTTTTTTGGGTGTTTGCTTCGGTCGATTGATCACGGCGAATTCACCGGCGGCTCTGCAAGTCGACTCGAATTGGAAGTCAGTATTGTGGCATGAGTATTGCCACGTTGTCACACTTCAGAAGACCAAGAACAAGATGCCGCGTTGGCTTTCCGAGGGGATCTCGGTCTATGAAGAGCGACAGCGGAACGCGACCTGGGGACAATCGATGGACCCTATCTATCGCGAGATGATTTTGGGGACTGGATTTGTGCCAGTCAGTGAACTCAGTGGTGCTTTCCTGCAACCCAAGACTCCGATGCATTTGCAGTTCGCTTATTACGAATCCTCGTTAGTAGTGGAATACTGGATTGAGAAGTACGGTATCGAAGTCATGCGTCGCTTGCTTGACGATCTTTCGATCGGCATGCCTGCAGCCGAGGCGTTGAAGCGAGCGCCGGGAACTTTGGAGCTGTTGGACATGGAGTTTCAGGAATACGCAGTCGCACTTGCCGCGAAGTATGGCGAAGGTGTCGACTTCGAGCGGGCAAATGCGGAAGAAAAGGTTGATGTTGCCAGTTGGCTGGTTGAACATCCAGACAATTATTGGGGACTGAGCAGCCAATGCGTTGGGTATATCAAAGCCAAGAAATGGGAAGATGCACTCACCATCGCGGAAAAACTCGAGGCCATGTTACCAAGCGATGGTTCCAACGAAGGTGTCTATGCGATGCTCGCTCGAATTCATCGAGGCAAAGCAAATGAATCCGAGGAGAGAGATTCGTTGATCGCGCTCAGCAAACGTTCCTCGGATTGCCGTGAAGCGTTGCTGCGACTGATCGAAATCGATGAGAACCGCGAGGATTGGGCTTCGCTCGAAAAGTGGTGCGAGGGGTTGCAAGCCATCGATCCGCTTCGAAGCGATCTGCAGCAATTAAGAGCTCAAACGTACGAAAAGCGAGGAAACGCTTCGAAGGCAGTAGAGTCACTCTCTGCCTTGCTCGATCTGCAACCGACAGACCCTGCCAACATTCATTATCGGTTGGCGCTAAGTCTTCGGTCGCTTGGTAAATGGAAGGAAGCAAAGAGGCATGTACTTATGGCCTTAGAGGAGTCTCCGCGATACAAGGCTGCAATGGAATTGCTGGTCGATGTTGTAAGTTCCGCAGAGTCCGGCTCGCGACCGTCTTCAACGCCACCGCTTTCAACGCCATCGCTTTCAACGCCATCTTCATTAACTCCGTCGGGAAAGGTTGAGCCATGAAAGGATTTAGGTTTCGGGCGATAGCAGTGGGGATGTTGATTGTTGCGATGTGCTCGATGGTTTTGCTCGCGCAGCAGCGGGGCAGACGCGGCCGAGGCAGCAGTTATCAGACGACCGACAGGATGGGGGTTCCCACCTGGGAAATCGACAAAAAATTTAGCAAGGAATTGTTTACCTTTGTTCGAATCAAGTACGATTCGTGGGGTCGAGGGGGTTGGTTCATCGACTATCGAGATAGCGAACTGAATTTCTCATTGCGACTACAGCAATTGACTACGCTGAAAGTGAATCCAGAACCGATCGTTTTGGAGTTGACTGATCCCCAACTATTTGATTACCCCTTTATTTACATCATTGAGCCTGGATCGCTGATGTTTCGTCCTGAAGAGGTCAAGGCCTTGCGACGCTATTTGCTCAACGGGGGGTTCCTCATGGTGGATGATTTCTGGGGAGATGAACAGTACGAGAATTTTCGCTCTCAGATTAAAAGGGTATTCCCAGATCGCGAACCGGCCGAGGTACCTTTGGAGCATGAAATATTCCATTGTGTTTATGATTTGAAAGAAAAGCCGCAGCTTCCAAGCATCGGTCACGCGCAGTACGGTCGAGCAACCGGTGAGATATGGGAACGTACTCCCGACGGTTCAGACAACAGTGTCCCTCACTATCGCGCCATACGCGACGATGCCGGTCGAATCATGGTTTTCATTTGCCACAACACCGACTTAGGGGACGGCTGGGAACAAGAAGGGGTAGACCCATGGTACTTCGAAGAGTTCTCTGTCAAAAAAGCCTACCCCCTAGGAATCAACATCGTTACCTACGCCATGACGCACTAAGAAGCTCGCAACTAGCAACTTTTAACTTTTATCTAGCGACTAGAAACTAGCATCTCACCCATGACCCAGAACTACGACGAAGAAGCAGCGATTGTTAAGCAGATACGTGAGGGACGCGCGCGAATTGATGCCGAGCTTTCTAAGACTATTGTTGGTCAGAAGGATGTCATCGAGCAGCTACTCATTTGTCTTTTCTCGGGTTCACATTGTTTGATTACAGGTGCGCCGGGGTTGGCTAAGACGCTGTTGGTTCGCAGCGTTGCCCAAGTTTTTCACTTGGAGTTTCGTCGCATCCAGTTCACGCCAGACCTGATGCCAGCAGACATTACCGGAACAGAAATTCTGGATGAAGTAGACGGGCGACGTGTGCTGCAGTTCGTAAAGGGCCCGGTGTTTGCCAACGTAATCTTAGCGGATGAAATCAATCGAACACCACCCAAGACGCAAGCGTCACTTTTGGAAGCGATGCAAGAGCATCAAGTGACATCGGCGGGCAAGCGATACACTCTGCCGGAGCCGTTCTTTGTTTTGGCGACGCAAAACCCGATCGAGATGGAGGGGACTTATCCACTGCCTGAGGCACAACTGGATCGGTTCATGTTCAACGTCAAGATCGACTATCTGCCATTTAAGGATGAGTTGCAGGTGGTTCTCGACACGACGAGCAAAACCCCGGAAAAGATTGAGCCTCTGTTTACTGGAGAAGATGTTCTCAAATTCCATGCCATGGTACGACGCATGCCGATCGCAGAGGAGGTTGCAGGCTACGCAGTTCGGTTGGTTGCAGCCACGCGGCCTGGCCGTCCCGAAGCACCTAGCTTTATTAATCAATGGGTCAATTGGGGCGCCGGCTTGCGAGCTGCTCAGATGCTCGTTCTTGGGGCCAAGGCGCGTGCGTTGCTCAATGGGAAATCGCATGTTGCCATTGAGGATATTAAGGCTTTGGTTCACCCGGTCATGCGGCATCGGTTGCTGCTCGGTTACAAAGCCGAAGCCGAGGGGATCTCGGTCGAGAATTGTATCGATCGATTGTTGATTGAGGTCAAGTAGGAATGGCCGATCCGAATTCTAAGTCCGCCTTGAACATTTCGTCATCGATCCCAGCGTCGCTTAGTTCGACGTCTGCGATGGATCGCTGGATCGATATGTCGGCGCTGATGCGGATTAAGAATTTGCAACTTCGAGCCAAGTCCGTAGTGGACGGCTTTCACAATGGCCTTCATCGCAGCCCATTGCATGGCTTCTCCGTCGAGTTCAGCGAGTATCGACCGTATAGTCTTGGGGACGACCCGCGTACCATCGACTGGAAATTGTTTGCAAGAAGCGATCGGTACTACATCAAAAAATTTGAAGACGAAACCAATCGTCGCTGTTACCTCGTGGTAGACAAAAGCAAGTCGATGGACTTTAGTTCACTGGCTTACGGCAAATGCGATTATGCGAGAACGGTTGCCGCTACGCTCGCTTATTATCTGACTTTGCAACGCGATGCCGTTGGCCTTTTGACATTTGACGAAGACATTACGGACGTTTTGACGGCTCGCTTTCGCACGGGGCAACTCAAGCGGATTCTATCGCTTTTAGAAAAGCCATCGTCGGGGGCGTCGACGGATCTACTTCGGCCCCTCTCGCACTTGGCCGACATTGTGCGGCAACGCAGCTTGATCATTATCTTGTCGGATTTTTTGGTCCCTGCGGAGTCGCTGCGGGTTCCGCTCTCGATGCTCAAAGCTCGACGGCATGAGGTGGTTCTATTGCGGGTGTTAGATCCTGCCGAAGTTACGTTGGATTTGGAAAAAGCCAGCATGCTTGAGGATATTGAAACGGGCCGCGAAATCTACGTAGACCCAAACGCAGCAAGAGCGTCGTACCTAAACAAATTCCAACAGCACGAAGCATCTTTAATCGAACTGGCTGGCCAACTTGGAGTCGGCTGGACTTCTTTGCAAACGAACGAATCGGTGGAGCATGCGTTGGTTGATTTCTTGAGTCGACAGCAGCGATCGAACGTAGGTGGTCCGCGAACTCGGTCTCACTCCTCTTGGTCATCAAATAGCGGTGCGGCGGCGGGAGGTCAGCGATGAGTTTTCTGGCTCCCTTGTATGCGTTGGCTGGATTGGCGATCGCGTTGCCCGTTTTGTTTCATTTAATTCGAAGTCGGCCCAAAGAGCGAAAAATGATGAGTTCGCTCATGTTTCTCGAGTCTACGCCACCGAAATTAACCCGGCCGAGTCGTATCGACCAGTGGTTTCTCTTGCTATTGCGAGCAATTGCTATTGCTATGCTTGCGTTTGCATTTACGCGACCTTATTGGAATGTACCTGCCGAGAAAGACACAGACAAAATTGGGGTACAGAGGATGCTGCTGATCGATACCAGCGCTAGCATGCGTCGAGAAGGGCTTTGGGATGCTGCGGTCCAACGAGCAGAACAGATCGTTCGGCAGTCCGGTCCAACCGACGCGATTTCTGTTTACCAATTCGACAGGACGATGCGTCCGTTGGTTGCGATCGATAGCGCGTTGCAAACTCCAGCATCGCAGCGTCAGACACAAGCGTTGGCGGGACTAAAGAGTCTTGCTCCAACTTGGAAGCATACCGATTTGGGATTGAGTTTGTTGACGGCGGCCGACCTTTTGCAAACCGACTGGGATTCGGCTTCGGACTCGAATGCTACATTGAGCGAAATCGTTGTTGTTACGGATTTCCAAAACGGGGCAGAAGTGGAAAGACTTGCTGAGTACACTTGGCCAGCTTCGTGCAAGGTTCGAATTGAACGGGTCGAACCAATGGTGAAAGGGAACGCCAGCGTAAGTTTATTGAACCCGGACGATGTACAAAAAAAGGAGTCAGAAAGCCCCAGCAGCAAGCAAGGGAGCGGTAATGAATCAGCCGAACGGGCCTATGTGGAGCAGTTGCGAGTGCGGGTTTCGAACACTGCCGGTTCGCCCAATGAATCGTTTCGATTGCATTGGCTTGATGGAGAACTCCGCCCCATCGAGGAATCTCGCACTGCGTGCCGTGTTCCTGCTGGTAGCTCGTTGACCGTGCGGATGCCAGTTCGGCCCGAGGGCTCGGTTGCTATTGAGCTCGACGGTGATGGTTCGGACTTCGACAACCGCTATTTTTTTTGTCGAACAGAACCGCTTCAATCGAGTTTGCTTTGCGTTGAGTCGGCTAGCAGAGCACCGGACGAATCTTTAGGTTACTTCCTTGCGCAGTTGCCATTGAGCGATGCGAGTCGGACGGTTTCTTATCAACAAAGGCAACCCGCATCGCTCGATCCGTGGCCTTCTGTTTCAAGTTCGCCGCTCATTGTGGCATCGAATGAATTGGTCTTGTCCGATATGGACGCGTTGGTCGAGCACATGAACCAAGGTGGCGGTTTGCTTTGGGTTTGGGATGCAGCGGCGATGTCGAACGGAGCGGACGCTTCGGACAAAAAACCAGTCGACTATTCACTCGGCCTACAGAAGCTGGCTGGCATAGCAGAGACTGTTGACGGCAATGTCTCCGAGGCCAAGGTTCGGCAATACGCGATGGTTCAATCGGTTGACTTCAAGCACCCGTTGTTCGCTGACCTTTCTGATTCCAAGTTCAACGATTTTTCCAAGCTTCGATTTTGGAAACACCGTCGGTTCAAAGCCCAGCCGTCCGATGAATGGCGGACATTAGCCAAGTTCGATGACGGTTCGCCTGCTTTGATTTGCAAGGAACGTGGAGCTGGGAAACTTTGGGTTCTATTATCGGGCTGGCAACCGCTCGAGAGCCAGTTGGCTTTGTCGACCAAATTTGTTCCGCTTATCTCTGGTTTGTTTCGAATCTCGGCACCAGTGGTAAATGATGATGTCTCCCTTCGAGTGGGTTCATCGCTTGAGATTCCAGACGATGAGAAGCTTTTGGATCGATCGGGTCGTGAGGTTCCGAACGAGAAAATCGATGGAAAAAGCGGAAAGACATCTGTTTTGTCGGAGCCGGGAGTATTTCGTCGTCTGAACGCAAAGGGTACGGAGACGTTGCTTGCGGTGAATACAATGGAGTCCGAGAGCAACACTTCGGTTGGCGGACTTGAGCGATTGGAAAAGCTTGGGGTGGTTATGTCTGAGAGCAAATTACAAAAGCCAGATGAATCGACCCACCGTCAACTGAGAGCTGTTGAGTTAGAATCACAGCAGGGTTGGTGGCGATGGATGATCTTCGGAGTCATCGGCTTAATTGGTGTGGAATCTTTATTGTGCGTTCGCAAGGCAGGTTGAGCATGGATCCGCAAATTGCATATTTAATTTCGTGTGTCTCGAACCGATTTCGAAGATTGCGATTCGCACAACTCTTGGTAGCAGGTTGGCTCCTCGTCGCAATATCCGCGATATGCCTAGCGAGTTCGAATGCGTTGCCCAAGTTCAGTGGTTCGATTTTTCTCGTCGTCGTTGGTGGAGTTGTTGGGCTGTGGCTCGCTTGTCGGCTTGCTTATCGCGATTCTCGCTGGATCGCGAACCGGATCGAGTTGCAGTTTCCGAACTTGAAGCAGCGGCTAGTAACAGCGATTCAGCCAATGCAAGCCAGCACGTCGCGGTACCTAAGGAAGGCACTGGTTGATGAGACGATCCAACACTCGCAAGCGAACGACTGGCAACAGACTGTTGCAACGCGAAGCCTTGTCGGCGCATGGTCAGCGCAGTTCGCGGCGTTTGCCTTAGCAGTCGTAGCTTGCTTCTTTGTCTATTCGCAGGATCGTGATGGTTTGACTTCATCGGGTCCGAATACGCTCATATCGGAATCTGACAGTATCAAAGTCGAGCCTGGGGACGCGGAAGTTGAACGCGGAAGCGATTTGGTGGTCAGCGTACGATTTGCTGGGGAAGTTCCAAATGAAGCTTGGATTGATTCGGAGTGCAAAACCGGCGACAAAGCTCGTCATCCGATGCAACGCAGTCTCAAAGACCCACTTTTTGGCGGCTATCTTCGAAACTTGCAAGTCGATCATTCGTATCGGATCGATTACCAGAGTGGCATGAGTTCCCGTTTTCAAATCAAGGTATTTGAATTCCCGTCTCTGACGCAAAGCGATGCCAAAATCGAATCACCGGAGTATGCAAAGCTCGGCATAAAAGAGATCGCCGATACGCGAAGGGTTTCGGTGGTAGACGGTGCAAATCTGACCTGGAAATGCCAGCTGAACAAACCGGTGTCAGTCGCCGAACTCGTGGATCAAGATGGCACTGCGACTCCGTTGGTTGCATCCAAAGACGATCCGTTGCGATTCGAAGCGAACTTTGTGATGTCCGAATCGAGACGCTGGAAATTGCGATTGGTTGATCAAGAAAATCGGGCTGCCAAGTTCGAGGAGGAGCTTTCTGCCAAGGTGATTCCGAACCAGCCGCCCGAAACCAAATTGGTTAAAGCTCAAGACCAAAGCGTATCTCCGCTTCAAGAGCTGGAAATGCAGGCGACGGTCAAAGACGACTTTGGTGTCCTGCGTTCTGGTTTTACTTATATGTTGGGCGATGCCGAACCGACCGAGATCGACTTGCCCGTTGGAGAAACGAAATCAGGCAAGGTAGAACTTTCGCATTTGATTGATATGGAGTTGCTGCAAGCGAAACCGGACCAGTTGCTCAGCTACTATTTTTGGGCAGAGGACATCGATCGCGACGGAGAGACTCGACGCGTGGATGGCGATATGTTCTTTGCCGAAGTTCGTCCCTTCGAAGAAATCTTCCGCGAAGGCGAAAGCATGAGCAAGGAACAGCAGCAGCAGCAACAACAACAGCAAAGCGAGGGAGAAAAGAAAGCAGAGGACTTAGCCGAGTTGCAAAAGCAAATTATCTCCGGGGCTTGGAATGTGATTCGACGTGAAAAACCAAAAGCCATTAGCAAGTCGTTTGTCGAAGACGTCAGGGTATTGGCGGAGTCGCAGGATGAAGCGTTCGGCATGACCGATAAGCTTGCGGAGTCGATTGAAGACCTGCAATCGGAAAAGTATTTGGAGCAAGTTCGGGCGGCAATGACCGCAGCGAAAGAGCTATTTGAAGAGGCATCGATCCAATCGGAAATCCTGCCCCTTCGTGCCGCGCTTCGCAAAGGGCGTGAGGCATACGAAGGATTGCTGAGACTGCGAGCTCGCGAGCACCAAATCGTACAATCCCAGCAGCAACAGCAAAAATCACAGCAAAGTAGTTCGCAAAAAAATCGACAGCAACAAATTGATCAATTGAAGCTCGATGACAATGAAAACAGGTATGAGACAGAACAAAAAGCCGATACCGCCGAACCCTCCGCTGAACGTGAGACTCGGCAGGTAATGAATCGGCTCGCGGATTTAGCCAAACGCCAGGAAGACTTGAACGAACAGCTCAAGAGCATTGAGACGGCTCTCCAGGAGGCAAAGACCGAAGAAGTCAAGAAGGAGCTTGAGGAGCAATTGAAGCGTTTGCGAGAGAACCAAGAAGAACTGCTTCGGGACTCAGACGAAATGCTTGAGCGGATGAACCAACCGGAGAATCGCGAAGCCATGCAAGAGGCTCGCGAGCAAATGGAACAGGCCAGAAGCGATATGCAAAAGTCTGCCGAGTCGTTGTCCAAGAGTGAAACCTCGCCCGCGATTTCTTCCGGCACTCGAGCTCAACGCCAAATGGATGAAACCAAAGAGCAAATGCGTCAAGCGTCATCGAGCCAACTGGAGCAAGCCATGCGAGACTTGGTTCAGGATGCCAAACGTTTGGAAGAACAGCAAAAGAAACTGGACGAAAAGTTATCCAACGCCGATCAGCCCACCTCGCAAAAAGCACTCGACGAAGGAAGTCCTGCCGCAGAACAAGCTGACGAGTCAGCGTCACCGCTTCGTCCTGACGGAGATACGCCTAAAGAGCCGACGACGCGAAAAGACTGGCAAGCGCAAAAGAAGGATCTCAAAGAGCTCTTGGAAAAGATGCAGGCAACTGTTTCCGAAGCGGAGTCGAGCGAACCACTTTTGGCCGAAAAACTTTACGAGTCTTTTCGTGAGAGCAAACAAAAGGGTCTTGAACAACGCATGGACGAGATCCCAGCTTATGTGGAACGGGGGCTAGAGGCACAAGCGAAACGTTCGGCCAGTGAACTGAATCAGGGGATACGAGACCTGAAAGAGAATATCGAGAAGGCTTCAGAGGATGTGCTGGGAAGCGAAGAACAATCGCTAAGGCGAGCGCTCAAGGAACTGGAACGAGCGGAACGGCAATTGGATGCTGAGCTAGACAAGCGGGATCCAACCGGCAACGCAATGCGAGAGGGAGCTCGAACTGAAGAAGAGCAAGATCAGCCCGGACAGCAGCAAAAGCCCGAAGAACAGCAACAACCAGGTCAACAGCAACAACC
>Ga0105045_10006706_pt1 | contig 10194 bp, 10 predicted proteins | sample MAT02_FD_78089 | JGI IMG/M metagenome (GOLD analysis project Ga0105045, IMG submission 78089) | Freshwater microbial communities from Lake Fryxell liftoff mats and glacier meltwater in Antarctica - MAT-02 (megahit assembly) | ecosystem: Environmental > Aquatic > Freshwater > Ice > Liftoff...
ACCGGGTGCTTGCGGATCAGCGCGACCAGGGTTTCGGCCTCGCGCGCCACCGGCAGGCTGTCGTCGAACGTGGGAACCGGGGCCTGCGCGGCGCGACGCGCACGCGTGGCGGCCGAGGCGGCCACCGCCTTGTCCCAGGAGGCGCGCGCAGCCGCATCCTGCGGCGCCTTGCGCAGCGCACCCAGCAGCCTGCGGAGGCGGCCATGGTCGCGGCTGAGCACGGTGTCGGCGGGGAAACGCGGAATCGGGGCGGGGCGATGTTCCATCCGCGGCAATGGTAACAATCCCGGCCAGCTCATTTGCGCGAAACGCGTGAGGGCGTACAGTCGAGTCTGGATTACCCAGGAGACCCTAAATGGCAACGAAAAAGGCTTCCACCCCCGCTGCCGCCCCGCAGGGCGCGCCCAAGATCGACATCGGCATCAGCGAGAAGGACCGCCGCAAGATCGCCGACGGCCTGTCGCGGTTCCTGGCCGACAGCTACACGCTCTACCTCAAGACCCACAATTTCCACTGGAACGTCACCGGGCCGATGTTCAATTCGCTGCACGTGATGTTCATGAACCAGTACACCGAACAGTGGACGGCGCTGGACGAGATCGCCGAGCGCATCCGTGCGCTGGGCTTCAATGCGCCCGGCTCGTACGCGCAGTTCGTGAAGCTGGCCAGCATCAGGGAAGAGTCCGGCGACGGCGCAATGCCCGATTGGCAGGAGATGGTGCGCCAGCTGGTGGCCGGCAACGAGGCCGTCTGCCGCACCGGCCGCAAGGTGCTCGACATCGCCGACGACGCCGACGACAACCCCACCGAGGACCTGCTCACCCAGCGTCTGCAGACCCACGAGAAGTACGCCTGGATGCTGCGCTCGCTGCTGCAGTAGGGCTCCAGGGCTCCGCCCGGCCGGGTCCGGGCGGAGTTCGCACGCCGCATGGGGCGGACATCCCTGCCCGCGCGGACCGGCAGGCCCGGTAAACTGGGTCCATGACCTCCCCCGCCCACGAAGTCCTCCGCCGCGTCTTCGGCTACCCCGATTTCCGGGGCGAACAGGCCGCCGTGGTCGGGCACGTCGTCGCCGGCAACGACTGCCTGGTGCTGATGCCCACCGGCGCCGGAAAGTCCCTGTGTTACCAGGTGCCGTCGCTGCTGCGCGAGGGCACCGGCATCATCGTCTCGCCGCTGATAGCGCTGATGCAGGACCAGGTGGAGGCGCTCGAGCAGCTGGGCGTGCGCGCCGCCTTCCTGAACTCCTCGCTCACCGGCGAAGCCGCCGCCGCCGTCGAGGCGCGGCTGCTGGCCGGCGACCTGGACATGCTGTACGTGGCCCCCGAGCGCCTGCTGACCGATCGCTTCCTGCGCCTGCTCGACCGCAGCCGCATCGCCCTGTTCGCCATCGACGAGGCGCACTGCGTCTCGCAGTGGGGCCACGACTTCCGGCCCGAGTACCGCGAGCTCAACCTGCTGCACGAACGCTGGCCCGACGTGCCGCGCATCGCCCTCACGGCCACCGCCGACGCGCCCACCCGGCGCGAGATCGCCGAGCGGCTGGGGCTGGACGAAGCGCGCCAGTTCATCACCTCGTTCGACCGCCCCAACATCCGCTACCGCGTGCTGCAGAAGGACAACGCGCGGCGCCAGCTGCTCGATTTCCTGGGCGCCTACCGCGGCGACGCCGGCATCGTGTACTGCCTCTCGCGCCGCAAGGTCGAGGAAACCGCCGAGTTCCTGGCGCAGCAGGGCATCGACGCCCTGCCCTACCACGCCGGCCTGGACGCCGCGGTGCGCGCCCGCAACCAGCGCCGCTTCCTGCGCGAGGACGGCGTAGTGATGGTGGCCACCATTGCGTTTGGCATGGGCATCGACAAGCCCGACGTGCGCTTCGTGGCGCACATGGACCTGCCCAAGTCGCTGGAGGGCTACTACCAGGAAACCGGCCGCGCCGGCCGCGACGGCGAGCCCGCGCAGGCCTGGCTGTGCTACGGCCTGGGCGACATGGTGATGCTGCGGCAGATGATAGAAAACTCCGACGCCGGCGAAGAGCGCCGCTGGCTCGAGCGCCGCAAGCTCGACACCCTGCTGGGCTACTGCGAATCCACCCGCTGCCGCCGCCAGGTGCTGCTCGACGCGTTCGGTGAAACCTATGCCGAGGCCTGCGGCAACTGCGACAACTGCCTGGAGCCGCCGCGCACCTGGGACGCCACCGTGGCGGCGCAGAAGGCGCTGTCGTGCGTGTACCGCAGCGGCCAGCGCTTCGGCGTCACCCACCTGGTGGACATCCTGCGCGGCGCCCGCAACGAGCGCATCAGCCAGCTCGGCCACGACAAGCTCAGCACCTACGGCATCGGCGCCGACCTGGACGCGCGGCAGTGGAAGGGCGTGTTCCGCCAGCTGGTGGCGATGGGGCTGCTCGAAGTGGACGTCGAAGGCCACGGCAGCCTGCGCCTCACCGACGCCAGCCGCCCGGTGCTCAAGGGCGAACAGACGGTGGCGCTGCGCGAGGAATCCCCCCGCACCCGCGAGCGCGAGCGCAGCAGCGGCCGCGGCGCCATCACGCCCGCCATGCCGCTGTCGTCGGCCGGGCTGCCGCTGTTCGAAGCGCTGCGTGCGCTGCGCGCTTCGCTGGCGCGCGAGCAGTCGGTGCCCGCCTACGTGATCTTCCATGACGCCACGCTGCGCGCGATCGCCGAGCGCCGCCCCGATTCGCTCGGCGAGCTGGGCGGCATCAGCGGCGTTGGCGCGGCGAAACTAGACCGCTACGGCGAACAGGTGCTGGCCACCCTGCGCGAAGCCGTGGACGCCTGACGTCTTGGCGGCGAGCACCGCGAAGCGCGTGCAAGCGGCGGCGTGCACACCACTCCCTGCCGATCCGACATCGGAGAGCGGAGCTCAGGCGAGCCGCCACTCCATCCGCTCGCCGGCGCGCATCGGCACCAGCGCGTCGGGGCCTTCGCCGAACTGCGCGGGCATCTGCCAGGCTTCGCGCCGCAGGGTGATGGTGTCGGTGTTGCGCGGCAGGCGATAGAAATCCGGGCCGTGGAAGCCGGCGAACGCTTCGAGCTTGTCCAGCGCACCGGCCTGGTCGAAGACCTCCGCGTACAGCTCGATGGCGCCGGGCGCGCTGTAGACGCCTGCGCAGCCGCAGGCGGATTCCTTGGCATGGCGCTCATGCGGCGCGCTGTCGGTACCCAGGAAGAACTTGGGGCTGCCGCCGGTGGCCGCGGCCACCAGCGCGTGGCGGTGCTCTTCGCGCTTGAGCACGGGCAGGCAGTAGTTGTGCGGCCGCAGGCCGCCGGCGAAGATCGCGTTGCGGTTGAGCAGCAGGTGGTGCGGGGTGATGGTGGCAGCGACGCCGTCATGCGCGCCCGCGACGAACTCCGCGGCCTGGCGCGTGGTGATGTGCTCGAACACCAAGCGCAGCCGCGGGAAGCGCGCCACCAGCGGGATGAGGTGGCGCTGGATGAACTCGGCCTCGCGGTCGAACACGTCCACCGAGTGGTCGGTGACTTCGCCGTGCATCAGCAGCGGCAGTTCCAGCGCCTGCATCGCCTCCAGCGCCGCGTCGCAGCGGCGGATGTCGGTCACGCCGGCATCGGAATGGGTGGTGGCGCCGGCCGGGTACCACTTCACGCCCTGCACGCAGCCGCTGGCCTTGGCGGCTTCGATCTGCGCCGGCGTGGTGTTGTCAGTGAGAAAGAGGGTCATCAGCGGATCGAACGCCAGTCCGGCGGGCACGGCGTCGAGGATGCGCTTCCGGTAGGCCTGGGCCAGGGCGGCGGTGGTGACCGGCGGCACCAGGTTGGGCATCACGATGGCCCGGGCGAAACGCCGCGCGGTGTCGGGCACGACCCTGGCAAGCATGTCGCCGTCGCGAAGGTGCAGGTGCCAATCGTCCGGCCGCGTGATTACCAGTTCGGTCATTTGCGCCACGGTCACTCTCCCTGTTGATCGCCAACAACGGTCGGGCATTGCCTTCCGGGAAGATGGTGGGCCGTGATGGATTCGAACCATCGACCAAAAGATTAAAAGTCTTCTGCTCTACCAACTGAGCTAACGGCCCAACAAAAAACGGTGCAGCCCGGCGCGACGGAGCGCGCGGGCGGAGATTCTAACGCATCAGGCGCGCGGCGCGTAGCGCGTGGGGTCGGCCAGCCCGGCAGCGGCGAAGCCTTCGCTGCGCAGCCGGCAGGCGTCGCAGAGGCCGCAGGCGCGGCCCTGGGCGTCGGCCTGGTAGCACGAGACGGTGCGGCTGAAGTCCAGGCCCAGCCGCTCCCCTTCAAGGGCGATCTGCGCCTTGCTCATGCGGATCAGCGGCGCATGCACGCGCAGCCGGTGGCCCTCGACGCCCACCTGGGTGGCCAGGTTCGCCAGCCGCTCGAAGGCTTCGATGAACTCGGGGCGGCAGTCGGGGTAGCCCGAGTAGTCCACCGCGTTCACGCCGCAGAACAGGTCATCGGCGCCCAGCACCTCGGCCCAGCCCAGCGCGATGGACAGCATGATGGTGTTGCGCGCCGGCACGTAGGTGATCGGGATACCCTCGCCCGCCGCCTCGGGCACGGCGATGTCGGCAGTGAGCGCCGAGCCGCCGATGCTGCGCAGGTCGATCGTGACCACCTTGTGCTGGGCCGCGCCCTGGCTGACGGCCAGCTCGGCGGCCGCGGCCAGTTCGGACGTATGCCGCTGCCCGTAGGACACGCTCAGCGCATGACACTGAAAGCCCTGCTCATGGGCCAGGGCCAGCGTCACCGCCGAATCCATCCCGCCCGATAACAGTACGACCGCCTTCTTCATTTTCACAAACCTTAAAGGAAAGGGCTTTTTTGCCACGGATTGACGCGGAAAAACGCGGATGGAGCAACAGATAGTGGATCAACGCAAGCTGGGCGCTCTCAATTCAATCGCTCTTGACCTATCCGCGTTTTTCCGCGCGAACCCGTGGCCAAAAGCTTCTCAGCGCCCCTGCGCGTCGCCCCACAGCTGTTTGTGCAGCTGCATCTGGAACCGCACCGGCAGCTTGTCGGCCAGGATCCACTCCGCCAGCTCGCGCGGCGTCACCTGGTCGAAGGAGGGCGAGAACAGCACCTCGCAGCGACCGGCCAGCGCGTGTTCGGCCAGCATGCCGCGCGCCCATTCGTAGTCGGTGCGGTCGCAGATGACGAACTTCACCTGGTCGTGCGCGGTGAGCAGCGGCAGGTTCGACAGCAGGTTGCGGTGCATTTCCAGCGAGCCCGGCGTCTTGAGGTCCACCACGCGGCTCACGCGCGGGTCCACGCCGGCGACGTCGATGGCGCCCGAGGTTTCCAGCGAGACGTCGTAGCCGGCATCGCAGAGTTTTTCCAGTAGGCCCAGGCAGCGTTTCTGCGACAGCGGCTCGCCGCCGGTGACGCAGACGTGGCGGACGCCGTGCCGCGCCACTTCAGCCAGGATGGTGTCGATCTCCCACCACTCGCCGCCGTGGAAAGCGTACGCGGTGTCGCAGTACTGGCAGCGCAGCGGGCAGCCGGTGAGGCGCACGAACACCGTGGGCCAGCCCACTGCGCGGGCCTCGCCCTGCACGGACAGGAAGATTTCGGTCAGGCGCAGGCGCTCGGCGGCCGGGGTGTCCATGGCGGCAGCCGGCGCGGGGCCGGGTTCAGCGGTTTTCGACGGCGAGCGTGCGCAGGCGGCTGGCGGCCTTGCCGGCGGCGTCGGTGCCCGCGTAGCGCGCCGAGACGTCGCGCAGGGTGGCTTCACCCGCGTCGCGCTGGCCCAGGGCGATCTGGCAGTAGCCCAGCTTGAGCAGCGCGTCGGCTTCCTTGCGCGAGCCCGGGTGCTGCGACAGCAGCGTCTGGAACGCCTGCTGCGCCAGGTCGTAGTTCTGGGTGACGTAGTAGCTTTCGCCCAGCCAGTAGTAGGCGTTGGGCACCAGCGCGCTGGCCGGGTAGTCGCGCAGGAAGGCCTGGAACAGGCGCGCCGAATCGGCGGGCTCGAAGCGTTCCACCAGCGCGTCGAGCGCGGCCTGGTAGGCGGCTTCCTCGGCCGCCGGGTCCACGGGCGCGGCAGGGTTCGCGGACGCGGCGGCGGCCGGAGCCAGCGGCTCGACGTCGCTGAAGCCAGACGCCGCGGGCGCGGCCGGCTTGGCCACCGCGGCGGGCGCCGTGGCAGCGGGGGATTTGGAGGAGGCGGACGCGGCAGGATTGCCTTCGAGGCGGCCAAGGCGGCCGTCCAGGTCAAGGTACTGTTCGCGGTTGCGCTGCTTGAGCTGTTCGATTTCGTTCTGCAGGGTCTCGACCACGTTGCGCAGGGACTGCACTTCGGTCTGGAGCTGCACCATGCGGTTCTGCTGGTCCAGGTTGGACTGGCCGGCGGACTGGTTCTCGACGTTGGCCGAGTTCTCGAGGCGGGTGACCCGCTCGCCGAGGCTCAGGCGCTGCGCCACTGCCGGAGTGGCGGCCACGAGGGCCGCCACCACGGTCACAACGCAAAGGATGCGCTGACGTCGCATCGCTTACTTCGCGGTGTACACGACTTCGACGCGACGATTCTGCTGCCAGCAGGTCTCGGCGGTGTCGTTGCAGGTCGGACGCTCTTCGCCGTAGGACACCACGGTGATCTGGCCGGCCGAACCACCGGCACCCTGAAGGGCGCTGGAGACGGCGTTGCCGCGGCGCTCGCCGAGGCCCAGGTTGTACTCGCGGGTGCCGCGCTCGTCGGCATTGCCTTCGAGGGTGACGCGCGACTCCGAACGGTCGTTCAGGTACTTGGCGTGGCACGCCATGACGGCCTGGAACTCCGGACGCAGGGTGTCCTGGTCGAAATCGAAGTACACGGTGCGCTGGCGCAGGCAGGCATCGGTGTCCAGGTCGGCCGGGGTGTAGCGACCGTCGGAAACCGGGGCGGTGGTGGCCGGGCCGGTGGTTTCGGCGACGGAGGCTACTTCCTTGACCTTCTTGGTGCAGGCACCGAGGGCAAGAACGATGGAGGCGGCAAGCAGCACGCGGGTGGTGTTGTTCATGGGGAACCCTTTTTTTGGTCTGGTTGAGGTTGGTCGGATGCAGTAGTGGATCTAGTTATATTTTTTGGCCCGTCCTGACTTGCTCATCTTTGCCGGAACGGTGACCAGGCGGGCTCCCGGACGTCACCATCAGCCAATACCAAACGCTGTCGCACACGACCATCCGCCGAAACGGCATAGAGCACCCCACGTCGGCCTTCCTTCGTGGCGTACAGCAGCATGCTGGCGTTGGGGGCAAAACTGGGCGACTCGTCGAGGTTGCCCGGCGACAGCGTCTGCCAGCGCCCCGCTCCGCCAAAACTGCGGTCAAGAACGGCAATACGATAAACGTTTCCGCCGCCCTGCGCCATAGCTATCTTCTTGCCGTCAAAGGAAATACTGGCCTTGGCGTTGGAATCTCCCTGGAAGCTGACCCGGGTGGCTTCCCCGCCGGAGGCCGGCACCTGGTAGAGCTGGGGCTTGCCGGCCCGGTCCGAGGTGAAGACCAGGCCCTGGCCGTCGGCCGTCCAGACCGCCTCGGTGTCGATGCCGTAGTGGCGGGTGATCTGGGTCAGGTTGCGGCTGGCCAGGTCCATCACGTAGATCTCGGGGTTGCCCGTCCGGGACAGGGTGAGGGCCAGGCGGCGGCCGTCCGGGGAGAAGTTCGGGGCGCCGTTGATGCCCCGGAAGCTGGCCAGGACCTCACGGGCGCCGGTGGTGATTTCCTGCACGTAGATGGTCGAATTGCCGCGCTCGAAGCTCACGTAGGCCAGCTTGCGGCCGTCCGGGCTCCAGGCCGGGGACAGCAGCGGCTCCTTGGAGCGCACCACGGTCTGGGGGTTGAAGCCGTCCGAATCGGCAACCATCAGCGCGTACTGGGTGTTGCCGCCCAGGCCGTTGGCGGTGACGTAGGCGATGCGGGTCCAGAAGGCGCCGCGCACGCCGAGGATCTTTTCGTAGATCTGGTCGGCGATCTGGTGCGAGACGTCGCGCATGCCGCGCGCCCGGCCACCCACGGCCAGGCCCAGCAGGCGCTCCTGCCTGGCCACGTCGTACAGCTCGTATTCCACGCGGTAGCCGCCGTCGGGGTTGTCCATCACCCGGCCGACCACCACGAAGTCCTGCTTGAGCACGCGCCAGGTCGGGAACTTGATCTCGCTGCCGCGGATGGGCTTTTCGATCACGTCCTGTTCCAGCAGGGCCCGGAACTGGCCCGAGCGGTTGAGGTCGGCGCGGATGACCGCGGCGACGTCGGTATCGGGCGCGACGCTGGTGCCCAGGTAGGGCATCGGCACCACGGCGATGGGCAGGGCGGACTCGTTGCCGCTGACGATGCCGATGTCGAGGCCCTGGGCTCGGACCAGCCCCGCGGGCAGCAGCAGCGCGAGCGCCAGGAAGGAAAGGAAATGTCTCATCGTTGGCAGGCCTCTTCGGGATAGCAGAATGTCAGGGTGACTTGGCGCTCGAACACGGTCTTGAATTCGTCGTACGGCATCGGCGCGCGGCGCAGCGCCCGCTCCACCGATTCGCGGCCCTGGTCGTCGAACGGGCAGCGCTGGAAGGACACGTCGATCACTTCACCGCCCACGATCTGGGTGAAGCGGACCTCGCAGCGCGTGCGCTCCGGGGCCAGGGTGCGGTTCCAGTTGGCTTGGGCAGTCTGCAGCATGGCCAGCGCATAGCGCGCACGCAGGTCGGTATCCACGCCGTTGTTGCCGCCCGCCTGGACCGCTTCGCGCGCCGGCCCGGGCTGCGGGGCGGGCGCGGCCTGGCGATCGGCCAGCTGCTGCAGGCGCTGCTCTTCCATCTTGGTGCGGCGCTCGGCGGCCTCGCGCTCCTTGCGCACGGCGTCGAGCTGGTCGCGCAGGCGCTGCCTGCGCTCGGCCTCGGCCTGGCGCTCGCGTTCGGTGAGGTCGATCTGCTCCTGGCGGACGCGGGCTTCCTGTTCCTCAAGCTCCTTGGCCTGCTCCTGCTCGAGGGCCAACCGGGCCACGGCCTCCCGGTCCACCGTGTCGGGCTCGGGCGGCTGCTCCTGCGGCGTGGGCTGGACTTCCTCCGGCGAAATCTCCGGCTGGGGCGCCGGCAGGGGCTGCGGCGGCGGCGCGGCTTCCTCGACGGCGGGTTTGGGTGCGTCCTGCATGGCTTTCTCGGCGGCGCTGATGGCGGCGGGCGAGACCACCAGCGAGGCTTCCACCACCGGGCCCGCCACCGAGACGACCCGGGGCGCGGGCTGCCACCAGCCGGACAGCAGCAGGATGGCGACCAGGCCCACGTGCAGGCCCAGCGCCATCAGCACCGGCCTCAGCAGGCCTTCGTCGCCCTCGTGCTGGCGCAGGGCTTCAGGGTGCATTGCTCGGCGGCTGGGTCATCAGGGCGACCTTGGGCGCACCGGCCTGCTGCAGCAGCACCATGGTGTCGATCACGGTCTGGTATTGGGTGACGCCGGGCGCGGCCACGAACACCGGGGCGTCCGGGTTCTGGCGCACGAAGGCGGCGATCTTGGCCTTGAGCGTGGTGGCGTCGATCTGCTCGTTCTCCCCGCCCTCCACCTGGAGGTAGTAGCGGCCTTGTTCGTCCACCGAGACGATCACCGGGTCCTTCTGCTGCTGCATCGGCTTGGCCTTGGACTGCGGCAGCTCCACGTCCACGCCCAGGTTGAGCAGCGGCGCGGTGACCATGAAGATGATCAGCAGCACCAGCATGACGTCGATGTAGGGCACGACGTTGATGTCGGCCTTGAGCTTGCGGCGCTTGCGGTGGCGGGTGATGGTGGCGGACATGCGTCAGTTCTCAACGTGTGGTCGAAGGAAACGGGGTTGCCCGCTCACTCCTCGACGTGGGACTGCCGCTGCAGGATCGAGGAGAACTCCTCGGCGAAGCTTTCGTAGCGCACCGCCAGGCGCTCGACCTTGGTGGCGAAGCGGTTGTAGGCCCAGACCGCCGGGATCGCCACGAACAGGCCGATCGCGGTGGCGAACAGCGCCTCGGAGATGCCGGGCGCGACGGCGGCGATGCTGGCGGTTTCCTGGGTGGACAGGCCGTGCATGGTCACCATGATGCCGAACACGGTGCCCACCAGGCCGACGTACGGAGCGGTCGAACCGATGTTGGCGAGCAGCTCGAGGTTGTGCTCGAGCCGGTCCACTTCGCGGGCGAAGGTGGCGCGCATGGCTCGCTGGGCGCCTTCGAGCTGGGTGCGCGAGTCTAGGCCCTTCTTCTGCCGAAGG
>Ga0105045_10006707_pt1 | contig 10193 bp, 9 predicted proteins | sample MAT02_FD_78089 | JGI IMG/M metagenome (GOLD analysis project Ga0105045, IMG submission 78089) | Freshwater microbial communities from Lake Fryxell liftoff mats and glacier meltwater in Antarctica - MAT-02 (megahit assembly) | ecosystem: Environmental > Aquatic > Freshwater > Ice > Liftoff...
GCCAAGAACCGCGGCATCAACCTGCTGGCCGCCGCCCGGGTGGCGCTGTTCGGCGCCCGTGATGTGTGGTTCGTGGTCGGCGTGCCGGTGTTTCTCTATGCCTCGGGCTGGACCTTCACCATGGTCAGCACGTTCTTGGCTTCCTGGACCATCGGCTACGGCATGGTGCAGGCGCTGGCGCCGGCCCTGGTGCGCCGCAGTGACGACGGCCTGAGCACCGAGGTGCCGGCGGCGCGGATGTGGTCCCTGCTGCTGGCGCTGGTGCCCATCGGCCTGGCGGTGCTGGTGGCGCTGCAGGTGCCGAACCTTCCGTGGGTGGTGGTGGCCGGCCTGGGGTTGTTCGGCTTCGCGTTCGCCATCAATTCGTCGGTGCACTCCTACCTGATCCTGGCCTATGCCGGCTCGGAAAAGGCGGCCGAGGACGTGGGCTTCTACTACGCCGCCAACGCACTCGGCCGCTTCTTCGGCACGCTGTTGTCGGGGCTGCTCTACCAGTGGGGCGGCCTGCTGTTTTCTCTGAGCGGCTCGGCAGTGATGCTGATCACCTGCTGGCTCATCACCCTGGCACTGCCGGTGAAGGCGCCGGGGCAGCCGCTAAAGATCTTGCCCGCAGACGGCGCGGTGCCCACGCCCGCTGCCACCTCGAACGCGCTGCGCGAAGCGCTGCCTGCCGACCGGAGCCCATGATGGACGAAACGAACGCCGTTGCCTTGCTCGCCGCGCTCGCCCAGGGCATGCGCCTGCGCGTCTTCCGCGCGCTGGTGGGTGCCGGCCCGCAAGGCCTGACACCCGGCACACTGTCTGCCACCCTCGATGTGCCCGCCTCGACGCTGTCGTTCCACCTGAAGGAGCTGACCCAGTGCGGGCTCGTGACGCAGGAGCGCGATGGCCGCCACCTGATCTATCGCCCGGCGCTCGACCGGATGAACGCGCTGCTGGCCTACCTCACCGCCCACTGTTGTCAAAGTGTCGACGGCGCCAGCTGCGAGACCCAGCCGCCGGGCTGCACCACCTGCTGAAGCGGCTGCCCGGGCCTGACGCATTGCCGGTGGGTCAGCGCGCCCTGGCCCGCTTGGCTGGTGGACTGACGAAGGCCGCCCGGTGCTGCACCGCGCGCTCGAACTGCCGGGCGATGCTGCCGCAGACCAGGTCGCACAGCGCATAGACAGATTCGTCCGCAATGCTGTAGATCGCACTGTTGCCGCGGCTCTCACGGGCGACCAGCCCATGCTGGGTGAGCAAGGCCAGATGCCTGGAGATGTTCGCCGAGCTGTGGCCACAGAGCTGGGCCAGTTCGCCAACGCTGCGCTCCTGCTGGCGCAAGAAGTTGAGGATCTGCAGGCGCGTCGGTTCAGACAGCGCCTGAAAGTACGCCGCCACCTGGGCCAGCGCTTCGTCGGGTAAGCCTTCCATGCTGGGGCATGCCGGTCGTCGAGGAGTTGCCATGATGCCTCGGAGTCGGATCCTTCGTCTGTCCTTGCACACAAGTCTACTTGACTATTTAACTACTTGCGTAAATACTATCATCAAGTCGAATCAGTCCAGCCTCCTTTCGGCCGGCCTTCAGCAGAAAGCGCGCCCCATGTTCATGACCCACCTCCACACTGCCGCCCTTGCCGCTGCCCTGGTGTGCAGCCTGCCGGCAGGCGCCCAGGCCCAGGCCCAGGCCCAGGCTCTCCGGGCCGTGCCCGCGCAAGCCGCAGCCAGTGCAGCCACCTCGGCCTTCGACGGCGTGGTCGAGGCGGTGCGCCAGACCGTGATCGCAGCCCAGGTGCCGGGCGCCGTGGTGCAGCTGGATGCCAAGGTCGGTGATCGGGTGAAGGCCGGGCAGTTGCTGCTGCGCATCGACGCACGCGCCGCCGACCAGAACGCCACCGCCAGTGACGCCCAGGTGCAGGCCGCCCGCGCCGCGATGGACGTGGCGGGCAAGGACTTCGAGCGCCAGAAGCAGCTCTTCCAGAAGAACTACATCAGCCAGGCTGCGCTGGAGCGCGCCGAATCGGAATTCAAGTCGACCCAGGCGCAGGCCAACGCCCAACTGGCGCAAGCCGGCGCGGCCCGCACGCAGAGCGGCTTCTACGTCGTGCGGGCGCCGTTTGCAGGCGTGGTGGCGGAGGTGCCCGTGTCCTTGGGCGACATGGCGATGCCCGGGCGGCCGCTGCTGACCCTGTACGACCCGGCTGCGCTGCGCGTCACGGCGTCTGTTCCGCAGTCCGTCGCTTCGCAACCGCTGGCCGGCCCGTCGCTCCGAATCGAGTTGCCTGGCTTGCCGGCGGCGTCCGCATGGGTGACACCGGCGCGGGTGCAGCTGCTGCCGATCGTCGATGCGGCGACCCACACGGTGCAACTTCGCGCAGACCTGCCAGCAGACTTGAAGGGGCTGTCGCCCGGCATGTTCGCGCGGCTGTGGCTGGCGGTGCCCCCGGCACCTGCCGCAGTGGGTGCCGCCCCCGCCACCGGCCGCCTGTCGGTCCCGCTCCAGGCCATCGTGCGCCGTGCGGAGATGACCGGCCTGTACGTGCTCGACCCGAACGGCAAACCGGTGTTGCGCCAGGTGCGCCTGGGTCGGGCAGAGGGTGACCGGGTCGAGATCCTGTCCGGCCTGATGCCCGGCGAGCCGGTCGTCTCCGACCCGCAAGCCGCCGCCCGTGCGCGCTGACTTTCACATTCGGCCCCGACCATGACCCAGCCTTCCAAGACGAACAACGACAGCGGCAGCCTGGGCGTCTCTGGCCGCATTGCCGACTTCTTCCAGCGCGCGCAGATCACGCCGCTGCTGGCACTGATGGCGCTGCTGCTGGGCGCCTTCGCGGTCGGCGTCACGCCGCGCGAGGAAGAGCCGCAGATCAACGTGACCATGGCCAACGTGCTGATCCCCTTCCCCGGGGCGGCGGTGCGCGATGTCGAGCAGATGGTGGCTGGCCCGGCCGAGCAGGTGCTGGCGCAGATTGCCGGCGTCGAACATGTGATGTCGGTGTCGCGCACCGGCCTGGCCATCATCACGGTGCAGTTCAAGGTCGGCGTGCCGCGCACCGAGGCGCTGGTTCGGCTGTACGACACGGTGAACTCCAACGCGGACTGGCTGCCGAAGGGTCTGGGCGTGCTCGACCCGATCATCAAGCCCAAGGGCATCGACGACGTGCCCATCGTCACGCTGACGCTGTTCAGCAAGAACCCGACCACAGGCCCCTACGACCTGGAGCGCGTGGCGCACAGCGTCGAGGCTGACCTGAAGCGGGTGCCGGGCACGCGTGAGGTCAACACCATCGGCGGCCCCGGCCGCGCGGTGATGGTCGAGATCGACCCGGCGCGCATGTCGGGCGTCGGCGTCACCGTGGCCGACCTGCGCCAGGCGCTGCTGTCTGCCAACCTCGGCCTGCCGGTGGGTGAACTGATCGCCGGCAACCGCGCGGTGGCCATCGAATCCGGCCCCTTCCTGCGCCAGGCCAGCGAGGTGGCCGACCTGGTGGTGGGTGTGCGTGCCGGCAAACCCATCTTCCTGCGCGACGTGGCCACGGTGCGCGACGGCCCGCTGCCACCCAGCCGCTATGTCTGGCATGGCGTGGCGGCCGCTGCCAGCGCACCGGCAGCCGAGTACCCGGCCGTCACCATCGCCATCACCAAGAAGGCCGGCGAAAACGCCATCGACGTGGCCAATGCGGTGATGCAGCGCGTGGATGCATTGCGCAACACCGTCATCCCCGGCGACGTGCAGGTGGCCGAGACACGCAACTACGGTGCGTCGGCCAACGACAAGGCGAGCAAGCTGATCCAGAAGCTGCTGTTCGCCACCGCGTCGGTGGTGGCGCTGGTCTTCATCGCGCTGGGCAAGCGCGAGGCGGCCATCGTCGGCAGCGCGGTGATCCTCACGTTGACGGTGACGTTGTTCGCCTCCTGGGCCTGGGGTTTCACGCTCAACCGCGTGTCGTTGTTCGCGCTGATCTTCTCGATCGGCATACTGGTCGACGACGCGATCGTGGTGGTCGAGAACATCCACCGCCATCAAGGTCTGTACCCGGGCCGCACGTTGACGCAGATCATCCCCGGCGCGGTCGACGAGGTCGGCGGCCCGACCATCCTGGCCACGCTGACCGTCATCGCCGCACTGCTGCCGATGGCTTTCGTCTCCGGCCTGATGGGCCCCTACATGAGCCCGATCCCGATCAACGCCAGCATGGGCATGCTGCTGTCGCTGGCGATCGCCTTTGTCGTCACGCCCTGGCTGGCGCGGCTGTGGATGAAGGCCACGCCTGCACCGGCAGCCGATGCGGCGGGCGCCACGCCACACCCGGCCGCACACCATGGGCTGTCGGCCAGGGTCGCGCCGGTCTTCGAGCGCCTGTTCCGGCCGCTGCTCGATGAGCGGCGGGGCGGGCGCAACCGCAGCCTGCTGGGTCTGGGCGTCGCCTTGCTGATCGCCATCTCGCTGGCCTTGCCGGCCACCGGCCTGGTGCTGCTGAAGATGCTGCCGTTCGACAACAAGTCGGAATTCCAGGTCATCGTCGACATGCCCGCCGGCACGCCGGTGGAGCAGACCGCCGCAGTGCTGCGCGAACTCGGCAACCACCTGGCCACCGTGCCCGAAGTGACCGACTACCAGGCCTATGCCGGCACCGCCGCGCCGATCAACTTCAACGGGTTGGTGCGCCAGTACGACCTGCGCGCCGGTGGCGATGTGGGTGACCTGCAGGTCAACCTGGTCGGCAAGCACGAGCGCAAGGCGCAGAGCCATGCCATCGCCACGCGCGTGCGGCCGGCACTGCAGCAGATCGGCGCGCGTTTCGGCGCCAACGTCAAGGTCGTCGAGGTGCCACCCGGCCCGCCGGTGCTGTCGCCCATCGTCGCCGAGATCTACGGCCCTGAAGCCGCCGGCCGGCAGCAGGTGGCCAAGGCCGTGCGCGCGGTGTTCGAGAAGACACCGGGTGTCGTCGACGTGGACGACAGCAGCATCGCCTTGGCCCCGCAGACGATGCTGCTGGTGGACCGCCAGAAAGCGGCGATGCTCGGCGTGCCGCAGCAGGCCATCGTCACCACCTTGCGTGCCGGCCTGGCGGGCGAGGCCACCGCTTACCTGCACGACGCTTCAAAGTACCCGGCCGCAGCGGTGATCCAGCTGCCGCCATCCGCCCAGGGCGACCTCAACGCCCTGCTGCAGCTGGCCGTGCGCAGCGCAGATGGCAAGCTGGTGCCGATCCGCGAACTGGTCACCGTGACCGACACCGTGCGCGAACAGCCGCAGTACCACAAGGACCTGCTGCCGGTCAGCTACGTTGTCGCCGACATGGCCGGCGCGCTCGACAGCCCGCTGTATGGCGTGTTCCAGATGCGCGGCGAGATCCTGAAGATCGCCACGCCCGGCGGCGGCACGCTACAGGAATACTTCATCCGCCAGCCCGCAGACCCGTACCGCGACTACGCGATCAAGTGGGACGGCGAGTCGCAGATCACCTACGAGACCTTCCGTGACATGGGCCTGGCCTATGGCGTCGGCCTGGTGCTGATCTACCTGCTGGTGGTGGCGCAGTTCGGCAGCTACCTGACACCGCTGATCATCATGGCGCCGATCCCGCTGACCATCATCGGCGTGATGCCGGGCCATGCGCTGCTGGGGGCGCAATACACCGCCACCAGCATGATCGGCATGATCGCGCTGGCCGGGATCATCGTGCGCAACTCGATCCTGCTGGTGGACTTCATCAACCTGCAGGTGCGCACTGGTCTGCCATTCAAGCAAGCCATCGTCAGTTCGGCCATCACGAGGGCGCAGCCGATCGTGCTGACCGGCCTGGCCGCGATGCTGGGCGCCTTCTTCATCCTCGACGACCCGATCTTCAACGGCCTGGCGATCTCGCTGATCTTCGGCATTTCCGTCTCGACCGTGTTGACGCTGATCGTGATCCCGGTCCTCTACTACATGGCGTACCGCCATCGGCTCACGGCCATCACGGGCTCCGACGGCCCTGGCACGGCGGATGCCACCACCAGCCCTTCCACCAGCCCTTCCACCACCGCTTCCACCACACCGTCCTTTTAAGGAGCAAGACCCATGACTTCCTGGCAAATCGTTCGACTCGCCGCTGGCACCTTCATCCTGCTGTCACTGGCGCTGGGCATCCCCGGCAGCCCGGTATTCGTCAGCACATGGTGGCTGGCATTCACCGCCTTCGTCGGCGTCAACCTGCTGCAGAGCGCGTTGACCAAGTGGTGCCTGATGGAAACCATCGTGCGCAAGCTCGGCGCGCGCGCGGGGGCCTGACCATGCAACTCACCTGCCCTGCCTGCGGCGCCACCAACCGTGTGCCAGAAGACCGATTGAAGGACCAGCCGGTGTGCGGCAAGTGCGGCGCCGAACTGATGGCCGCCAAGCCTGTCGCACTGACCGACGCCGTCTTCACGCGCTACATCGCCCACACCGACCTGCCCGTGCTGGTGGACTTCTGGGCCGACTGGTGCGGCCCCTGCAAGATGATGGCGCCACACTTCGCCAATGCGGCCACGCAGTTGCCCGGCGTGCGCTTCGCCAAGGTCGACACCGAGGCCAGCCCGCAGGCCAGCGCCACCTACGCCATCCGCAGCATCCCGACGCTGATCCTGTTTCGCGGCGGCAAAGAGGTGGCGCGCCAGGCCGGCGCCATGGCAGCTGGCGATCTGGTGCGCTGGGTGCAGGCGCATGTCGCCAAGTGACCGCACGCTGGCGCTGAACACCATGCGCAGCGTCTGCCTGACGATCACCGTGGCGGCGGCACTGGTCGGCCAGGCACCGGTGGCGGTGGCCGCCGACCTCGTCGACATCTGGCAAGCGGCAGCGCGCAACGACAAGACCCTGGCCGTGGCCGCCGCTGCACACGCGGCGGCGCAGCCCAGGCGCGATCAGGCCGCAGCGCTGTGGCGGCCCAACGTGGCCCTCAGCACGTCGGTCGGCATCGCCGGCAGCGACACATCGACCCAGGGCGCCCAGTTCTCGGCGCCGGGCTTCGGCACCTCGCGTGACGTGGCATTCGCCACTTCCGTCAACAGCGGTGTGGCCACCCGCGCAGCCGTGACGCTGGTGCAACCGCTGGTCAACCCGCTGCGCCGCGCGCAGCAGGCGCAGATCGGCCTGTCGGTCGATGTGGCTGAAGCGCAATGGCAGGCCGACCGCCAGGCGCTGATGCTGCGCACTGCCGTGCGTTACTTCGACCTGGCGCTGGCAGAAGAGGCGCTGCGGGTGCAGCAGCGGCAGCTCCAGGCGGTGCAACGTGCCGGCGAAGAGGCGCAGGACCGCTTCAAGATCGGATCCGCGCCGGTGACCGACACCTACGAGGCGCAGGCCCGCCTGGGTGGCGTGCGCGCACAGCACCTGGCCGCCGACATCGACCTGCGCCTGAAACGCCAAGGCCTGGCCGACAGCAGCGGCCTGCCGGCGAACGCGCTGCAAGCCCGTCTGCCGCTGGGCCGCATGGCCGGCCTGCCGACACCCGCACTGGATGCCGCACTGGCCGATGCCGACGCCGGCAACCCCGGCCTGCGCATGCGCCGCCTGGCACTGGACATCGCGCGCCAGGAAGCCGCCAAGCACAGCCTGCGCGCGTCGGCCACGGTGGATGTGGTCGCCCAGGTGGCGCAGGAGCACCTCGGTGGCCACGGCGACTTCGGCAGTGCCAGCAACCGGGCGGGCAACCGATCGATCGGCCTGTTGCTGAATTTGCCGCTCTTCGACGGCGGCGCACGCGATGCGCGTCAGCGGGAAACCCTGCGGCTGGCCGAACAGGCCGCCGCCGAAGTCGACAGCACCCGCGAGCAAGTGGCGCAGCAGGTGCGCGCGGCCTGGCTGGGCCTGACCGTGGGCACCGAGCGCATTGCGGCACTGGCCCAGGCGCTGCAGGCCGCCCAGGCGCGCAGCGACGCCACGGCGCTGGGCCGTGAGGTCGGCCACCGCACCACGCTGGACCTGCTGAACGCCGAGAACGACCGCGCTGCGGCCCAGCTTGCGCTGGCGCAAGCCCGCGTGGCACTGGTGGTGGAACGCTTGCACCTGGCCACGCTGGCTGGCACGCTGGATGAACAAGCACTGCGCGCGGCGCAACAAGATGCAGCCCAGGCGCGATGAACCCCCGCTTCGAATCGAAAGGACACCCGTGAAAACCGCCCATGACCTGGTGACTGCCGCCAAGACCCACGTGCAGGAGATTCCCATCGACCAGGCCGAACAGGCCCTGTTGCGCGCCGACGTGCTGCTCGATGTGCGCGAGGACAACGAGTTCGCCAGCAGCCACCTGCCCGGCGCCATCCACGTCTCGCGCGGGCTGCTGGAGTTCAAGCTCAGCGGCACCCCGGCATTGGCCGCCCGCGACTTGAAGGTGGTTCTCTACTGCAAGACCAGTGGCCGCGCCGCGCTGGCTGCTGCGGTGATGCGGGACATGGGCTACCTCGACGTCGTGTCGATCGCCGGCGGGTTCGATGCCTGGGTTGCCGCCGGCAAGCCGGTGGTCAAGCCCGAACAGCCCGCCTTCGATTGACCACCGCCAGCGCCACCCTGCCAGTGGCGTGCGCCGGCTGAACTGCAGCCACCACACGACCGGGTCGTACACAGCGTTCACACCCACAGCCGCGCAGGCGGCCTCCAGGAGGTTTCCATGGCCCACATCGTCATCCTCGGCGCCGGCATCGGCGGCATGCCCGCAGCCTATGAATTGCGCGCGCTGCTGGACAGCAAGCATCGCATCACCGTCGTCAATGCGGTCGACTACTTCCAGTTCGTGCCGTCCAACCCCTGGCTGGCGGTGGGCTGGCGCGAGCGCGAGACCATCACCTTCCCGCTGCGGCCCCATCTCGAAAAGAAGGGCATCGAATTCGTGGCCCAGCAGGTGCAACGCATCGACGCCGAAGGCAATGCGGTGGACCTCGCCGACGGCAGCCGCCTGGCCTACGACTACCTCGTCATCACCACCGGCCCCAAGCTCTCGTTCGACGAAGTGCCCGGCGCCGGGCCCGGTGGCCACACCCAGTCGATCTGCAAGGTCGACCATGCCGAGCAGACCTGGGCGCAGTATCAGCAGTTCCTGCAAGACCCCGGCCCGGCGATCATCGGCGCCATGCCGGGCGCGTCGTGCTTCGGGCCGGCCTATGAGTTCTCGTTCATCTTCAACACCGACTTGAAGCGCCGCAAGCTGCGCCACAAGGTGCCCATCACCTACGTGACCAGCGAGCCCTATGTCGGCCACATGGGGCTGGGCGGCGTGGGCGACTCGAAGTCGATGCTGGAGAGCGAGTTCCGCAACAACGACATCAAGTGGATCACCAACGCGAAGGTGACCAAGGTCGAGGCGGGCAAGATGTTCGTGACCGAGATGGACGACGACGGCCAGCCGAAGAAGGAGCATGAACTGCCCTTCAAGTTCAGCATGATGCTGCCGGCCTTCAAGGGCGTGGATGCGGTGGCGGCGGTGGACGGCCTGTGCAACCCGCGTGGCTTCGTGCTGATCGACGCGCACCAGCGCAGCAAGAAGTACAGCAACATCTTCTCGGCCGGTGTGTGCGTGGCGATCCCACCGGTCGAGGTGACACCCGTGGCTACCGGCGCACCCAAGACGGGCTACATGATCGAGACCATGGTCACCGCCATCGTGCACAACATCGCCAGCGAGATCGCCGGCCAGCCGGCCACCGCCAAGGGCACCTGGAACGCGATCTGCCTGGCCGACATGGGCGACACCGGCGCCGCCTTCGTAGCCATGCCGCAGATCCCGCCGCGCAATGTCAACTGGTTCAAGAAGGGCAAGTGGGTGCATCTGGCCAAGGTGGGCTACGAGAAGTACTTCATGTACAAGATGAAGAACGGCACCTCGGAGCCGATCTATGAAAAGTACGTGCTCAAGTCACTGGGCATCGAGAGGCTGGAACGGTGAGCCATGCCGCGCGCACGTGCCCATGGGTACAGCCTGGGCACGCAGCCCGCCGAATCGCAAGCGTTCCGCTAACCCATCTATCGGCCCGAACCTGGCGCTGAGAGCCTTGCGTTCACCACAACGTCAAGGCAAGCGAGGCGGATCTGGATCGCGAACGGATGGAGCGATGTCTGGAGCAGGTGTCGGCGTATCGGGCGCGGGGCCTGAAGGCCAGGGCGTGGGCGGCGAACGCAGTGGAGTCGCTGCCGCTGCAGAACTGCTGCGCGCACGCCTGCACGGGGGGCATCGACGTGCTGCAAGCACCAC
>Ga0105045_10006708_pt1 | contig 10192 bp, 8 predicted proteins | sample MAT02_FD_78089 | JGI IMG/M metagenome (GOLD analysis project Ga0105045, IMG submission 78089) | Freshwater microbial communities from Lake Fryxell liftoff mats and glacier meltwater in Antarctica - MAT-02 (megahit assembly) | ecosystem: Environmental > Aquatic > Freshwater > Ice > Liftoff...
GCCGGAAAGCCGGTGGCGGGGAGTATCCCACGCAGGACGGGTTCGGTTGGACCAACGGAGTCGCGCAGCGCCTCGCGCGCCAGCGCTGAGGCGCGCACCGTGTAGTCATGCACTCACGCGGTGGGGCATTGCGGGTATGCCGTGGCCGCTACAGCGCGTCGCAGCGCCTTCACCAGCGGTGTCACACGAGCGCCGTCTCAGCGCACGGGTACCACCGAACGGTGGCGGACGCTGAGCGCCGATGCAGCGATCCAGTGCCTGCACCCGCACTTCGTGACCGCCATTGAGATCGAACACGCCCTCGGCATGTGGCGCCAATTCGGCCGAAAGCACCGCGATCCGCTCCTTCTCAGACCACGCAGAGGGCCCTGGCGCCCCCAGCGACCCGCGAGCTCTGCGAACAGGCAGACGGCGGATCGAACCACCCCGCGACACCACAATACGCGCGGGGTCTGACAGTGCGCAGCACCTTCAGGCATACTTCCACCGTAATGCTACGCTTCCCGCGAGGTGCTTATAACCCGTCGTCGATTTCTCGGTACCCAGCTCCGCGAGTATTCGCGCATCACCTGGTTCTTTGAGCGCATCTTCTGGGCGATGCACCTGGCGTCGCCCAGTCGGTTCTTCGCAACGAGTCGGGTGACGCATGTGAACTCCGACGCCTTTCGGGATGATCCGTATGCCGCCACCATGCGGCGTGCGCGTCGCACTGAGAATTATCTGATCGGATGGATAGTGATCGAGGGGGGGCTGGTGGTGCTGTCGGCGATGTCGACTGCACTGCCGGCGTGGATCCCGGCGGTGCTGGTCACACTCCGCATTCTCGACATCTTCCAGTCGGCCGTAAACCTGAGCGTCTTCGATCAGCTCCGGACGGAAGAATCGATTGTGATCTCGTCGGCGGTCCGTACGCTCGTCCTGAGCTTCCTCAACTACCTCGAACTGTTGGTCTGTTTCGGGATCCTCTACGCCAGCATGATCGACCGGCTTAACGGTGCGCAACATTGGACCGATGCGTTCTATTTCAGCGTCGTGACACAGCTGACCATTGGCTACGGCGATATCAAGCCGCTCGGGATCGCCAAGCTCGTCACCATGGCGCAGGCGCTGATTTCGGTGGCGTTCACCATTCTGATTTTCGGTCGGATTGTGTCGGTGTTACCGCGGATCAACAGTGTCCTGACCCACGAGGGCAAGGACTGAACCACGGTTCGCATCCGTTCTGTCAGACCCCGGTCGTACCATGCAGAATCCCTTCACTACGAGGTGCTGCATGGAAGCAATGTTCGTGACCGACCACGCGCCGTACACGGCGCCTGACGGAACAACCGGTGTCATAGTCCGCGCGCTGCTCACCATCTCGGGCCAGGTGCCCGAAGGTCGTCCCCACACGCCCATGGGGCTGTCCTTTGTCCTCGACCGGAGCGGCTCGATGGGCGGCGACCGCATCGAGGCGGCTCGCACCGCCGCTGCCCGGGCCGTCGAGCGGTTGCACCCGCAGGATGTCGTCTCGGCGATCGCCTTCGACGACACGGTGGATGTTATCGCGCGCCCCGCACGAAGGGATCAGCAGCCGCAGCTGGTCACACGACTGCTCGCCTTGGACGTTGGCGGCAGCACGAATCTCAGTGGCGGTTGGCTGCGCGGCCGACAGCACATGGAACAGGCGCTCGGCCTTCTCGGCGGCATGGCGGGCACGTCGCGGCGTATCGTGCTGCTTACCGACGGCCACGCGAACGCCGGCATCACCGATCCCTCCACGCTCGTTGAATTGGCGCGCACCGCACGGCTGCTGGGTATCACCACCACCACCATCGGTGTCGGCGAAGGATATGACGACGACCTGCTGCGCAGCATGGCCGATGCCGGCGGTGGCAATGCGTGGTACGTGGAACGTCCCGATCAGGCGGCGGATGTACTCGCCGAGGAGCTGGGGAATCTGTTGTCGGTGGCGGCGCAGGGTGTTGAGGTGACGCTGTCGCTCAGCGACGCGGTGGAGGTGCTAGCGGTACACTCCGACTGGCCAACCACGCGCCCTGCGCCCACGGCCTGGCAGTTCGATCTTGGTGATTTATACGCCAGTGAGCCCAAGCCGCTGCTTTTTGAGCTGTTCGTGCCGTCAACGTCAATGGGTGCGCTGCGGGATGTCACGACGCCACTGGCAACGCTCTGCATCACCGCCGACGTCGTCATCGCGCAGGGCGGGGTAGAACGCCGTACCCTGTCTCTCCCGATGGCCGCCTCACTGGAACAGCAGTCCGCGCTCCATCCTGAAGTGGAGCAGGCCGTTGTGCTTGCCCGGGCCGCTCGCGCCCGCGAAGCGGCAGCGCAGTATCAGCGCAGCAACAACGGCGAATCGGCCGCGCAAGAGATGATGGACGCGGCGCACCTGTTGCAGAGTAGCGTCCTGATGCAGGATCCAGCATTCGTCGGCATCCTGAAGGAGCAAGTGCAGGATCTCCTCACGCTGCAGGCGCAGTACCATGAGGGCACCTTCTCCGAGCGCGATGCGAAGTACCAGATGCAGCGGAGTTACAACGCGAAGCGCGGCAAACGGAATTACGATTCGCAGCTTGCACGCGACGAACGAAACAACGATTCACCCAACGCCGTCCCCTGAGGCTATCCCCGGACCACGCGCGGCGCGTACCGCTCGAGATCCCGTGCCAGAAACAGCGTCGCCAACACCATGAACGCGCTGATCAGGAAGGGACTTTCCTCGCCGAACCGATCGAACGCATAGCCCAGCACGATCGGGAACGCGACGCGCGTGATTCCACCATACGTTTGTTGCACTCCCATATACAGTCCGCGCTCGGCGCTACTTACCACGCGTGACAGCATGGCCGTGACGCATGGGAAAGTGAAAGCCGTACCTAACGGTAGCAGTGTCACGGCCAACACCAGAAACCAGAGGTTCGGCGCGAGTGCCATCCCCACCAGGCCGGCCGCGAGAAAAAGCAGTCCCCAGCGACTGAGACGTGGCTCACCGAAGTGGTCCACGACTCGGCCAAGGAACAGCGCGCGAATCACCACGCTCAGTGTGCCGATATACATGAAAAAGTAGCCGATCGTATCGGCGGTGACACCGAAGCGATAGGCAAGAAACAGCGCCAGGATCGCCGTGGTGCCCTGAAACGCGCCAATCGCGATGCCGTAAATCCAGATCAGTCGCGATGCCGGTTCACTGGGGTGACTGACCACCCGGAACACGGCCTCGCGCGAGCCTTTGCGCACCGGCTGAGATCCATCGGCGTTCAGCGCTTCGGGGCGCCGTGTTTCGGTCAGATAGCGTGAGGCGAAGACCACGTTGACCACGCAGAGCCCTGCTGCGACGAGCCCGGGCGTATGCGGGCCAAGCTGTTGCACCCAACTGCCGATCACTGGACCAATCGCCACGCCGGCGTTAGTGGCGGCCGACAGCCATCCCAGGCTCTTTGCCCGATCTTCCGGGCGCGTGGCATCGGCCACGTACGCCTGAATGACACTCACCGTGCCGCCGCCCGCGCCCTGCACGATACGCGACAGGAACAGCAGCCAGAGCGTGTCCGCATAGGCAAACACCACATACGCAATGGCGCTGGCCCCGAGGCCCACCATCAGCGCGGGGCGTCTGCCGTACTTGTCGCTGAAACGTCCCCACAGTGGCGCACTGAGCAGTTGCGCCACGCTGAACGAACTCACTAGCAATCCCACCACCAGGCCACCGGCGCCCAGATCCTTCGCGTAAAACGGCAGCAGCGGGATGATCATCAACAGGCCGAGCATGTCGATGAAGGCCGTGACCATCAACACCGTCAGCCTGCCGAACGCGCTCTTCCCACCATCGATCGGATGTTCGTCCGTGTCCGACGCATTCGTACGCGGAGGTTCGCTGGCGCTCATTCCGTCTTGCCGAGCGCTGCCGGTGCGACACTCCGGCCAACCACGCCCGCCAACGCCACGATGGTCAGCAGATACGGGATCATCTCTACAAATTGACTGGGCACCAACTGCGCGCCCTGCAACTGGATCTGCAACGTTTCCGCACCGGCAAAGAGCAGGCAAGCCACCGCGACGCGCACGGGCTCCCAGCGGCCGAAAATTACGGCCGCCAGCGCGATAAACCCGCGCCCGGCGGTCATGCTGTCGCTGAACTGATGTTGGTCGAGCGCGAGATACGCGCCGCCCAGGCTGGCCAGCGAGCCCGCAATGAACAGGCCTTTGAGACGTAGCGCCGTGACCGCGACGCCGAGCGTGGCCACGGCCTCTGGCTTCTCGCCCACGGCCCGGACACGCAAGCCGAACGGCGTGTTGTATAGCACCCAGCCCAGCGCGGGTAACGCAATCAGTCCGATCCAGACAATCGGATTGGAGAAGCTCGCCAGCATCGCGTTTCCTGCACCCTCACCACCAAAACCGGCCACGCGCGGCGAGTTGCTGGCGCTATCGAACGTCAGACGCAGAAAGAAGCGCGTGGCGGCTACCACCAGCAGATTGATCGCCACCCCAACCACCACTTGGTTGGCTTTGAACCGCAACGTCGCGATCGCAATGATACTGGTCACTACCGCCCCACCCACCAGCGCGCCAAGTAACCCCGTCCACGCGCTGCCGCCGTAGTAACTCCCCAACGCGGCACCAAACGCCCCGGCCAGCATCAGGCCCTCAAGACCGAGTGCAATGACGCCCACTCGCTCCGACATCACACCACCCGCTGCGGCGAGCAAATACGGAATGGCAATCCGTATGGTCTGCAACAGGAACGCCAACAGCATCATGACTCGGCGCCCTCACGGTGCTGCACGCCTTGGCGCGCGTCCCGGTAAAATGCCGCCGTTACATTGGCCGCCGCCGCCCGCAACTGCTGCTGCACCTCCGGCACGGCCGTCGCGACCGCGAGGATCACCACGGCCGTGAGGATATCCGTAAGCTGCTTGGGCACGATGGCGTTCACCGCCAACCCGCCTTGCGAGAGCGTGGCGAAGAGCAGCGCGGCCGCCAAGATGCCAAGCGGGTGACTTCGCCCCACCAACGCCACCGCGATGCCGAGAAATCCGGCACCACCGGCAAACCCTTCTTCGTAGTAGCCTTTGTAGCCTAGCACAAAGTTCATGCCGCCCAGTCCGGCCAGTGCGCCCGACAAGCACATGGTCACAAAGAGCACTCGCGGCACCCGCACCCCGCCGTACTCGGCGGCATCCGGCTGAAGGCCCACGGCGCGCAACTCATAGCCACTGAGGGTGCGGAACAGATACCACCAGCTCACCAGCGCGGCGGCCACTGCGAAAAGAATCGTCCAGTTGGCGGCGCTGCCGCGAAACATGGCGAAGCTGTCGGAGAGTCGCGGCACCAGGCCAGCGCCTATCAGCGCGGTGTGCAGTGTCTCGGGGACACGGAGCTTGGCCGACACCAACCAGTTCAACAGCGCAAGTACCACAAAGTTGAGCATGATCGTCACGATCACTTCGCTCGCTCCAAACTTCGCGCGCAGTGCACCCGGCACAGCGCCTACGCCAGCGCCCACCACCATCGCCGCCAGCAAACACACGGGCACCGCCAAAAACGCCGGCGTGCCGGCGGGCAGTACGAGCCCCATCATGGCCGCCCCAAACCCACCGGCGGCGAGCTGACCTTCTGCACCAACATTGAACAGCCCCGCACGACCAGCCAGCGCAAACGCGAGACCGGTGCAGGTGAGCGTCGTGGTCTTGTACAGCACTTGCCCGATGCCATACGCGTTGCCCCACGTGCCCTCCACTAACAGGCGGAATACCGTAGACGGTGCTTCGCCAAACGTGAGGATGAGCAGGTCACCCACCACCGCCGCAATCGCCAACGCCACGAGCGGCGGCAGCACACCGCCAAGAAATCCACCATCGCTCCTGGGCATCGCGCGCGTCAGCACGCGCGCCTCTGCGGTGCTCTTCATCTCCACGTTCGGTTTCGCGCTCATGCGGCCGCTCCGGTCATGAACGAACCAAGCAGCTCGGCCGAACATTCGGCCGCCGGCAGAATGGTGACGAACCGGCCGCCGTACATCACGGCAATCCGATCCGACAACGCCAGCACTTCCGGTAAATCCGCACTGACCAACAGAATCCCCTTGCCCGCATCGCGCGCACCTCGCAGCTGCGCATGAATGAATTCAATCGCGCCTACGTCCACGCCGCGCGTGGGTTGCGCCGCCAGTAGCACCGAGAAGTCGCGCCCCATCTCGCGCGCAATCACAATCTTCTGCTGATTGCCACCCGAGAGGGCGCGCGCCGCCAGCGACGCGATCCCCGGCCGGATATCGAAGCGTTCGATTTGCGCCGCGGCATGCCGCGCGATCCGATCCGTATCCAGCCCGCCACGTCGTGAGTAACGATGCTGCTGGCCAAGGATAAGGTTGTCGGCAATCGAATACTCAAGAATGAGTCCGCGTCGATGCCGGTCTTCGGGAATATGCGAGAGTCCGCAGTCGGCGCGCTCTCGCACCGACAACCCGTCAAGTGCGGTCGGACCTAATTGGACGTGTCCACTCTTGGCGCGTCGTAGTCCGGCAATCGCCTCCAGTAACTCCGTTTGCCCGTTCCCCTCCACGCCGGCAATCCCCAGTATTTCGCCGGGATTGAGCGTGAATGACAACCGGTCCACCGCCGACGTCCCGCGATCGGAAATCACCGAAAGGTTGCTCACGCTCAGTGCGACCGGCCCACGAGGCGCACTCACTACGGCCGGAACACGCGGTGCCGCGTCGAGATGCAACGCAACGTCACGCCCCACCATCGCCCGCGCAATGTCGCGCGGCGTGGTGCCCGCCGTCGGAAACCGAGAAATGGTCAAGCCGGCGCGCATCACGGTGATCGTATCCGATACGGCAATCACTTCATCGAGCTTGTGCGTAATCAGCACCACCGTGCCGCCATCAGCCTTGAGCGTGCGCAGCACAGTCCACAGATCCTGCACTTCCGGTGGCGAGAGCACTGCGGTGGGCTCGTCGAGAATGAGCACCTTGGCCCCGCGATAGAGCGCCTTGAGAATCTCCACGCGCTGCGCTTCACCGACACTCAAATCCGCAACCTTCGCGGTGGCGTCGACCACCAATCCGCACTTGCGGCTCAGCGCCGTCACTTCGGCAATGGCACGCGCCGTATCAACGCGCCACCCCTTGGTGGGCTCACGGCCAAGCACCACATTTTCCGCAACCGTCAGCGTGGGCACGAGCATGAAGTGCTGATGCACCATGCCGACACCGGCGGCGATCGCATCGGGGGTCTTCCACCCGGTGACGTCGCGCCCGTTCACCTGCATGGTGCCACCGTCGGGCGCGTACAGGCCCGCCAGCACCCGCATGAGGGTACTCTTACCGGCGCCGTTCTCGCCGACCAGCGCGTGAATCTCGCCGCGTGCCACATCGAGCGACGCATCGCGATTGGCGACGACTCCGCCGAAGGTCTTGACGATGCCGCGCATCCGGATCGCCAGTGCGTCGCCGTGTTCTGTTTGCACACTCATGCGGGTATCATCGTGTGCTGGGCACGGTGATACGACCAGCCACAATATCGGCGGTCAGCGAGTCGAGGCGAGCGCGGACGGCATCGGGAATGAGCGCCTTGTTGTTGGCGTCGTACACGTAACCGACACCCTGTTCGGCGAGACCAAACTGCTGAATACCGCCCTGAAACGTACCGTCTTTCACAGCCTTGATGGCCTGAAATACCGACTCGTCGATGCCTTTCACCATGCTGGTCAGCACAAAGCCCGGTGCCTCGCTGTACTGATCGGCGTCCACACCAATGGCAAGTTTGCCCGTGGTCCGTGCCGCTTCGAAAACGCCCAGCCCGGTGGAGCCGGAGGCGTGAAAGATCACGTTGACGCCCTGGTTGTACATCGCCAGTGCCATTTCCTTGCCCTTCCCGGGATTCCGGAACGCCTCGGGGGTGACGCCGCCGTAGTTCACCACCAACTCACAGTCGGGGCACACGTACGTGACGCCCGCGCGGTAGCCGGCTTCAAACTTGTGGATCAGCGCGATATCCATACCGCCGATAAATCCCACCTTCTTGCTCTTGCCCACCAGTGCAGCGAGGGCGCCGACCAGAAACGAGCCTTCTTCTTCACGGAACTTGAGCGCTACCAGATTGGGCGGCATTGGCAGCGGTTGGCCCAGACTGTCCGTCGCTACGGCGTAGTCCACGTCGGCGAAGCTCACGTTCGGGTACTCAGCCGCCAGCACGTTGATATCGTCGGTGAAGATGAACCCCACGCCGACCACCAGATCCATCCCTTCCGCGGCCAGCAGACGTAGCCCGGCCTCCCGGTCAGAGCCCTCCCCCGGCTCGATGTAGCGCACACGCGCGCCCAGTAACTCCGTGGCGCGCAGGCCGCCCAAATAGGCGCCGTCGTTGAACGACTTATCGCCACGTCCGCCCACATCAAAAACGATGCCCACGTCGAGACCTTCGGACGTGTCGGCAACCGTGGCTCCGGAGGGATGGACGGTCAGAAGAGCAACGTGGGCGAGAAGGAGCGCCCCGATGAGCAGAAAAGTACGGCGCATGGCTCCGAAGGTTCGCAGGCGAGCGCCTTAGCGGGAAGGGGTGCCGGACCGCGAATGCAACCGGCGACAGCGACTTTTACCGCGTGGCCGGCGCCAGTCGCCAGAGTCCGTGCAACATGTCGCTGGCAAACACGCCACTGGACGACCAGTGCACGCCCCACACGTACACATTCGGCACCGTCGCCGTGCCGGTAAAACGGGCCACTTCGCGTCCCATCAACCCCAGATCACAGCGCCCGTCGGGGGTCCGCTGCGCGGCGGTGCAGGTACCCAGATCCCCGCGCACGTCGAGCACGCGCACCCCGCCGTTGTAAAAGGCGGCGTACAGCAGCCCGTTGGCTTCATCGACGCTGAAGTTGTGGGTGCCGGCACCGGGCACGGTGAAACGCGCGACTTCCACTGGCGCATTGAGGTTGGTCAGGTCCAAGACATGCACGTCGCCAACGGAGGACGACCCGATCACTCCCGGCCCTTCTTCGCCAACCATCAGATACTGCTTACGGCTCGTGGCGGGGTCGTGCACCCACCACATGTTGTGCACTTTGCCACCAATGGTGGTCGGGCGGCTGATCCGCCGCGGCGACGCCGGTGACCCGCCCTGCGCCCCGATGTCCCAAATACCGGTGCCGTCGTTCCATTCGGCCGTGAAGAGCAGGCCGTCGCGCACGAACACATCATGAATGAACGGATTCCCCATGACCTGCGAGAACACCGTTTGCGGAACCGCGGGGTTGGCGAGGCTCATGATCACCAACCGCGACGGGACGCCATTGGCTGGGTCGACGGCGCAGAAGGCGTAGAGCGTGCCGTTCACACGCGCCACTTCGGCGGTGTGCACGCCATACTGCAGTTCGCCGCCCGTGGTGCGCACCAGTAACTGCGGCGCGCGTGGATTGGCCAGCGAATACACGGCCAGTCCGCCATTCGGGTTGGACTCGATCGCCACCACCAAAAGCGAGCCGTCATCGCTCACCTGCACGTCGCCGGTGGTGGTGGCGTTGGCCACGAGCACGGAATCCACGAGCACGGGCGTCGGCTGCGCCACATCCCAGATTTTGATGGTGTTGCCGCGTACACCGCCGCGTGTACCCCACGTGCTGGTGTACGCCGTGGTGCCCCGCACCCACACTTCGCTGGTGTAGCGCTCATTCACCGCCGCACGCCCGAGCACGGTCAGCGTGGCGGTGGTGGGTGTGGGGGGAACCGGAGTTGGCGGGTTCGCGGCCGCGATCACGGTGAAGGTCAGCGCGGCCGGAGCGCCAGTGATTCGGTCACCCGTACTCAGGCGACTTTCACTCAAAATCGTGATCGAGCTGGTTGCTGGTGCTGCGCTCGCACCCGCACTCAACGTGAGCACAGCGGTTGTCTGGGTACCGGACAATGTCGCGGGGATGATGCTCGCCGTCACTCCCGGTGGCAATGGCCCTGCGGACAGCGTGACCTCGCCAACCGGCCCCACACGCGTCACGAGAACCGACATACTGGCGTTGGATCCCACCGAGGCCGTGAGATTGGTCGTGGCTAAGTCCACACGAAAACCGATCGGCGTCACTGCGGCCGGCGGATCAACAAGTTCCGAGTCGCAGGCGACAGCTACAAACGACGTCGCCAGCGCAAACCCGATACGCGCGAATCCAATGCGCGCCATCGTGTGCAGCCCGATACTAC
>Ga0105045_10006709_pt1 | contig 10192 bp, 9 predicted proteins | sample MAT02_FD_78089 | JGI IMG/M metagenome (GOLD analysis project Ga0105045, IMG submission 78089) | Freshwater microbial communities from Lake Fryxell liftoff mats and glacier meltwater in Antarctica - MAT-02 (megahit assembly) | ecosystem: Environmental > Aquatic > Freshwater > Ice > Liftoff...
GGCTGACAAGTCGGGGCATCTCCACGTTGGATCACGGCGAGGCGCAAGATGCGAGAGCCGGATCAAACAAGAGACTGATCACGCAGTTGCGGGGAGCTGTACTTAGGGCGCAATCCAGCCCATGCGCGTACACGCATCCAGCGCCGCCCCAGCACGCGAAGCCCAGGCTGCCTCGTTGTGCCCCGCGCCCATCTGCCATGCATACGTGAGGTTCGCGCTGCCATAGCCCTGCGCTTTGAGGACGTCGCGCAGCTGGAGGTTCACGCAGTAGTTGTCGCCATCATCGCTGTCGTCGTTCACGCCATCGGCGTCGCTGTCGAAGCAGCCACCACCGTCATTGCCGCCCGAGTCGAAGTAGACGGCCGTAGGCGCGCCACGCCAGGTCGCGATGAGCGTGCTCATTCCGCTGCGCCCGTTGGCGATCGAGCCCCAGCCGAGGGTCGAAGACATCGCCGCGCCGCACGCCATATCGTCGAAATCGCCTGACGCCGCAAAGAGCGTGACGAGGCCTCCAAGCGAAGAGCCCATCATCGCCAGCGATGCGCCACGCGCCTGCACACCGAAGTGCGTGCGGACAAAGGGCAGCACTTCCGCTCGCACAAGCTGCAGATATTCAGGCGCGCGACCACCAATCAGCCCACCGCCGATATCGTCCTGCACCTGCGTGTAGGCATCCATCCGATCGGGCGCGTTGTCGATCGCCACCGCCAGCACATTGCCCCGCGCGGCCAGCGCTTCATCGACGCGCCAGCCGCCAAAAGAGGCATCCGGATGAAAGACATTCTGTCCGTCATGCAAGAGCAGCGTCCGTGCGCGGGCAGCATCGAAGCCCGCCGGAACAAATGCCCGCACCGTGCGCACATCCGTCAAGAACGCCGAGGCATGATCTGGGAACTGCTCAAGATGCGCGACATCACTCGGCGCCATCACCCAGCCAAAGCGCCCATTCTCATCAAACCCGTATTGCGTAGCCTCAAGCGGCGTACGGTAGTCGCCGGCCACAAACCATTTGTACTTCGAGCCAAGCGCGGGCGAAGCGAACGACGACGTCTCGATCACCACCCAGTGAAAGAGCCCGTCCGCACTGCGCGACGCCACATCACGCGAAGTCGCCCAGCCATTGATCTCACCGACAAGCGAGACCTGCGCCGGCCGATCCTCCTGACGCGTAACAAAAAGCCAACGCGCTCCCTCATGAATGGGAAAGCCACCGCCCCAAGCTTGCTCATGCATCGCGCGAACAATCGCCGCGGCATCACCCGCCTGAAGCCTCGCCACCCAGCCATCAATGACGTCCACGCCCGCATCCGTCCGCGAAGCATCCGAGAGTGAAGTATCGACCTGCGCTCGGGCATCCGCGGTCCGTGACGCATCGGAGATACCGGCATCTACGGTCGTCTCCGCCTCACAACCCATCAGCACCCACGCCGCAACCAAGACCAAACACCTCGAATTCATGGTGTCCCTCTTGGATTCACGTCGCCCTCACGGTTGATCCCTGGTGGCACCGGGGTCGTGATCAGCCGCGCGGGCCGCATGCCCATCATGTCCCCAACGAGGATATTGTTCTCATCCGCGAAGATCGGCTCACGCCCATAAATCGTATAAACCCGGACCTGCCCCATCTCGGCATCATCTCGGTCCTCAAGCCGTATCAACGTCACATCGCGAACGATCTCCACCGTCTCGCGGATATCCAGCACAGCCTCCCGCACACGGCCACCGACCGGAAGGTGCGCACGTCGCAACCACATCGAGAGCAATCCACGCCCCGGTCCAATCACCACGTGCGGCGTCGGAGCTCGAAAGCGCCAGGACTCAAACCCACCCAGCGACGACCGACGACGCAAAAGCACATGGTCCGTGCTGAAGTCATAAGCGCGAATGTCCGTGCGCCGCGCCGCCTCAAGCGGCCCAGGGCTCGTAGAGCGCTTCCAAGCCCGCAGCGGATTCAGCGCCTCGTCATAGACAACCTCAAGATCGGTCGCACCGAGCGACCAATCCTGGCTGCCCGTGAACACGAACTGGCAGCCACGTCGCACGATGCGAAACGACTCACGCGCACTCTCTTCGCGCATCACCGGACCGGCTCGAAGTGAACCTTCGCCAAGGGTTTCACCATCCACCGGATCGCCTGGGCACATCGGATACGCCGGAAAGCGCATCGCATCGTCCCGTTCGCGCGAGGGCGCAATGCAGGCAACGAGCGCCGAAGCGACCAGGCCCAGAAATGCGTAAACGCGAACCCGAAGGCCCGCGTCTACCAGACTCACCCGATGTGAGGTCTTCACAGGGCCTCAGTGCGCTGGTGCAGCCTCAGCGGCGCCTTCATGCGCAGCCGCCTCGCCACCTTCATGCGCAGCTTCGCCATGCGCGCCATGCTCTGCACCTTCTTCATGCGCCGGAGAGTCCTGGCAAGTCCCTGGTGCCTCGGCGCTGTCCGTCGGGCTGCAATAGTAGCTCAGGCAATAAGCCGGAACGACCGCGCCCGTGTTCGGGTTCATGCACGGCTGTCCGTTCACCAAAAGGCCACCCGGCGCGCGCTCACCCGTGCTCGGATGAACATACTGGCCCTGGATGCTGTCCTCACGCTGACGGTAGTAGGTGTCGTTGCCCGTGTAGACAAAGAACACGCCCGCGAAGACCAGTGACCCCAGGAAAAACAGCGCATTGAATCGCGTGTCGTCCTTGAGATGCATAAACCAGGTGATGACACAAGTTGCCTTGAAGGTGGCAATCGCCATCGCCAGCAGGAAGTTGATGCCGCCCGTGCCATGGGGCGTGCCAGGACGAATGAAGCCATCAATGTCCACCAGCGAAGCCAGCACAGTGACGATCGTCAGGATCATCAGCGCGAAGAAGATGCCGAGATAAAGCTTCACATCGTGGATGTGGACATGGACAGCCCCGTCATTCGGGTGTCCATCGTGTGTGTGTTGATGTTCGTTCGACATCGAAACTCCAAATTCACAGTGGGATCAAGACAGGTGGTAGCCCGCTCAGATCAAGTAGAGAAGCGGGAAGAGATAGATCCACACGAGATCGACCAGATGCCAATAGAGCGCGGCAAGGTCCACCGGAGTCCAATACTCCTTGGAAAAGTCGCCGCGGTTGTTGCGCATCCAAATCCAACCCAGAACGCCGATGCCGATCACGACGTGCACACCATGGAGGCCGGTGAGCATGAAGTAGAGACCGAAGAACACATGCATGTGGTCTGGCGCATTCGCGAGGTGCGGATGCCAGTACGTGCCTGGGAGCAGCCCATGCTCAAACTTGAGCCGGTACTCGAAGAACTTGATCACCATGAACCCGAAGGCGCAGAGGATCGTGATGATCAAGTAGCGAGAGACCTCATCCTTCTTGCCCAGCTGCGCACTGCGAACCGCAAGCGCAGCCGTAAGCGAAGAGAGGAGAAGCACGACGGTATTCAAACCACCCATGTAGCGGTTCAGTTGGGCCGAGCCCGCAGCAAACGCATCAGGGAAGCTCAACCTGACGAGGCCATAGGCCACGAAGAGACCGCTAAAGAAGAGGATCTCCTGTGCGAGGAAGAGCCACATCCCGAGCTTCGCCGACTCGAATTGCTGAATCGGTGTGTCGAAATGATGCTGCAACCACTTTGGACCGTGGTGCGCGTCCTCGTGCGCCTGCTCTACGCTTGCCATCGGAGTCTCCAATCATCGGTGCGCGGGGCGCACACTTCACCGTAAACAGGTGAAACAGAACTGTAAAAGGGAAAGGCTCAGACGGTTGTCACTCAGATTTGGCGGGGCGGTCCTCTTCGAAACCGTCGAAGAGTTCGTCCTCCGTCGCGAGATGATAGTCGTAAGGACCGCGATTCATCACCTGTTGATGATGGAAGTTGTGCTCAATCGGAGGCGACTCCGTCTGCCACTCAAAACCAGCCGAACCCCAGGGATTTCGAGGAGCCTTCTCGCCACTCATCAACGACTTGATGAACATGTAGAGCATCACGAGGAAGCCCAAGCCAAGCACATAGCTACCAATCGACGAGAACCCATGGAGGCGCTGGAAGTGCGGGAGGTAGTCGTAATAGCGGCGGGGCATGCCCTGCGAGCCCAAAACGAACTGCGTGAAGAAGGTCATGTTGAAGCCGACGAACACCAGCGCGAAGGAGATGCGCGCCAGATTCTCGTCGTACATCTTGCCAAACATCTTCGGCCACCAGTAGTGAATGCCGCACAGGAAACCGAAGACAGTGCCACCCACCATGACGTAGTGGAAATGTGCGACCACGAAGTAGGTGTCGTGTAGGTGGACGTCGACCGCGAGCGTCCCGAGGAATAGACCTGTCAAGCCACCGATGGTGAAGAGCACGATGAACGCGAGCGCGTAGAGCATCGGCGACTCAAATGAGATCGAGCCCTTGTAGAGCGTGGCCACCCAGTTGAAAACCTTCACGCCCGAAGGAATCGCGACGAGAAAGGTGAGTCCCGAGAACACAAGCGTTGCGTACTCACTCATGCCGGAGACGAACATATGGTGGCCCCAAACGAGGAATCCAAGGAGCGCAAGCGAGATGGAGCTCATCGCCACGAACATATAGCCGAAGATCTTACGACGACTGAACGTCGCAATGACCTCATTCACGACGGCCATACCAGGCAGAATCATGATGTAGACGGCCGGGTGCGAATAGAACCAGAAGAAGTGCTGGAAGAGCACGGGGTCGCCGCCAAGCTGCGGGTTGAAGATGCCAAGCGAGAGCACATTCTCCATGATGAGGAGAAAGAGCGTGATCGCGAGAACCGGCGTCGCCAACACCTGAATGACACTGGTCGCGTAGATGCCCCAGACAAAAAGAGGCAGACGCTTCCAGTGCAGACCAGGCGCGCGGAGTTTGTGCACAGTCGCGATGAAGTTCACGCCGGTGAGAATCGACGAGAAGCCGAGAATGAACACCGCAGTCGTGATCGTCACGATGGAACTCGTCGTCGTTCCCACGGACTGGTTGCTGTAAGGCGTGTAAAACGTCCAGCCTGTGTCGACCGCATTCATCATGATCGAGACGACAGCGAGGAGACTTCCGACAACATAAATGTGGAAGCTCGCCAAGTTCAGCTTCGGAAACGCCACGTCCTTCGCGCCAAGCATCAGAGGCAAAAAGAAGTTTCCCAACGCCGCGGGAATCGACGGGATGATGAACAAGAACACCATGATCGCGCCGTGGAGCGTGAACACCTTGTTGTACATCCGCGGCGACATGATGGTCTCCCCGGGGAAGAGCAGTTCAGTTCGGACGAGGAGAGCCATCACGCCGCCCAAGCCGAACATGAACATCACGGACGCGAGGTACATGATGCCGATTCGCTTGTGATCGACGGTAAGCGCCCACGAGGCAATGCCCGACTTCGCGTTGATGTAGTTGGTATCGTCTGTAATAGCGGTGGCCATAATTGGTCCTTCCGAGAGGTTGCTGTTTCCCAAAGGGAGAAGCGGAATCAGTGAAGCGAGCGGATATACGCGACGACGGCGGTGAGTTCGGAGTCGCTCAGGCGAATGTTGGGCATCACGGGGCTGTAGCCCTGAACGATCTGGGAGCGCGGCTCGAGGATTGAGCGCCGGAGGTAGGCCTCATCGACTGTGATCGACGTACCGTCAGAGAGCGGCTGCTCGTGGTCGTAGATGTTCCAGAGGTTCGGCGCAGCAACCGCTGCCGCACCCTCTGCGATGCCGTGACAACTCGTGCACGTCTTGCTCACGAAAAGGATTGACCCGGACTCTTCGGGTGTGCAGGTCGGCGCGTCGTTAGGGCATGGGAGCACCGGTCCGCGGGCCATGAACTCGTCGTAGTCCGCCTGGCGCTGCACATGAATCAAGCTGTACATCGTGGCGTGACCCGAGTGCGTCCCCCAGTTGCCGTTCGCGCCGCAGTACTCAGCGCAATACACCTGCGAAGTATAGAGGACGCGCTCTGGGTCCAAGGGCTCGTCAGACACCGCGGTGCCGGGATCACGCTCGACGGCCTGGAACCACAGCGACGAGAACATGCCGGGGACCAAGTCGCGCTTCACACGGAAATCGGGCACATAGAAAGAGTGCAACACGTCGCTCGATGACATCACGAGGCGCACTGGTCGGCCCACGGGGACGTGGAGTTGGTTGTCCTCGACCATCCCGTTTGGGTGCTCGAACTCCCACGCCCACTGCCGACCGCGGACACGAATGTTGATCGCGTCGTCTGGTGCCGTCGCCATGTCCATCCATGTGGTGAATCCATAGTGGAACATCACGAAAAGCAGCAACAGTGGCGAGAACGTCCAAAACAGCTCAAGCACGTTATGGTGGCCCGTCGGCTCCGCCTTTACGCCCGGCTTGCGACGGTACATCACCATGAACGCAACCATCGCTCCGACAATTCCGACGAAGAAGATGATGCTGGTGGCGTAGATACCGTCGTAGAGCCAGTCCACTTCCGGCGCGTACGTGGAGAGCTGCGCGGGTAGCTGCAAGCTTGGCTCGGTTTGATTCTCCATTTCGTATCCTCACTGGCGCGAGAAAACTCGCGATGAATCACTAGGCTGCGGGTGCGACGCGCGAACGAAACTCGCGACGCCAAAGATAGATGAGAGTGCCAAAGAGGAGGAGCGCGCAGAACGACCCTCCGATCCGCATGACTCGCCAGGCGACAAGCACGTAGCGGCCTTCATGGGAGTCAAATCGAAAACAATAGAGAAGAGCGGAGTCCACAGGGCTGAGCGTGCCGCCGTCGGCAGCTTCAACGAGGCTTAGGCGCACATCGTTGGACGTGTACTCGACACCGCGAAGGTAACGGCTCAGACGTACCGTTTCTCCGGCGCGCGTCACCATGAGCACCGCTGGATGAGCGAACTGTTCCGAGCCAGGGTCCCAGCGAAAACGATATCCAACTGAGGCTGCCAGCGCCGCGATCGACGCCTCATCACCGACCAGGAAATGCCAACCCCGCTCTGCAGCCGAGCGAGCGTAGCGACCCAGCATTCGGCCCCGGGCGTCCGCCGCGTCTTGTGGCGTGTCGCGGGGGTTCATGCTGATCGTGTAGACGTCGTACTCCGACCCAACCGTCCACTGCTGCAGTCCGAGGGTTGCACCGATTGAGTTGAGTGTGAGGTCACAAACCGTCGCACACGTGTAACTGACGAAATGCAGGAGGGCAGGGCGCCGCGAATCCCAGAGATCGCGAAGGCTCACGACTGCACCTGTGTGGTCGCGGAACTGCGTATCCAGAGGGATAGGCGTGTCGTACTGCTCGTCCACGCCCACATCCGCGAGGATCTGCTCCGCTCCACCTGTGCCCGCTGGAATCGACGGCCGAATCCCAGCCTGCGCACGCGCCATCGATGCCGACGAAGCGACAGCAATCATCAAGCACAGGTGTAGGGCTCGCATCATGGGTGTTGAATCCGTAGACGGACTTAGTGTTCTGGCTCAGGAATAACAGGGGCCGGCTCAGGGGAGTGTCGACTCCAGCCCAGACGGGCGCCCTCGTCTACCGACTGAAACGGCAGGACCTGAGGGAAACCCCTGCGACCTTGCTCGGCCAGTCGTGCCACCGCTTGGTCGATTGGGATGTCTGATGACGTGAGACGGTTCTGGACATCTTCTCGGTATTCCGCAAGCAACTCGCTGGTGACACTCGAATCGAGATTCTCGGCCAACGTGATGTCACGCTGCCCCTCATGATAGCTGTCGAACACGAATTTCAGCGCGACTAGGCAGAGAAGCGAGGCGATGCCAGCGATGAGGATGACGTTATTCCTAGGAGGGCTATCGTCGCCGGGAAGTAGTGCGTTGTCTTCGTCGTGTTCATGGTCGGACATCACACCACCTCATGGTGAAGCGCTCGAGCGAGACGTGGATCTCCGATAGGAATAAGCGGGATCTGAGTCATACGGAAGAGCACGAAGGAGAGATACACACCGCCAATGCCGAGTACCGTTGCGATGTCCATCCAGTGCACGGACAGGCCACCTTCGCCATGGTTCGCGTAGGGCATCACGAGCCAGAAACACTCGAGGACATGGTTAACGAGTAGCCAAGCCGCTCCGAATGCGAGCAGCGGAATGCGTCGTTTCACGTTGCGAGAGATCATCATGAAGAACGGAATGATGAAGTGGGTCGCCGCGAGAAATAGCGAGAAGGTCTGCCAACCGCCGTCCCAACGCATATGGTAGTAGGTCGTCTCCTCGGGAATGGAGGCATACCAAATCAGCATGAACTGAGAGAAGCTGATGTAGGCCCAGAAGACCATGAAGCCGAACATGAGCTTCCCGAGGTCATGGTAGTGCTCGACGTGAATCGCATCCGCGAGAATTCCCGAGGAGCGGAGCGCGTAGGCGACCATAATGATTGTTGCCAGAGCCGAAACGATCGCTACCGCGAAGTACTGAACGCCGAAGATGGTGGAGTACCAAGCCGGCTCCAGCGACATCATCCAGTCGAATGCAGCAAATGTCAGCGACATGCCAAACGCGAAAGTTGCCAGCGGCGCGCCGCTCTGCATTCGCTTCGTTCGGTTCAGGTCCTTCGACGTGTCCTGCGCTAGAGAATTCGACACGAAGAACCACGCCAAGAACGCCCAGATTGCGAAGTAGATGAACGCGCGAACGATGAAGAACGTGCGGTTCAGGAAGGGAATCTTCGCCTCGATCGCTGCAGCGTGAAGTGCATGCTGTGGCGTGTGATGCGCGTCGTGCGCGTGCGCTCCACCCGACTCGTGATGGACTTCTCCATGCTCCTGCGCACGCGCCACCGACGCTCCGAGGAGGTTCTCCGTGGAGGCGTGACCCTCCTCTTCTGCCACCCCAGCGTGGACCGCCTCGGAGTGCTCCAGCCAGGGCTGGTAAAGTTCATCCATTCCCACGAGGATAACGGGGAGAAAGAGAACAGGCAGAATCCAAAGGCCCGACGCGAATGTCTCCGGGATTCGACGCGTGGTCACGCTCCAGCCCGCTCCAGTCATGTGCTGAATAATCACGTAGAACAGGCAGCCAAGTGCGATCGCAAGAACCGCCATGAACGCATAGAGCCACGAAAAAGCGAACCGATGAGGGTCTGCTGAGTAACCCGCAGCTGACATGACCAGGCCGAGTGCACCCAGGCCGCCTGCGATTTTCCAAGCGTTCGCCCATCCCACACCACGTGGAATCCGATATCGGTCGGGCGATTGTGTCTGCGTTTCCTTCGCCATCACACTCCTCCGGGGGCCGTAACGGCCGGGACGATACGAAGCTCAACCCGGCGGTTTGCCAGTCGGCCCTCGATCGTGTCGTTCGTCGTGACCGGCCTAGATGCACCGAACCCTGCGCTCTCGAGCCGCGCGGCTTCCACTCCATGCTCTACAAGCCATCGCAGCACGGCACGCGCGCGACGCTCGCTGAGCGCTTGATTGACTGCTCCACTACCTCGATTGTCGGTGTTACCCTCGATCGCAAGCCGAGAAATCTCAGGGTGTGCGACCATAGTTGCGCGAATCTCATCGAGCATCGCGAGGGATTCGGTCTTGATCCGGTCTCCACCGTCCGCGAAGCGCACATTGCCCTGGAGAATGATGCGATCACCCTCGATTCGCGCGGACCCTGCGCAGCCTGATGTGGCCGCAGGGCCTGCGGAGAGCGGACACATATCCGCCGCATCCAGAATGCCATCCTGATCGTTGTCTGGGTCTGGACAGCCATCTTCGTCCTGGAAGCCGTCAAGATCCTCGGGCTCGGTCTCACATTGATCGACGCCGACAGGAATTTGGTCACGATCTGTGTCAACGAGGCCAACCGATGGATCAGCCTGGCTAACCTGTAGCGCGCGAACATAGGCGGTGATTGCCCAGCGGTCGTTCACAGGAATCTGGCCGCGATACGCCGGCATGGTGCGTACGCCGTTCGCGATCGTCAGGTAGAGTCGGCCGTCCGGCATATGGAGGAACTGCGCGTCGTGCAAGTTTGCGGCTTGAAACGGCAAGCCAATCGAGTTGGCGCGTTGGCTGACCATGCCCTGGCCATCACCCGTCGCGGAATGACATGCAGCACAGTAGATGTTGTAGCGCTCCTCGCCGCGCTCCAGCATCGGACCTACACCACCAGCCTGCGACACCACGTCCGAGGGAATTCCGAGGAGATAGTTTCCATCGGCGTCTAGGCCAGTGTCGACCTCCAGGTTCGGCTCCATCTCTCGGGACAAAGTCCCCTCCACC
>Ga0105045_10006710_pt1 | contig 10192 bp, 5 predicted proteins | sample MAT02_FD_78089 | JGI IMG/M metagenome (GOLD analysis project Ga0105045, IMG submission 78089) | Freshwater microbial communities from Lake Fryxell liftoff mats and glacier meltwater in Antarctica - MAT-02 (megahit assembly) | ecosystem: Environmental > Aquatic > Freshwater > Ice > Liftoff...
ACCTGGGCGATCCACGTTTGAGCGGTCGACGCCGTTTGGTGCGCGCCCACAACGTGGAGCACGACTACTATGCCGCATTGGCGAAGGCCGCGAGCAGCACTTTCCGCCGCACGTACTTCATCAACGAGGCGCGTAAGCTCCAGCGCTTCGAGCCGGTGTTGAGCGAGGCGCACCGCATCTTGGCCATCTCACCCAAGGATCAGCAGTACTTCTATGCGCACTTCCACAACGTGGTGCATATTCCGGCCTTCCACGCCGTGGATAAGGTGGCCGTACCCAATGGTCTGGGTGACTTCGCCTTCTACCATGGCGCATTGGGTGTGCCGGAGAACGACCAGGCCGCGCTCTATCTGGTGAGCAAAGTCTTCAAGGACCTGGGTGTGAAGCTCGTGATCGCAGGCAGCGATGCCAGCGCCGAACTGAAGCGCGAAGTGGCGCGGGCCAGCAACGTGGAGCTCCGGGAGAACATCGGCACCGATGAGATCCACCGCTTGGTGCGCGAGGCGCAGGTGAACGTGCTGCCCACCTTCCAAGCCACGGGCATCAAGCTGAAGCTGCTGCTTTGCCTTTTCACCGGCCGCCACGTGGTGTGCAACACGCCCATGGTGGAAGGCACTGGACTAGAAACGCTGTGCCATGTACACGATGATCCTGGCGGCATGCGCCTGAGTATCCTAGCCTGCATGGCCAAACCGGCGAACGGTTCATCGCTGGAAGCGCGGGTGAGTGTGCTGGAAGAGCGGTTCAGCAACCGGCGGAACGCGGAGGCGATCGTGGCTTTGTTGAGTTGAAAAGTGGCGAGTAGCGAGTGACGAGTGGCGAGTGCTAATTCCCAGGCACTCGCCACCCACGGCTCCTCACTCGCCACTCCTCTTCAAACAGTTCCAGCAGCGCTCAACTCCAACAACTTCCCTTCCTCGCAGCGCACCACGCGAGTGTTGAATTTCTTCATGTGGGTGTAGTCGTGCGTGGCCATGATCACGCTACGGCCGCTGTGGCTGATCTCGAAAAGCAGGTCCAGGATCTCGCCGGTGGTCTCGGGATCAAGATTGCCGGTGGGTTCATCGGCGATGATCAGTTCGGGGTCGTTGAGCAGGGCGCGGGCAATGCTGATGCGTTGCTGTTCGCCACCGCTTAGCTCATGGGGCATCTTGTAGCCTTTGTTGGCAAGTCCTACTTTTTCCAGCACTTGTTGCACGCGCTCGTCCATGCTTTTGCGCTCTTTCCAGCCGGTGGCCTTCAACACAAAGAGCAGGTTCTCGTTCACGTTGCGGTCGCTCAGGAGCTGGAAGTCCTGGAACACGATCCCGATCTTCCGGCGGAGGTAGGGCACCTGCGAGCGCTTTAGTTTCGAGAGGTCGAAGCCGGCCACGTGCGCTTCGCCTTCCTTCAGCGGCAGATCGCCGTAGAGGGTGCGCATCAGGCTGCTTTTGCCACTGCCAGTGCGCCCGATCAAGTAGATGAATTCCCCTTTGTGTACCGTGAAGTCCACATTGTTCAGCACAAGGTTCTCACGCTGGAATATGCGCACACCGTGCAATAGAATGATGGGGGAGGTGCTCATGGGCGGTGCCGCGTTCTGTATCGGAGGTGCGTCAAAGGTTGAAATTTCAAAGGGATGTGTTGCGTTAGTGCTTCCGGCACGAAGATGGTTGAGCGCACATATCTCTACATTCTGTCCATCTGCACATACCCTGAGCGAAGTCGAAGGGTCCACATTTCTGCCATCTCCACATCTGCATCATTTCCACATTTCCCAAGGGGGTCAACACCACCGCGTGCATAAGTCCATCCCTTTTCGACCACAGGCCGCTCGAAGCCCACAGAACTTTGATCGCTTGATGAAGATCCCATTCACAGAGGTCCTACGCCGCCATGTGCTCCTGCTGCATGCGGTATTCTTGCTGGCCTTGTCCGGCTTGGCCCAGCGCCCTGCCCACTACGAGCATCCCAATGCTGATCTGGCGCACGCCTTGGAATTGTTCAGCAAGGCCAAGTATGGTCCCGCGCGCTTCGAGTTGGATCGTGTGGTCGACAGGATCGCTGACCCCAACGATATGGCGCGGGTGGAAGCTGAGTTCTACACTGCGCTTTGCGCCGTGAGGCTCTTCAACGACGACGCCGGATATCGTTTGAACACCTTCATTGCCCAGCATCCGGAAAGTCAGTTCGTGCCCGAGGTTCGTCTGGAACTGTTCCGGCATGCCTTCGCCATGAAGAAGTGGAAGGATGCCATTGCCTGGAGCGAAAAGTTGGACCGATTCAGCTTGAGCCAAGAGGAACAGGAAGAGTACCGTTTCAAACGGGGGTATGCCTACTTCCAGCAGGATGATCGTGACCGTGCCTTGGGCGAGTTCGCCGAGGTGAAGGACCTGCCTTCCGGAGAGGCAGGAGGCAGCGGCATCTACGCTGTGCCAAGCCTGTATTATGCCTCGCACATCCAGTACGAACGGGGGCAATACGAAGTAGCGTTGACCGGTTTCCGCAAGCTGGAGAAGGATGAGAACTTCGCGAAGTTGGTGCCTTTCTACATCGCTGAGATCCTCTTTCTGCAAGGCAAGTACGACGAGTTGGATGCCTATGTGAAGCCCCTGTTGGCCGATCCGAAAGGCACCAAGCGGATCAACGAGATCAATCGGTTGGCGGGTGAGGCCAACTACCGCAACGGGCGCTTTGCCGAAGCGGTGCCCTACCTGGAGAAGAGTGCGCAACGGGTGGGTGTGGACCGCAGCGATCGCTACATTCTGGGGTATGCCTACTACCGCTCCGGCGATTGCAAGAAAGCCCTGACGGAATTCAACCTGGTGGCGAATGCTGCGGACAGCATGGCCCAACTGGCCACTTACCACATGGCCGATTGCTACCTGAAGTTGAACGAGAAGAATTTCGCACGCAACGCATTCAAGAAAGCCTACGAGTTGGGCCACGATGCCAAGGTGACCGAGGACGCTTTGTTCCAGTACGCGAAACTGGCCTACGAGCAAAGCTTCGACCCCTACCACGAAGCCATCAACGCCTTGCGCAATTACCTGCGCACCTACCCGAACACTCCGCGCCGCGATGAGGCCTACGAGTTCCTGCTGAACGTTTATTTGAAGACCAAGAACTACGAGGCCGCATTGGAAGCCTTGGACGAGATCAAGAACAAGGACTTGCGCTTGCAGGAAGCTTACCAGAAGTTGGCCTACGACCGGGGTGTGGAATTGTACGAAGGCCGCAAGTATGCCGATGCGGCGCTCTTCTTCGAGCGGGCATTGAAATACCCGGTGAACCAGCGCGTGAATACCCAAGCACATTTTTGGATGGCCGAATCGTACTACGGTCAGGGCGACATGCAGGCGGCGTTGCGCAAGTACAACGACCTGCGGAACGCACCCGGCGCCTATGCCACCGACCTCTACGAGCAGGCGGGCTACGGCATGGGCTACACGTTCTTCAAGCGGAAACAGTACGATGAGGCCGCCGTGGCCTTCCGCCGATTCGTGGCCACAGGCCAAGGCGAGCCGCGCCAACGTGCCGATGCCATGGTGCGGATCGGGGACAGCTACTTCGTGCAGAAGGACAATGCGCAGGCCATCAAGTGGTACGATGATGCGATCAAGGCCGGATCCACAGACCGGGACTACGCCATGTACCAGAAGGGGGTGTGCCAAGGCCTGCAGCGGCAATTCCCGGAGAAGATCGCAACGCTGAAAGGCCTGCTCGCCGACCGACCGGATTCGCGCCATGCGGCCGATGCCAAGTTCCAATTGGGCCAGACCTACATCGATCAGGACAACGATGCCGAGGCCATGAAATACTACGGCCAAGTGGTGTCGCAGCACTCCAACAGCCCGCATGTGCAGCAGAGCATGTTGCAGATGGCCCTGATCCACAACCGCCAAGGTGATCCGAACAAAGCCTTGGAAGCCTTCAAGGCCATTGTTACGAAGTACCCGACCATGGATGGAGCGCGTGAAGCCCTTTCGGGCATTGAGGCCATTTATGTGGAACAAGGTCGAGTGGCCGAGTACGAAGCGTATGTGAAGACTTTGAAGTTCGTGGACCCAGCAACCTTGGGCTTGGACGAGAAGTACTACCGCAGTGCAGAGATCCTGTATATGGACAAGAAGTGTCCGCAAGCCGTACAAGCCTTTGGGGACTACTTGAACAAGTACCCCAAAGGTGCCTATGCCTTGAACGCCCAGTTCTACCGGGGCGATTGCAACTACCAACAGGGCAATTTCGAGCAGGCACTGCCCGATCTGGAAGCGGTGATCAAGGGCGGCGCCGCCCAATTCTTGGAAAGCGCCTTGTTCGGTGCCAGCGACATCCTGTTCAAGGACAAGCGTTGGGCCGGTGCATTGGATCACTTCCGACAGTTGGAAACGGTGGCCAGCTTCCCGCAGAACGTGTTGGCTGCGAAGGTGGGCCAGATGCGCAGCTTGCAGGAATTGGGGAGGCCTGCCGAAGTTGCCGCCGCTGCAGAACGGGTGGTGGCCGATCCGCAGGTAACGGCCGACCTGAAAGCAGAAGCCGGGCTGATGGCCGCCAAAGGCCAACTCGACAAAGGCGAATACGATGCGGCATACACTGCCTTCAAGGCGGTTAGTGCTGCCAGCGTGAACCAACTGGGCGCTGAAGCGAAGTTCCACCAAGCCTATGTGCGCCACCTGCAAACGCGCCACCGCGATGCGGAGAAGGAGATCTTCGAACTGGTGCAGCGGTATCCGGCCTACGATCACTGGAAGGCCCGTTCCTTCATCCTGCTTGGCGATGTGTATGTGCAGCTTGGAGATCCTTTCCAAGCCAAAGCGACATTGCAAAGCGTGGTGGACAACAGTACCGAACCGGAGCTTGTAGCCCAAGCCCGTCAGCGACTGGACGCCATCAATGCCAGCGAAGCACCACAGACCCGACCAACACCGCCAGAGGAAATGACCATTCCCTTGCCCGGCAATCCCGACGGACAATGAGCACCATGAAGCGGAACCTCCTCCTCGTGCCGACCCTGCTGATGTTGGGCACCGCCATGGCTCAGACCACGCCGGGTGGCGAGTATTTCATCCAAGGCATTTTCAATCCCACCATTTCCGACGCGCAAAAGATCGACCTGCGGCCGCAGCCGATCGATACCATCCTCCCGGAATTGCCAGTGCGCTACGACATACTCCCAGTACAAGCCGAAGTGGCTGCTAGGGTGGACAGCATAAGTGCGGCTCGGCTTAGTGTGCTGAGCCCGCAGCCCAGGCTGTACAAGGGCTACGTGAAAGGAGGTTTCGGACTGTACTCCACACCGTTGGGCGAGATCTACTGGGGGCAGACCCGTTCACGCAATAACGCGTATGGAGTGCATGCGCAGCACTTCAGCAGCAACGGCGGCATTGATGATGTGGGGCCGAGCGACTACAGTTTCAACGCAGTTGACGGGCACTACACGCACTTCTTGGAGAACCACGAAGTTGGTGGTCGCCTACTGTATGATCGCCGTCGTGTGAGCTATTTCGGTTTCGCGGCCAACGACAGCATCAACGACGTTATCGCCAACACACCCGCGCCGGATGATGCCTTCAAGCAGATCTACAGCGACATCGGTTTTGCCGGTCATTTGCGCAGCATGTATTCCGACAGTTCCCGCATTGCGCACGATGTAGGGCTGCAAGTACATTCCTACAGCAACCTTACTGGAAGCCGGGAGACCAACGTGGTCATCACGACCGGATTGAAAAAGTTCGATGGTGCCGAGACCTATGCGTTGGACTTTTTGCTGGATAACAACGCCTACCGCGCCGAACTGGGTGGGGTGTTGGGTGCCGCACGGCAGAATGGAACATTGCTGGGGCTTACCCCGCATGTAAGCACCCGGGGCGAGAAATACCTGGTGACCGTTGGGGCGGGCATCTTCGTGGATGCCATGGGTTCCACATCCTTCCACTTCTTCCCCAAGGCCTACATGAGCTACAGTTTGTTCGACGACATCCTTGTGCCCTATGTGGGTGTCGAAGGGGGACGGCAGCGCAATACGCTGCGCAGCTTGACGCGCGAGAACCCGTGGTTGATAGGTGCGCCATCGCTTACCAACACGAGCTTGTTGTATGATCTCTACGGCGGTCTTCGCGGCAGTTTCAGTCGCGAACTGGGCTTCGATGTGCGCATAAGTAAAAGCCGCAATAGCGACCTTCCGCTCTTCGTGAACGTGCCCAACGCGCCCTTCGGCGACCGTATGGCCGTGGTCTATGACCGGGTGGATGTACTGAACATCAGTGGCGAGCTGCGCTACCACGTGCGCGAAGCGTTGGAACTAACAGCCCGCATTGATGTGACCACCTTCGAGACCCTGCGCCAGACCGAGGCTTGGAACCTGCCACCCTATCAATTGGCTTTTGGTGCGGTGTACGACATCCGCAACAAGCTGATCGTGAAGGCTGAGGCCCAGTTCATGGGTGTTCGTAAGGCCCGCGGCAGTGCCATCGAGGGTGTGCCGCCGCCAGATGTGCTCTACAACACCGTGGAGCTGGATGCATTCTTGGACCTCCACTTGGGCTTGGAATACCGCTACACCAAGCGCCTCAGCGTGTTCCTGGACATGAGCAACCTAAGCGCCAGCAAGTATGAACGCTGGTACCGCTACCCGGTGCAGCGCGGCTTGTTGATGGGTGGGGCTACCTACGCGTTCTAGGCTCAGTTCACATTCCTGCATGGTGGTCCTATCTGACTACTTCATGGCTTGATATTCAGCTGGTTGCGGCCCACTTAACGAGGGGCTTTAAAATGCAACGGCAACTAGCCCCTGAGCATGCTCAGCGGTGTGCTTTTGCGGGAGGTGGGTCAGTATTCATCAAGAACGGTCGAGATATCAACAAAACCCGCGTCCTTGTTGGGAAAAAGGACTGTCCGGACAGCGGGTATTGGGTATCTTCGCAGGCCCGCTGGGAAACCTAGGCGGAATACACCGGAAACATGTCTGAGACAGCAGTTGAAATGAACGAAACGAAGAAGGCCGCCGCCAGCTATTCGGCCGATAGTATCCAAGTGCTGGAAGGCCTCGAAGCAGTGCGGAAGCGCCCCGCGATGTACATCGGGGACATCAGCACCAAGGGCCTGCACCACTTGGTCTATGAGGTGGTCGATAACTCCATCGACGAAGCCCTTGCCGGGCACTGCGATACGATCAATGTGACCATCCTACCCGACAACAGCATCCGGGTGAAGGACAATGGTCGGGGTATCCCGGTGGACATGCACGCCAAGGAAGGCCGAAGTGCCCTCGAAGTGGTCATGACCGTGCTGCACGCGGGTGGCAAGTTCGATAAGGACAGCTACAAAGTATCCGGCGGTCTGCACGGGGTAGGAGTAAGCTGCGTGAACGCATTGAGCACACTGCTCATCGCCGAAGTACACCGCGATGGCAAGGTCTACCGCCAGGAGTATAGCGAAGGCAAGCCCAAGTTCTCAGTGAAGGAGGTGGGCACTACCACCGAGCGTGGCACGATCGTCACGTTCACGCCCGATGCCACCATTTTCCAAGTCACGGAATACAACTACGACACGCTGGCCACTCGCCTGCGCGAACTGGCCTTCCTGAACAAGGGCATCTCTTTGACCCTTTCCGATGAGCGCAAGCCTCAACCTGATGGCAGCTTCCTCACGGAGACCTTCCTGAGTGAAAAGGGTCTGGTGGAATTCGTACACTATCTGGATGCCAACCGCGTCTCGATCATCGAGGACGTGATCTACATGGAAGGGGAGAAGCAGGGCATTCCTGTGGAGATCGCCATGGTGTACAACGATTCGTACACGGAGAACCTGCACTCGTACGTCAACAACATCAATACGCACGAGGGCGGAACGCACTTGGCCGGCTTCCGCATGGGGCTTACCCGCACGCTCAAGAAGTACGCCGACGCCAGCGGTGCCACCCAGAAGCTGAAGTTCGAGATCAGTGGCGATGACTTCCGTGAGGGCCTTACCGCCGTGATCAGCGTGAAGGTGCAGGAACCCCAATTCGAAGGGCAGACCAAGACCAAGTTGGGCAACAACGAGGTAAGCGGTGCCGTGAACATCGCTGTGGCAGAGATGCTGGAGAACTACTTGGAGGAGCACCCGCGCGATGCCAAGCAGATCGTGGAGAAGGTGATCCTAGCCGCAACTGCCCGCCACGCAGCCCGCAAGGCCCGCGAAATGGTGCAGCGCAAGGGAGCCTTCTCAGGCGGTGGTCTGCCCGGCAAACTGGCCGATTGCCAGAGCAAGGACGCCAGCGCGAGCGAGCTGTTCCTCGTCGAAGGAGACTCCGCAGGTGGAACGGCCAAGCAAGGCCGCAACCGCGAGTTCCAAGCGATCCTGCCGCTGCGCGGTAAGATCCTGAACGTGGAGAAGGCCATGCAGCACAAGATCCTCGACAACGAGGAGATCCGCAATATCTACACGGCGCTGGGTGTACACATCGGCACCGAAGAGGATAGTAAGGCGCTCAACATGGAGAAGCTGCGCTACCACAAGATCGTGATCATGTGCGATGCCGACGTTGACGGCAGCCACATCCAAACGCTGATCATGACCTTCTTCTTCCGGCACATGCAGACCTTGATCGAGCATGGCTATCTCTACATCGCCACGCCGCCTTTGTACTTGGTGAAGAAGGGCAAGGAGCAAGTGTACTGCTGGACCGAGGCCGAACGCGAAGCGACCACGGAACGCATGCGTGCGAACAACAAGGACGCCAGCATCGGCATCCAGCGTTACAAGGGTCTTGGCGAAATGAATGCGGAGCAGCTGTGGGAGACGACCATGGATCCTACGCGCCGCACCTTGCGCCAGATCACGATCGAGAACAGTGCCGAGGCCGATCATACGTTCAGCATGCTCATGGGCGATGAGGTTCCTCCCCGTCGCGAGTTCATCGAGAAGAACGCGGTTTACGCGAAGCTCGACGTTTGAACACGCGTGCATTCCATGAAAAAGCCCGGCCTTCAAGCCGGGCTTTTTCATGGTGTTGAGCTTGGTCCATCTCTTATTGCAGACCATCGCGCAAGCGAACAGCGCGGTCGATACCAAGCCGAATACCCATGTGGAAGGAAGGTACCCAGCTCGCTGTAATTCCGTTCCTATCCTTCACGTGTTCGCCGTTCAGCATTCCTTCATGCATGGTCCACCGCGCGAATTTGTTCCGTGCACCGATACCTCCGAAGCCTTCGAAGATCACTCGTGCGCGTGGCCCGAAGTGCAGGTTGGTCGCAATGGTTCCTCCCCAGAGCATCTTCCAAGCGTAGACCTGCACCTGTTCCGATCGTTGGCCTTCGTACTGCGTTCTCCACCCATCGAACTCCACGTGGCGCTTTGTATACCACCAATGGCGGTACATCAATTCAAGCTCCAACCAACCACGTCGATCGCGCCCAACGTGATAGCGTAGAATGGGACCAGCTGTTGCTCCTTGGAACACACCATTCCCATGCAACCACTGCGTATATCCACTGAAGAACCCGTTGGCCTCGGTGATCGTGGTCCTGTCGCCGAAGCTGGGGCGATAGCCGACATGAAGGCCATAGCTCCAGCGCCCTTTGCGGTACAGACCACGGAGTTGGATGTTGCGCAGCGCCAACTGGAAAACCTCCGTGGTAAGCGATGACTGATCCACGGTGGCTTCTTGTCCCAGCACTTCAACTCCGAGGAGGGAGGAGCAACTGACCGCGATCGCCAGGGCACGCATCATAGTGAGGCATCAGCGTAATACCGTCACGTGACCCAGTTTGCTGATCCGCTCCTTCGTCAATTTATCGCGGCAATAGAGCTTCCAGACGTAGACTTCGCTTTCGACCAGTGATCCACGCATGCTTCCATCCCACGCTTCGCCCGGAGTGTCGCTCTCGAAGATCCGTTCACCCCAGCGGTCGAAGATCAGGAACTCGTACTCCTCCACCCAAGGTACATTGAAGATCGGTACGAAGTCATCGTTGATGCCATCGTTGTTGGGTGTGAAGGTGTTGGGCACATGCACCACTAGCTCATCGAGTATGGCGACCACACGGCAGTATTCATCGGAGCATCCGTTGATGTCGCTCGCGGTCAGGCATACCATATACTCGGCACCCAGTCCACCGGGAAAGGTGAAGGACGGCGATGCTTCACTACTGGTACCAAGCCCCGCAAAGTCCCATGCGAAGTTCACCGCGTTGACCGTAGAGGTATTCACAAAGTCGGCTAGTGTATTGGA
>Ga0105045_10006712_pt1 | contig 10192 bp, 12 predicted proteins | sample MAT02_FD_78089 | JGI IMG/M metagenome (GOLD analysis project Ga0105045, IMG submission 78089) | Freshwater microbial communities from Lake Fryxell liftoff mats and glacier meltwater in Antarctica - MAT-02 (megahit assembly) | ecosystem: Environmental > Aquatic > Freshwater > Ice > Liftoff...
CCGCGTGTCCGCGTAATTGAATAATAACTCGCACACCGCCGCCTCGCCATCGCGACCCGCGCGACCCGCCTCCTGATAATAAGCCTCCACACTCCCCGGCACCTCATAGTGGATCACAAAACGTACATCGCCGCGGTCAATACCCATCCCAAAGGCATTCGTCGCTACCGCCACATCGACCTTTTTGGAAATGAAGATTTCCTGTGCTTTCACCCGATCTTGATCCGACATCCCGCCGTGATAAGAAACGCATTTAATCCCCCAGCTAGCCAGTGTTTCGGAAACGAGGTCCACCTTCTTGCGAGTCGCGCAATAGACGATCCCTGTCCGATGCGCCGCGATAACCGCGCGGATGCGCTCGTTCTTTTGCGCCGCCTTATCCACTGGCGAGATGGCAAGGGAGAGGTTGGGACGAGAGAATCCGCTGACACGCTCGAACGGTTCGTGGAGTCCGAGGGTTTTCAGGATATCCTCGCGAACTACTGGAGTTGCAGTAGCAGTTAAGGCCACGCATTGCGGCCTGCCGATTTTTTCCAATGCCTTCCCTAGCCGCATGTAGTCCGGTCGGAAATCATGCCCCCACTGGCTCAGGCAGTGAGCCTCGTCGATTGCGAAAAGCGAAATCTCCACCCCGTCCAAGGCCCGCAGAAAACTCTCCGCGCGGAAACGTTCCGGCGCCACGTAAACCAACTTATAGGCACCACTCCGCATCCCATCCAGCCGCTCCATCTGCTCCGGCCAGCTCAATGTCGAGTTGATCAAAGTCGCCGGAATCCCTCTCGCAGTCAGCGCATCTACCTGATCCTTCATCAGCGCGATCAACGGAGAAATCACCAGCGTAACTCCAGGAAAACACAGAGCGGGAATCTGGAAGCACAACGACTTCCCCCCACCTGTCGGCATAACCACCAGCCCGTCTTTCCCAGAAACAATTTCGGAAATCACCTCTTCCTGCCCTTCCAGAAATTTGGAAAAGCCAAAATGCTCCTTCAAAGCCGCCCCCGGCGTCTTCAGCAACCCTTTTTTAAAAACCGCACCCGCCACGCCCTCGACGATGTACGACCAGCCAGCCCAACGCAACACCTTGACGAAAGGCGAAACTGCGCAACGTTACTTTCGAGCGCCACCGACCCATGAAAGAACTCCTCCGCGAGCGGGACATGATCCGCATCAACTACTACCGTGACCTGATAGAGGCTCAAGGAATTGCCACCTTTATCAGGAACGAGCATCTCGCCGCCATCGAAGGATACTCGGTCGCAAACTATCTCCCCGTCCTCTGCGTGACCGACGATTCACTGGAAGATCAGGCAATGGAGATCATCCGCGAAGACATGAAACGGGCCAAGGAAGCCTCGACCCGGGAAATCCCATGCCCCTCCTGTGGCGAGCCCTGTCCGGAAAATTTTAGCACCTGCTGGAACTGCGGCGGCGAGCTCCGTCAACCAACGGAAAACCTTTAGTCCCCGCTCTTCAGCACCTTGATGAAGGCGTCCTGCGGGATATTCACTTTGCCGAACATTTTCATCTTCTTTTTCCCTTCCTTCTGCTTCTCCAGCAGCTTCCTCTTCCGGGAGATATCACCACCGTAACACTTGGCAGTCACGTTCTTGCGCATCGCGGAAATGGATTCACGGGCGACAATTTTTCCGCCGACCGCTGCTTGGATGGCGACGACGAAGAGGTGGGATGGAATCACTTCTTTCAAGCGCTCCGCGAGTTTCCGACCATAGCCCTCTGCCTTGTCGCGGTGGACGATGGTTGAGAATGCCTCCACCGGATCCCCGGCGATGAGCATGTCCATTTTCACCATCTTCGCGGCGCGATAGCCTGCGTGCTCGTAGTCCATTGAGCCGTAACCTTTGGTGGAGGATTTCAGGCGGTCGTTGAAATCGACGAGAATCTCCGAAAGCGGTAGCACGCAGGAAAGCATCACCCGCGTATCGTCGATCGTTTCCGTATTCGTCACCTCCCCGCGCTTTTCAAGCACGAGCTGCATCATGTCGCCTATGTATTCACTTGGCACCATGATATAGACATTCACCACCGGCTCGCGGATTTCTTGGATCACCTGGGCATCCGGGAAAAGCGTCGGATTATCTACGATGACATTCGTGCCATCGGTGAGATCCACATGATAGATCACCGAGGGATACGTCGAAATCACATCCATATCGAATTCACGGCGCAGCCTTTCTTGGATGATTTCCATGTGCAGAAGTCCAAGGAAACCGCAGCGGAAGCCGAAGCCTAGGGCGGTTGAACTTTCTTGCGAGAATGTGAAGGCGGGGTCGTTGATCTGGAGTTTCCCCATCCCCATTTTCAGCGCCTCGTAGTCGGAGGAATCGACCGGATAGATCCCGGAAAATACCATGGGCTGGATCTCCTTGTAGCCCGGCAGCGCCTCGGGGCACGGATGGTGGAATCGGTCATCGTATCGCCGATCTTCACCTCGGCGGCGGATTTCATGTTCGCTATCACATAGCCCACGTCGCCGGGGACAAGAACGTCGCGTACCACCATCTTGGGAGTGAATACGCCCACTTCCTTGATCTCGTATGTCTTCTCTGTGGCAAAAAGTTTCACCCGCTGCCCGCGCTTAATCGTTCCGGAAAACACCCGGACATAGGAAACGACTCCCCGGTAGGTATCGTAGAGCGAATCGAAAACCGTTGCCCGTAGCAGCTTGTCGGGATTCTCTACCGGAGCGGGCACTCGCGCCACGATGGCTTCTAGGATTTCCTCAATGCCTATCCCTGCCTTCGCGGAGGCTGGAATGCAATCCTCCGACGGGATGCAGAGAATGTCTTCGAGCTGCTTCTTGCACTTGTCCACATCCGCAGCCGGCAGGTCGATCTTGTTGAGCACCGGGATGATTTTGAGATTCTGCTGCTCCGCCAAATGCAGGTTTGCCACCGTCTGAGCCTCCACACCCTGCGCCGCATCCACCATCAAGATCGCGCCCTCGCACGCCGCAAGTGCACGCGAAACCTCGTAGGAAAAATCCACGTGCCCCGGAGTATCAAGCAGGTTCAGCTTGTAGGTCTTACCATCCTTCGCCTTGTAAACCATCGCCACCGGATGCGACTTGATCGTGATCCCCTTCTCACGCTCCAGGTCCATCGAGTCGAGTTGCTGCGCGGAACTCTCCCGCATCGTCACGGTACTCGTCATCTCCATCAACCGGTCGGAAAGCGTGGTTTTTCCGTGGTCGATGTGTGCGATGATGGAGAAATTTCTGGTCAGTTCGGTGGACATGGGTAATCGGAGCGCATGGATTGCACGAAATCGCCGGGAATGCACCAAAAAATGCGGATGCACGTTTACCGGACTGGCAAATCCGTCTCACAGGGTAGGGGCAATCCTGCCAGGTTGCCCCAAATCAACAACGGATAGGCCTGATCCCGGGAAAGGAAGTGCGACCGCGAGAATTGCGCAAATTTGGAGTGCGGGGTTGCCTTCCGGGATTCCACTTCCGTAGGGGACATCGCGCAGTTTGATTTTGAAAGTGGGTGCAACTCAGCGCGATTGACCCTACGAGGTGGGGATACTCTTTACAGTGGGGGGATTCCCAGCATTTCAGGGAGCGCTAGGCGGGGGCGATCAGTTAGAATTTCGGGATCACCGTGGGTGATGAGGACGGTGTGTTCGAAGTGGGCGGAGGGTTTTCTGTCCTCGGTGATGACAGTCCAGCCGTCATCAAGAATACGGACTCCGGGGACGCCGGCGTTGATCATCGGCTCGATGGCGAGGGTCATGCCGGGCATGAGAGTAGGGGATTTTCCGCGTGGGCGGTAGTTTGGCACCTGAGGCTCCTCGTGGAGTTTCCGCCCTACACCGTGGCCAACGAATTCGCGGACGATGGTGAAGCCGAAAGGTGCTGCGTATTCCTCTACCGCTCCGCAGAGATCGGCGAGCTTGCGGCCGGCGCGTGCTTTCGAGATCGCTTCGTAAAGGGATTGCTCGGTGACGGCGAGGAGGCGCTTGGTTTCCAAGGGGATTTCCCCGCAGGCGATGGTCGTAGCATTGTCGCCGATGAACCCGCTTTTGATGATTCCCACATCGATTTTTACGATGTCCCCGGGTTGGATGCGGCGGGGGCCGCCGATGCCGTGCACGACCTCCTCGTTGACGGAAATGCAGATCTGGCCGGAAAACCCGCGGTAGTTCAGGAAGGCGCTGCGGCAGTCCAGCTTCTGCATGAGGTCGGCGGCAAGATTGTCGATCTCTTTGGTCGTGACGCCTGGCGCAACGGCGGCGGCGAGCTGCTGGAGGATGTTTGAAGCAATGCGCCCGGACTCGCGCATGCGGTCGATTTCTTTTGGGGACTTGATGGGGATACGCACTCTCATAAAACTTTAAATTCTAAACTCTAAACTCCACAGGAAGACTTGGGTTCATCTCCCCGCTCTCCACTTCTCGTTCCCAGCTCACTTAGGATGAGGTCGGCTACTTCGTCTTTGGGAGCGGTGGCGGGGATTGAGAGGAGTCTGCCCGTATCGCGATAGTGGTCAATCACCGGGATGGTGAGTTGGGTGAACTCGGAGTGGCGGTTGCGGAAATTTGCTTCGTCGTCATCGGCGCGGGCTGCGGCGGGGTGACTGCAAGTCGGGCAGGCCCCTTCGCTGGAGAGCTGGTTTTTCTGGCCGGACCAGCGGCATTCCGGGCATTCGACGCGATTTTGTATGCGTTCAAGGAGCTCTTCAAAAGGGACTTCGAGAGCAATGGCGGCATCGAGTGCGAGACCGTTGTTAGAAAGTGTGAGGTCGAGGAATTCCGCCTGTGGCAGGCTGCGCGGAAAGCCATCGAGCACCCAGCCCGGGCCTTCCTGATGTTTCTCCAGCCAAGCGCCGATTATTGGGCACATCAGCTCGTCGGGGATGTATCCGCCACGGGCAAGAATGGGTTTCGCAGCTAGACCAAGGGGAGTCCCTTCTTCCATATTTTCCCTGAGAAGAGCGCCTGTGCTGAGGTATTCCAGCCTGAGCGCAGATGCGAGACGCCGCCCGTGAGTTCCTTTGCCTGAGGCGGGGGGACCGAGAAGGACGACGCGCATGGAGAACCGGAGATCCGGAACAGGGCGGCGTGACGCGCCACCCTGTCCGCTAGGTTAGCGCTTGTAAATCCAAGCGGTGATAGCAAGGACGATCAGGATCGCGATCACCACCCAGAGATAAACGATCGCATTGCGCGGCGCGGCGTTGCTCTGATTTCCGAGGCGGTCGTAGCGACCCTTGAGCTTCCCTTTGCGCAGGAAGCCATCGTAATGCTTCTGGAGGAGATGGGTCTCTACTTGGCGCATCACATCAAGGACCACGCCAACCATAATCAGCAGCGAGGTGCCGCCGAAGAAGTGGAGCACAAGCGATCCAGGAGGGAGGCCGACTAGTTTTCCGATCAACGCAGGCAGGAAGAAGAGGGAAGCAAGGAAGATGGCACCGGCAAAGGTGAGGCGGGTCATCGTGTAGTCGAGGAAGTCCGCAGTCGGTTTGCCAGGGCGCTGGCCGGGAATGTAACCGCCGTTGCGCTTGAGGTCTTCCGCGATCTGGGAGGGCTGGAACATCATGGCTACCCAAAAGTAGGAGAACAGGAAGATGCCGACGCCACCGAGGACATAATACCACATGCCGCCGCCGACGAGTTCGCCGTAGAGCTTGGTGGCCCATGCCTGCCCCGGGAAGAACCACTGGAGCATCATTGGGGGTAGGGAAAGCACCGCAGATGCGAAGATGATGGGCATCACGCCGGCATAGTTGACTTTCAGTGGGAGATACTGGGTCTGGCCGCCGAACTGCTTCCGGCCTACCACGCGCTTGGCGTATTGCACCGCGATTCTCCGCTGCGCTTGGGTAATCGCAATGGTGGCTGCGATGACAATCAGGAGGAGGGCCACCATGACTACCATCATCATTGCATTCCATGCTTCTCCGGAGGTGAAGAAGCTCCATGCTTGGATGAGTGCTCCGGGAAGGGCGGAGATGATGTTCACCGTAATGATGATGGAAATGCCGTTGCCGATGCCCTTTTCAGTAATCTGGTCGCCGAGCCACATCAGGAGGATGGTGCCAGCCACGATGGTGAGGACGGTGAGGGCGAACCAAGTGGCAGTAGGATTCGGAACGAGAGTCCCAAAGTTTTCAATCCCCTGCATGTAAGGGATGTTCTGTGGCATCGTAAGGGACTTCGCCACGAAGAAGCCCTGCACGAGCGCGATCACGATGGTGATGTAACGAGTGTACTGAGTGATCTTCTGGCGTCCTCCGTCTTCACGGGCGAGTCGGGAGAGTTTCGGAACGATGGCCGTCATCAACTGCACCATGATGGATGCGGAGATGTAGGGCATAATGCCGAGCGCGAACACGCCGCACTGGGTGAGGCCACCGCCGGAGAATACCGTGAGGAGGGCCGTCATGCCGCCCGATTCGGTGGCGTCCTGTTTCGCTACGCTGTCGAGCCATGCCTTGATCACCGTCGCATCTACCCCTGGAAGGGTGATATGCACGCCGAGGCGGACGATGACGATGAGGGCGAGGGTGAAAAGGATCCTGTCCCGCAGCTCGGGGATTTTCCAGGTGTTCGCAAATGCTGAGATCATGATGGTTAAGAAAACTTCAAACTCTAAATTTCAAATGGGAGCGGGCTTCACCCGGCAGGTTCCGCATTCCGGCTCGCCGGACGCAGGGTTTTAATAGCACGGAGAGGAAGCATGCAAGTGCTTCCTCTCCTCAAATCAAATACTGGATTCCGTAGCGATCAAGCTTCGGAGGCGTCTTCTTCCTTGACAGGTGTCCGGGTCTTGGGAGCCGGCTCGCCGAAGCTGCCGCCAGCCTTTTCGATTTTCTCGCGGGCGGTTTTGCTGACTTTGTGGAAAACGACTTTGTAGGTGTTCTCTACTTCGCCATCGCCGAGGAGTTTGATCTTGTCGGATGGGCCGTTGACCAAGCCGCATGCGCGGAGTGATGCTTCATTGACTGTATCGCCAGATTTGAAGCACCTATCGAGATCGCCAACGTTGACGACGTTCCATGTGTAACGGAAGTCGAAGTTATTGAAGCCGCGCTTTGGAAGACGACGGTGAAGGGGCATCTGGCCACCTTCGAAGCCGACGCGTGTGCCGCTACCGGAGCGAGCCTTCTGGCCCTTGTTGCCTTTACCGGCGGTCTTACCTTGGCCGGAGCTTTCGCCCGCGCCAAGGCGTTTCACACGGTGCTTGGCACCCGGATTCGGCTTGAGATTGTGGAGTTCCATAATTGTGAATGGGGATTAAATAATTAGTGATGGGATATTAAGTTTATTCTGAATATCCAATTTCGAATATCAAATGGCCTTTTCCTTCTTCTGCTTGCCGCGGGATCCGAGGATCTGATCGCGGGTGCGGACGGAGGAGAGCGCTTTGAGAGTTGCCTTGACGACGTTTGCGTGGTTAGAGGAGCCCATGGACTTGGCCAGAACATCGCGGATACCGACGGCCTCGCATACGGCACGGACGCCGCCACCGGCGATGATACCTGTTCCGGGAGATGCCGGCTTGAGGAGGACCTTGCCGCCACCGTATTCCGCATAGATTTCGTGAGGGATGGTTCCCTCGACAATATTCATGGGGACGAGAACCTTGCGCGCAGCCTCACTGGCTTTGCGGATGCAGTCAGCTACTTCGTTCGCTTTGCCGAAGCCGAGACCGACCTTGCCCATTTTGTTTCCGCAAACCACAAGGGCAGAGAAACTGAAACGGCGTCCGCCTTTGACGACCTTCGCGCAGCGGTTGATGAAGACCACTTTCTCTGACAGCTCGTTGCCATCGGCATCGGTAGGAGCGGCGCGTTCTTCACGGCGTGGACCGCCGCGTCCGCGACCACCGCCGCCGCCACCGAAATTGCCACCACCACCGCCGCCGCCGCCAAAGCCGCCACGGTTGCCGCCGCCACCTTGGTAACCACCGCGCTGTTGTTGCGGTGCATCGGTCGCTGCGGGAGCTGCAGGCGAGACGTTCGGTGCGGTGACGGAATTTGGAATATCGTCTGCCGCTGGGACTGTCGCTGCGACGCTTTCGTTTTCTGGAGTATTAGCCATGTATTGGGAGAATTAGAATTTAAGTCCGGCTTCGCGGGCTGCGTCGGCGAGGGCTTTGACCTTGCCATGATAGAGGTGGCCTCCACGGTCGAAAACCGCGTCGGTGACTTTCACTTCAGCGGCGCGTTCTGCAACCAGCTTGCCGACCTTCTGGGCGGTAGCGACGTTGGAAGCGTGACCTTCGAATGCCTTGTCCATGCTCGATGCGGAAGCGATCGTGCGGCCTGCAGTATCGTCGATCAGCTGGACGTAAACGTGCTGGTTGGAGAAATAGACGGCGAGACGCGGGCGCTGCTGAGTGCCCGAGACCTTGCGGCGGATGCGTTTGTGAATCCGCTGGCGGATGGATTTGCGTTGGATTGTGCTCATGTAACGGAGATGTTTTATGGTTATTTACCGACGCTCTTGCCTTCCTTACGGCGGACTTTCTCGCCGACGTAGCGGACGCCTTTGCCTTTGTATGGCTCGGGTTTATAGAACGCGCGGACTTCCGCTGCGAACTGGCCGACGAGCTGTTTGTCGATGCCCTCGACCTTGATCTTGGTGTTTTCGTTCACCGTGACGGTAAGGCCGGATGGGATGGGGTGGAGTAGTGGGTGGGAGCGGCCGAGGGAAAGATCGAGATCCGATCCCTTGACTGCTGCGCGGAGACCGACGCCGTGGATTTCAAGATCCTTGGAGAAGCCTTCGGAGACGCCGGTGATCATGTTGTTGACGATGCTGCGAACAGTGCCGTGAAGGGCGCGGTGTTCGCGTTGCTCGGTCGCGCGGGACACGATGACGCTTCCGTCCTCGGCCTTGAGTGAGATGCCTGCTGGAACGGCAAAATCGAGTTTCCCTTTCGGGCCTTCGACGTTGACCGTGTTGCCATCAACTTTGACGGCAACCTTTTCAGGTAGAGTGATTGGTTTGAGTCCGACTCGTGACATTGTAGTAAGTAGGTTCGAGTTTAGGGATTACCAGATGTTGGCGAGGATTTCTCCGCCGAGTTTCTGGCGCTTGGCGGATGCACCGGACATCACGCCTTTCGAAGTGGAAAGGATGGAGATGCCGAGTCCGGAAAGGACGCGAGGGATTTCCTGGGAGGCGACGTATTGGCGGCGGCCTGGTTTGGATATGCGCTTGAGATCAGTAAGGACGGGACGGCCGTCAACGAACTTAGGGCTGACCTTGAGCTCGGTGCGCTCGCCGGTGATAACCTCGTATTTCCAGAGGTAACCCTCTTGCTTGAGGATTTCAGCGATGTCTGCCTTGATTTTGGAGTAAGGGGCGGTGAATTCCTCGTTTCCGGCGCGAGCCGCGTTTTTGAAACGGGTGAGGAAGTCGGAGATTGGATCTGTGAGAACTGCCATTGGTTTGGTTCCTAATTAAATGTTGTAGCGGGTTATACGGTGGCGAGTTCAGCGGCGGCGGGCTCAGCACCCTCGGCTTTCTTGATATCGCGGAACGGCATACCGAGCGCGATGAGAAGCTCGCGACCCTCGTCGTTGTTGTTTGCGGAAGTGACGAAAATCAGGTCGAACCCGATCTGGCGTTTCACTTGGTCGATCTCGATCTCAGGGAAGATGGTCTGGTCGGAAACACCGCAAGCGTAGTTGCCACGGCCATCGAAGGACTTCGGAGAGATACCGCGGAAGTCCCGGATGTTCGGGGCGGTGACGTTAATGAAGCGGTGGAGGAACTCCCACATGCGAGGGCCACGGAGTGTGACGCGTGCACCGAGGGGTTCACCTTCACGGAGCTTGAAGTTGGCGACAGCCTTCTTCGAGAACGTGATGGAAGGCTTCTGGCCGGTGATCTTGGAGATCTCGACGACGGCGTCATCGACTGCGACCTTGCGGTCCGGGGCTTTGCCCATGCAGGAAGTGACGACGATTTTCTCAAGCCGGGGGACTTGATGCGGGTTGGTGTATCCGAGCTTCTTGGTAAGAGCCGGGACGACCTTGTCTTTGTAGTATTGTTGTAGTGCAGGAGTGCTCATGGTTTCAGCGGGTCAGCGCGTGGTTGGTGTTAACGCTTAAGCGCGGGCGGCCTTGTGGAAGGCTTAGCCCAGTTTCTTTACATTGGAGATGTGTACCGGGGCATCAACGGTCTTGATGCCGCCATCGGGATCGGCTTCGGA
>Ga0105045_10006714_pt1 | contig 10189 bp, 7 predicted proteins | sample MAT02_FD_78089 | JGI IMG/M metagenome (GOLD analysis project Ga0105045, IMG submission 78089) | Freshwater microbial communities from Lake Fryxell liftoff mats and glacier meltwater in Antarctica - MAT-02 (megahit assembly) | ecosystem: Environmental > Aquatic > Freshwater > Ice > Liftoff...
GGTTTGCAGCACAGTTTATCCAAAACCATTGAAGTGTTTAATCCCTCCGGCGATTATTCTTGTTTGCTGGGCTTGGTGAATGAAAAATTAGCCTTTTGTACGGGCAACGACGGACGTTTCCGGGTCACCAACTACGGCAATATTCCCCTGCAATTGCGCAATGCTGCGGGCGCCATTATTCCGCCCGCCAGTCAGAATTTATACGACAATCTTGCTCCCGGCAATTACACCCTCACGGCCCAAGGCATCGGTGCTTGCCGCGACACGTTTTCCGTGGTGATTCAACGAGATAGCAACACTTGTCCGGGCTGGACACCCGACCCTTGTGCCATGAAAATAGGCGTTGGGATAGAAGGTTTGGCGTACTACTCTTCAGGCCGTCCCTTCAAAGATTTTTTCAAATCTTGTGGCCGATGGATTACCTACGATGCCAATCCACCGGGTGGAAATTTTGTGTGGAACACCGAAAACCAAGCCCATATTCCAGTAAATGCGGATGGTTATGCCTTGCAAGTGCCCTTTTCGGTGCCCAATGGGAGTGGCCAAAATTTGATCCGAGGCATCATTTCGGCCATAGGTTTTATTCCGCAAAACACGCCCTTGCGCTTACTCTACGAGGGCGTAGGAACCTTGCAAATGCAGGGAAATTTGACGGTAACGAACAGCCAGCCCGGCCAAATTGACTTCATCGTGCTGGATGATGGCAATATTTTTTTCAACCTCACGCAGTCGCAGTTGGGCAATCCGGTGCGCAACATTCGCGTGATTGAAACGAGCAATGCAACAACCTACGAAACACAGCCTTTCCGCGCCGGATTTTTGGAGAAATGTGCCCTGTTTCACAACCTGCGTTTTATGGATTGGATGCACACCAATGGCAGTCGCCAAACGCAGTGGAATGGCCGTACGCTTCCGAATTATTACTCGCAAGCCGAAAGCCCGAATGGCGGTTTGGCGTACGAGTACATCATAGCATTGGCCAACCAACTCGACAAAGACATCTGGGTTTGTATTCCGCATCAGGCCGACGATGCCTATATTACTGAAATGGCGACGCTGTTTCGGGATGGCCTAGAGCCGGGCATTCAGGTGCATATTGAATACAGCAATGAGGTATGGAACTGGATTTTTCCGCAATCACATTGGGTAAACGACAACGGCCCGCAGAACATCAGCTACCCGCGCCGGTATGTGGAGCGTTCGCTGCATGCTTTTGATGTTTGGATGGGGGTTTGGGGCAATCAAAATGCCCGTTTAAAGCGGGTGTTGGGCACCCAAAATGGCTACGACTGGATTACCGAAGAAATACTCGCCCATGCCGACCCGCTGCGCTATGATTATTTTTCGCCCTCTTGGTACGTGGGGCTGGATCGCGGCGATTCGGGTGTGCCGAATTTGCAAGTATTGGGCGCCTCGGCTACGCCGGAAGACGTGTTGGAAAATGCTAATAATACGTTCACGGCCTTTTATCCACATTGGGAAATGGTGTATCGCACCACCAAATTATATGGCAAAAAAATCATCAATTACGAAGGTGGACAACACTTTACAGATTTTAGTATTCCGCCATATATTCAATCTATGTACGATGCGCAGGTGCATCCGGGCATGTATGCTTTGTACGAGCGCATGTTGGATAGTTTGCGGGTTTTGGGCAGCGAATTGCCGATGGCATTTGTGTTGACCGGGCCTTGGCAAAGTCAGTTCGGGTCATGGGGGCATATTTTCAACGACGATGACCCGGCGCCTTGGAATGACCGGCCCAAATTCCAAGTGCTGCTCGACGAAATCGCCCAATGCCCAGAAGTGCCCAGCGGCGTCCGGCCTATGCCGACCACGCATTCCATTGTAAGCGTTTTCCCGAACCCTACGACGGGCATTTTTAGTCTGCAAATACCGACAGAATGGCCAACAAGCCCCAGCCGAATTCGGCTCTACGATGCGACGGGGCGACTGAGATTAGAGCAAGCCGTAACGATGCCGAGTGTGCAAATACCCCAGGAATGGGCGCAGGGGTTTTATTACTTTGAGGTAGTGGGGGGTAGTGGCGAGGTGTTGGGTGTTGGGCGGGTTGTTAAGGTGGGTGGGTGATGGGTGGTGGGGTGCTCTTTTCTAATGATGTTTCATTGGAAAAATCATTAGACCTGACGCGGCGGCAGTGAGCGGCTATGCGTTAAGGATCACGTTTCTATTCAAACGAGTGTGGCTTGCCTGTCCTAAATACGGGTTAAAAAGTCCCATTTTATGGGTTGGCTCGTTCGGCTTGGCTACCCACCCCACGCCGCGTTTGGTCTTTTGACCAAATGCCGCTTACGGTGGGCGGCTACGCGCTGCCGAAATCACCGCTCAATTTAAAAGGTAGCAGCCAATCACTCCCGCACTAAAAGTCTGGTTAAAAACTCCCATTTCGCTGATTAGCACATTGGGCTTGGCTACCCACCAAAGCGGCATCCCGTCAACACCTATCCCGCGCCCACGCGGGAAGACCTGACGCGGCGGCAAAGGACTCGGGTATATCAGAAGAAGGATGTCAAGCACGACACACCCCATTTTTCAAGCCTAAGCCCCTCAGCCCTCCCCTCCCTCAAAAAAAAATTTGTAACTATCAAATATCCATCGTAATTTTGCGATAGATAATTCACGTACACATGGGCCTTACCAAATCAGCCGCCTTCTCGGAGTTAGACAATCGTTTAGCCAAATATGCCAAAGCACTCGCGCACCCGGCGCGTATTGCTATTTTGAGGCTGCTTATCCAAAAACAAGCCTGTGTTTGTGGCGATATTGTGGAAGAATTACCTCTGTCGCAGAGCACCGTGTCGCAGCATCTAAAAGAATTGAAGGAGGCTGGACTGATTAAAGGAGATATTGAAGGGGCGAAAGTGTGCTACTGTATTGATGCCGACGCGTGGAAGGCCGCCAAGGGGGCACTGGTCTCCTTATTGAACGATTTTTCAGAACCATCAGCCAATTGTTGCTGATATTTTTTTATAAAAACTCATCGGCTTATTGCGATGAAAAAATAAAATCACCATGCAAAATACCCTGCAAACAGACGAGCAAATCAAAGCAATGGTCCAGCAGAAATACAGCGAAATTGCTTTACAAGACAAGGCCTCCAATCAGGCCTCCTGCTGCGGTGCGGGCGGATGCTCCACCGAAGTGTACAACATCATGAGCGACGACTATTCCGACCTTCAAGGCTACCAATCGGACGCCGATTTGGGCTTGGGTTGTGGCCTTCCAACCGAATTCGCCCGCATCAAAAAAGGCGATGTGGTGGTGGATTTGGGCAGTGGAGCGGGCAACGACTGCTTCGTAGCACGGGCCGAAACGGGCGAAACTGGCAAGGTAATCGGCGTTGATTTCACCCCCGCTATGATTGAAAAAGCGCGGATAAATGCCGAAAAAATGGGATTTCACAACGTTGAGTTTCGTCAGGGCGACATAGAAAAAATGCCCATCACAGCGGATTCCGCCGACGTAATCGTGAGTAATTGTGTGCTCAACCTCGTCCCCGACAAAAGAAAAGCGATGCAAGAAATTCACCGCGTACTGAAGCCCGGCGGACATTTTAGCATTTCTGATATGGTGCTGGTGGGTGATTTGCCCAAAAAAATTCAGCAAACAGCCGCAATGTACGCGGGCTGTGTGTCGGGCGCTTGGCAGAAAGAACAGTATTTGCAATTGATTCAAAATCAAGGATTTGCAAACATGACCGTCCAGAAAGAAAAAGCAATTGTGATTCCCGACGATATTCTAAGCACGTATTTGACGGAGGCAGAAATCGCCGAATTCAAAAATAGCGGCACGGGCATTTTTAGCATTACCGTGTATGCGGAAAAACCAGCGACTTGTTGCGGTGGGGATTGTTGTCCTTAAAAATTTATAAAAATGAAAAAAATCCTCGTGCTGTGCACTGGCAATAGTTGCCGAAGCCAAATAGCGGAAGGGTATCTGCGGCTTTTTGCCGCAGGTCGAGCCGAAATTTACAGTGCCGGAATTGAAACCCACGGCGTAAATCCCCGTGCGGTGCAAGTAATGATGGAAGATGGCGTGGATATTTCAGCGCATACCTCCAATCACATAGATGAATACCGACCCATAGATTTCGACCTTGTACTGACGGTTTGTGACCACGCACTAGAGCGGTGTCCGTATTTCCCGACTACTGCGAAAAAAGTACACAGGAATTTCCCCGACCCAGCCAAAGCCAAGGGTGCCGAGGCCGAAATTATGCAGGAATTCAGAGCAGTTCGGAATATGATTCGGGCGTATTGTGGGGCTTTTATTGAAGAGGAAGGAATCTAATCTACCCCCCCAAAAAAAAGCGACCAGCCAACCCCAAAAAGGTCAACTGGTCGCTTTTGTAATTAAACCCCTGCTTTTCCTACGCCACTGCTGCTTTCTTTGCTTTGGAGCGCCCATTTACCGCCGATTTGCCTTTTATAGACAAACCAATCGCGATTTCCAGCACCTCCTCCATCCGGTCCACGTAGTGGAAAGTCAGGCCCTTGATGTAGTCTTGCTCAATCTCGTCCACGTGCTTTTTGTTGTCTTTGCAGAGAATAACCTCACGCAAACCCGCCCGACGAGCCGCTAATATCTTTTCTTTGATGCCCCCCACTGGCAGCACTTTACCCCGCAGGGTGATTTCGCCTGTCATGGCTAGGTAAGGCTTGAGCGCCTTGCCAGTAAAGGCAGACGTGAGGGCCGTCAACATCGTTACACCCGCCGAAGGCCCATCTTTCGGAATCGCGCCTTCTGGAATGTGGATGTGAATGTCGTTTTTCTCAAATATCTCTGGCTCAATGCCAAACTGCTCGGCATGTGCTCGGATATAGCTCAAGGCCGTGCTGGCACTTTCTTTCATCACTTCTCCTAGGTTTCCTGTCAGTTGCAAGCGGCCATTTCCTTTATTGAGGCTCACCTCAATAAACAGGATTTCGCCGCCCACGGAGGTCCAAGCAAGGCCAATGGCCACGCCTGCTTCCTGTTTTTCCCGATATACTTCGGAGTCGAATTTAGTCGGCCCTAAAATGCTGTGCAGGTGTTCTGGCTTGATTTGTGGGTCATGTTCTTCCTCCATGGCGACTCTTTTGGCCACCGAGCGCATTACGGAGCCAATTTCTCGCGACAAATTGCGCACACCACTTTCTGCCGTATAACTTTCGATGATTTTCAACAGGGTTCTTTCCCCAATTTTCACTTGAGCAGGCAATAATCCGTGTCCCTTACGCTCCTGCGGAACGAGGTGTTTTTTGGCAATTTCAACCTTTTCTTCCCGCGAATACCCTGCAATTTCAATGATTTCCATCCGGTCGAGCAGGGCTGGCTGAATGGTGCTGAGGGTATTAGCCGTGGCAATGAACAGGACTTTCGACAAGTCGAATTCCAGTTCTAGGTAGTTGTCGTAAAACGAGGAGTTTTGCTCCGGATCCAGCACTTCCAACAAAGCGGAAGAAGGATCGCCCCGAAAATCTTTACCCACCTTGTCAATTTCGTCGAGTATGAACACCGGATTGCCCGCTTTCGCTTTCTTGAGCGACTGCACAATACGGCCCGGCAGGGCACCGATGTAGGTTTTGCGGTGACCGCGTATTTCGGCTTCGTCGTGCAAACCGCCCAAACTCATGCGGACGTATTTGCGTTTCAGCGCACGTGCAATGCTGGCGCCCAAGGAGGTTTTACCGACACCCGGAGGCCCAACCAAGCACAAAATAGGCGCTTTCATGTCGCCTTTTAGTTTCAATACTGCCAAATGCTCCATAATCCGCTCCTTCACTTTAGACAGGCCGTAGTGGTCGCGGTCGAGCACTTGTTTGACTCGTTTTAGGTCAAATTGGTCCTTGGTATATTCTTCCCAAGGCAGGTCGAGCAGGGTTTCCATGTAACTAACGCCAATGGAGTATTCTGCGATTTGCGGATTGACCCGACGCATTTTATTGACCTCGCGCAGGAAGGCTTCCGCCACGGGTTTGGGCCACTTTTTCTTTTTGGAACGCAGTACCAGCGCATCAATTTCTTCTTCCTGGGGATTGTTGCCCAGTTCTTCCTGAATGGTTTTTAACTGTTGATTCAGGTAATAATCGCGCTGTTGTTTTTCAATATCAACGCGGACTTTCGACTCAATTTGGTCCTTCAGTTCCAACAACTGCAATTCCGAATCCATGTGCATTAGGATGGAACTGGCCTTGTCTTTTAGGTTGTTTATTTCGAGTATTTCCTGTTTGTGATTGACCGGAATACCGAGGTTGGAAGCGATAAAATTGAGCAGAAAATTGTCGTTGTTGATGTTTTTCAACATCACCACGGCCTCTGAAGGGATTTGTGGCGACAATTCGATGATTTGGCGGGCGGCATCGCGCACGCTGCTAATCATAGCCCGAAATTCGAGTTTATTTTTGGGTATTTCGTATTCTAAGGTGCTGATTTGCCCCATCATGTAGGGGTCTTCTTGCATCAGGTCGTCGAGGCGAAAACGCTTGCGCCCCTGCAAAATAGCCGTGGTAGAACCATCGGGCATTTTCAGCAATTTCAAAATACGCGCCACCGTACCCACCCGATACAAATCGCGGGGAGAGGGGGATTCAATTTTCAGGTCTTTTTGAGAAAGCACGCCGATGTATCGGTCGCTTTCATAAGCATGCTGCACGGCGCGAATGCTTTTGTCGCGGCCCACGGTGATGGGCGTGACAATGCCGGGAAACAAAACGGTATTTTTTAACGGAAGGAGCGGTATGGTGTCCGGAAACACCTCACCCACCTTTTCGTCATCTTCCTCAAGGGAGAAAAGTGGTACAAAATCAGGCTCATCGTCTGACTGCTGCGACATCAAAAAATTATCAAACATACGAATAGGAACGAGTGGGGAGAAAAAATGAAAACGTCGCCTTTTTGGGTAAAATGTTGGGAAAACAAACACCATTTCGGGGCCAATTGGTTCCAAAACGGATGCGTGCATTCCTTAACCGACGCAAACATGGGAAATATAAGCGTAATACAGGTGAGTAAAAATAGGTTTATGTCAAACTGACAACAAAATTTCCCACTTTGCCCCCTAATCTCAGTGTGGCAAACAGCCTGCCAGCCCGATATTTGGAAAGATTTGGCAGGAATTTGCCAACATCGTGCGACAAAACGGCAGGTTAAATGGTTTGTTCACCTACTCAAAAGCTGAGCAGTACCAACTTTAGTCGCCCACGGTACTCAGAAGGCACCAAACATTCATTCGCATTTAATTGCATAGCATCTCGGAAACGCAGGCGAAGGCTCTGATTGAGGGTATTGAGCAGGCTATTTCGGTCAAAATCGCCAGCAGGCCCCAGCACATACTCGCTGCACGTATTTTCGTATTTAATTTCATCATTGAAAAAAATACGCATTTTGTCGGGATTTCGCATTAAAAAATACGAGGAAAACGTGCCATCATCGTCTTGTGAGTACTGTTTTTTGTGCAGGGCGGTTTTCCAATGCGTTTGTCCGTCGGGCTGAAAAGCGATGACAAATACATCATCGTAGTAATAATCTACAATCATCCGCATGCCATCCCGGAAAAAACCTCGTCCGGCGGAAGCCCCTCGTTGCACCTCTCGAAAACGCTCGCAAACCATAATAATACCGCCATCTTGTCGCAACAGCAGTTCCCGCAACTCAGCATCCGGCACCCCTTTCAGGTCGCTGCCAGATTCTTTTTGCCGCAAAACGCCTAGAAACTTGTCATCAAAGGATTCGTATCGAAGCATTTGTAAGGTGTCAGCCCCCAGCAGTATGCTCATAAAAAAGGCACCATTGGTGCGGTCACGGCCTTTTTCCGACCAAATTCCGGCGGCCGTGAGGCGTTGGTTAAGGTTGTCGTAGATATAGCGGGCATCCATGGTAAAAAACGGCCCCAAAGCTATTCGGCGGGTCGAAAGGCCACGGGGGTCGAATTGAAGGATGCGCAATTCGTGTTTGTCTAGTTTTCCGCGACGGTTATTTCGCTCTGATATCGAAAAAAAAGTGCCCGCGTTGCTCAATGCCATTTCTGGCAATCGGTCTTCATAAAAATCGGCAGTATTTTCTAATGGAACGGTGTAATCCCATAACAACTGCATTTTATCCACCCAAAAACACGTGGCCTCCAAACGCTCGCGCTCGGCACTGTTCACTACTGTGATGCAATTCCGGTCTTCACTGCGGTACATTTCCAGTTGAGGAGTATTAAATAATCGCTCGCCATAATCTTTAATCTCCATGCTATCAATCAATTGTGCGCCCGGGTCGTATTTGTGTACACGCACACTGGTGCGTCCTTTACGGCGGACTTGGTACACCACTGAAAAGTCGTTTCGGCCCGCTACTACGCCCAGTACCCGCATGCCTCGGCGGTCGAGGTCGTCCAGTTGCTTACTCCAACTGAGTTTCATTTGTCCGTCGTAAGCCTGCACCACAAAATCATCGTAGCGGTCGCGAAACAACAGTATCCGGTCACGAAAGCGCCCGATTAATTCGTACCCATAATCAGTGCGGATAAAAAGCGGGTCAGATACCACGGCGGATTGCGCCCCCAAATGTTGGAAAGCCAGCAGCGTGAGGGCAAAAAGTAGCAAAAAACGTTTTCTCATGAGCGGTTGTTGAGCAGGGTTGAGATGGTTGAGTGTAGCCCCTATTTATTCCTTAAAAATGCGGCCTTCGGCCTCAGATTCTTCGCTACACTCTGAATGACACACTTCACTTGGGATTTCGGGTTAAATAGCCTATTTTTGAGCAGTTTTAAAGCGGTGGACTTGGGGCTTAAGGTAATTTGATCATCCATTAAATATGGAAAAAATGAGCGGGCGAGTCTATTCAACAATTTTCAACCGCAAATTAAGGTCAATATTTTGAACAAGCCCACCTCAGCCCCCTCAACATTCTAAAACACCCTCAACGATGTCAACAAAAAAACAGGCAAACAGATTTATTTCCGGCATTTCAAAATTAGCAAGAATATTGCACCCATGAAAATTTTCCTTATCAACGGCCCCAATCTCAACCTCTTAGGAACGCGAGAACCCGAGATTTATGGTCATCAAAGTTTTGAAGACTACTTTGAACGCTTGCAATCCGAGTTTCCGGCGCACGAACTAGAATATTTTCAAAGCAACCACGAAGGGGCTTTGATTGACAAATTGCACGAGGTCGGTTTTTCGGCGGCGGGTATTGTGCTCAATGCAGGCGCGTATTCTCACACCTCCATTGCTTTGGCTGATGCCGTGGGCGCTGTTTCGACACCGGTCATTGAAGTCCATATTAGTAATGTACATCAGCGTGAGTTGTTTCGACAACAGTCGTATTTGTCGGCAAAATGTGTGGGGAGCATCGTAGGTTTGGGTTTGGAAGGCTACCGTTTGGCCTTGTTGTGGTTTTTAAAGTAATTTATGATGTCCACGCACTTATCTCGTTTTATAGGCCTGTTTTTGATGAGTTATGGCCTGATGGCTTTTATTTGGTTTCTTTCTGAAAAGGAACAGCCCCGCTCCACGTACACCGCTGAAAAAGTAAACTTGGCTTTACGCCGAACAGCCGATGCCCTGTTTAAAACGGCCGGCGACAGCACTTCCCGAATCCCTCCGGCGGAGCAAACCGCCGACCGTGTGTGGCTGCTTCGTTTGGAACAGACTCTTCAGTACGATCTTTTGCCCGAAATACTGCAATCTTCGCTGGATGCCTACGGTATTACCGAGCATTATGAGGTGGCCGTGCTGCGCTGTACCGACGGGGCGCTCCTACTGGGCTACAACTGGTTTGATTATGCACAAAGAGAGGAGATACCCTGCAGGGGGCGGGAGTTGCCCACAGACTGCTACCACTTGCAAGTACGATTTGATGCGGCCCCTACCCAGTCTGGACATTTTCCCATTTTAGGCTGGGTTCTCAGTGGATTGGCCGCTGTAGGTTTGTATTTTATTGGAAAAAAATGGGGCCGTACCGCTCCACCTAAGTCCGAATCACCGACGGAATCAGATTGACTGACTTTTGGAAATTCGCGCATCGAAAAGTCCAATCAAATGCTGATTTGTGGCACTACTAGCCATAACCTGACTTATCGAGAGGCTAAATTGCTGCATTTATTTGCGCAATACCCCAAGTACTGGAGCGCGGTTTTATCCTCAGCCAAGTATGGGCAGATGAAGGCATTTTGGTAGGCCGAAAGTAAGCCTACGAC
>Ga0105045_10006715_pt1 | contig 10188 bp, 7 predicted proteins | sample MAT02_FD_78089 | JGI IMG/M metagenome (GOLD analysis project Ga0105045, IMG submission 78089) | Freshwater microbial communities from Lake Fryxell liftoff mats and glacier meltwater in Antarctica - MAT-02 (megahit assembly) | ecosystem: Environmental > Aquatic > Freshwater > Ice > Liftoff...
ACGCGCGACGACGTGGCGCACTTGTTCGTGCGCCGCTTCAAGAAAGACGTGAAGGACCAGATGCGCCAGGACTTTCCTGAGCGCGAAGTTCACCGCCTTCAGAGCCCCGCCAGCGCGACCGAGCGCTGCATTCAAAATGCCCAAGCGCACCCAAGGGGAACCTCACCACTTGGAAAGGCCGTCGGCTTCGGCCTGATGCTTCTGGCCCGCGGCGCTTTGCGGATTAGTCGATCGCTCGATACGACGCCACCAGAGAGCAATCCTCATGGTGATCAATAGTCAGGTCAACGCGCTTGCCCGGTCTGAGCGTCAATAGCCCGGCCCCCTTGGTAGCCCCCGTGATGCCCCAGGACCGGCCTTCATCGTCGCAAGCGTATGCAAGGCCCAGCCGGGGCAAGACCTCGACAACCGTCGCGGGTTGCCACAACGGCTTAGACACAGTGTTGACCACGGCGGCCCCCGATTAAGTCGTGAACAAGTAGAAAGTGTACGGCGCCTGCGATCCGCTCCGGCCAGCGGCTGCAGCACCTGAAAACGCAAGTAAGCCCAGACGATGCACCGGGGCCGCCCGCTGGAGCGCTGCTGCGGTGCAGCAATTTGCACGGATTCAGTACGAGTCCTTTCCCTTGTCTTCAGCAACATAGCAGGTGCACGGCAGGTTCACCGTGCGGTTGCGATCAGGCGCGAGAATAAAGAATTGACCTTGCCGTACCTTACGATTGAGACCGTATGAAACGCCTTCTCGCATTTGTCTTTGTTGTTGCCCTGGCGTCCTGCGCGGTTGAGAGAAGAAATCTCCCAGCCCCGCCATCCGACGCCGATATGGCGGACTCGAAGGTTCCACTCCATTGCAAGGATAAGGAACAGTGCGACCGCTGGTGGCGTACTGCCCAGGTTTGGGCAGTCAAGAACGCCGGATACAAGGTGCAGATTGCGACCGATGCCATTCTGCAAACTTACAACCCAACTTCTGAGCGCGGAGGGTGGGCCTTTCAGATTACGAGGCAACCCCGACTCGAAGGGGGAGAAGTTTTCGAAATTGACGCATCCTGTGGACGTGGGCGCTATGCAATCTGCATTCCGGTGTACGAATCCGTGGTGGCAGATTTCAAGCGGACGATTCTTGGCACTCGATAGTTGCTGACGTTTCGCTAGGGCGCGCCCAGCCTCGCGAAAATGCACTGCTGCGGGAGAAGGGAACGGGCACGATGACAGTCGGCCCGCCCGGTCAACGGTGCAACACCGCTCGCGATGTCAGAACCAGCGCGGCGTCAGCGTCCGACACGCGGTACGACACGATGCGGCCCCCGTGGTCCATGTCGGCATGCTCCCACGCAAAGTCTTCCGCCATCCCGATCGTGCCGGTGTCGGTCAGCACTGCCGTGCAGTGTCCTGCGGGGCAAGTGCCACCGTCGTGGGTGTGTACGTGGTCATGGATGGGCCTTCGGGTCCGATCAGCGCCAGCACCAGCAGGCCCCGGGCACGAGCAAGGCAGCGCATCGCCCGCGTGCCCACGGGTTAGGGCTGTGCGCGACCGACCCCGACGGTCGCGTTCCGGGCGGCCCGGCGGGCACTGATCGCGGCCGCGCCGGGCCCAAGCTGCGCCAGGATGCGGTGCACGTCCGCGACCACCAAGCTCGAGTCGGCGGCCAAGTCGGCGGCCGCGTGCGGGTGCGCGATGGCGGCCGGCAGGTCGAAGATGACACGCCACCGCGCCAGCTGGGCCGCAGTGCCGGCTGCATAACCAGGTGCGGCGGGCGTGCTGGCGGCCGTCTTGCCGCCAAGGCCCGCAGGTTTGCCTGGCGAGCAAGGCACTGCTCGCCAGCCAGCCTGCCGCGCTGGTGGCCGACGAGACGCGGATGCTGCTGGCCCGGCGCATGCGCCAACGCAGCGGCAAGTTCGACCTCATCGAGGAACATGCCGCCTACTGCCACGCCTTGGCACAAGCCGTCAGCGATGGCCTGGCGCACGACGTCATGGCACCGTCCGGCAAGGGGGATCACAAGGGCTCCGGCAAGGCTGCCCGAAGACTGGCTGAGCGGGCCAAGATCTGGGAGCGGCAGGCTGATCATCTCGTGATGCGGGCCAGGGACCAGGCCCAGCGCCAGCGTCGCTGGCAACCCGTGGCTTGTCTGCTCAAGTTGTCGGACGACGTCGCCGATGCGCTCGAAGAGGCGGCCTTCCTGATGAGCCTGATCGCCGAAGAACACCGGCACGGCTGGAATGCCGAAGTCCACCAGCTGCTCTCGAGGCTGGCGCAGGCCGTGCTCGCGGCGACGCAGGAAAACATCAAGGCGCTGGCCACTGCACGTCGGCTCGCATCCAGAAATGACAGCGGCAGCCGCGTTGACAACGACAGCGCGGACAGCGACGCCTTCCTTGCCGCGTCGTGGAATGTGCTGCAGTCAGAACGCGAGTGCGATGAATTGCTGCGCGCCACCCGCCGCGCAATCCTGGCCGCCATCAAGGACGCTGCATCCCTGATGCTGGCCAACGACCTGGCGATCGCGCTCGAACTGGCGTCTGACCGGTTGCTCGTGGCGGGCTATGCGCTGCGCGACTCGGCGTTCGATCAGGCCGGGGCGCGGGCATGAAAGGGCTCGCGCGTGGATGTGAAGGGGGCCCGCGAGCAAGGCCGCGCCCGCCCGAAGCTGAAGGGAGCTGGCCCGACGAGCTTTACCTGATCGGCTGCATGGCGCCGTTCGGCGTCGCGCCGGCCGAATACAAGCCCTCAGCGCTGACCATGGGCTTCAAGGCTTTCAACCTCTTGCGCATGGCTGCGTTGGGGCTGCCGGTGCCGCCGGCCTTTGCCATCGGCACGCGCCGTTTGCACCGACACCAGCGCCAGCCTCGCAGCAGCGCAACCCGGTGTCTGGCAGCCCGGCTTGCTGGCGCTGGAGCGCGCCACCGGCATGTACTTTGGCGACACAGCGCTGCCCTTGCTGCTGTCGGTGCGCTCGGGCGCGCCGGTGTCGATGCCCGGCATGGTGGAAACGCTGTCCAACATCGGTTTGTGCGACGCCACGGCGGCGGGGTTCCTGCGCCACACGGGGAACTCGCGTCTGGTCTGGGACACGCACCGGCGGCTGGTTGCCCGCGTTGGCGAGGTTGTGGCCGGCTTGCCGGCGTCGATCTTCGATGCGCAGAGCACCGCCCTGTTCGGCACGCGCGACGAGCGCGACCTCAACTTCGCTGAGTTGCGCACGCTGACGCGGCGTTACCTCGACGCCTACGCCCGCGCCGCGGGCTTGCCATTTCCGCAGGACCCACGGGCTGAACTGATCGGTGTCATCGGTGCCGTGTTCTCCAGCTGGCAGTCGGCCAAGGCTTGCGAGTACCGACGTCAGCGCAGCATTCCCGACGCAGCAGGCACCGCGGTGGCGGTGCAGACGATGGTCTACGGCAACGCCGGCGGACGCTCAGGATCCGGCGTCGGCTTCACCCGCGACCCGGTCAGCGGCGAGCCGGCGCTGTGGATCGACTTCCTCTTCAACGCCCAGGGAGAAGATGTGGTCTCGATCGGCGCTGCGCCTATGGCCACGACGAGCTGGCGGCGGTGATGCCGGCGGTCTGGAAAGCCCTGGGCGACACCGCCACCAAGCTGGAACGAGGGTTCGGCCACATGCAGGACTTCGAGTTCACCGTGCATGACGGCCACCTCTATCTGCTGCAGACCCGCGACGGCAAGTGTTCTGCGCAGGCACTGGCGCGCATCGCGCTTGACTTGTGCGATGGCGCCGTCATCTCGGCCGATGTCGCCAGGCTACGCACGGCCGCACTGACACCGCTGGACCTGGTGACGACACGGACCGTGGCGTCCGACGGCAAACCGCTGACCCCGTTGGCGCATGCGGCCAGCGCGAGCAGCGGTGTGGCGGCCGGCGAGATTGCCTTCGACAAAGCTGCGGCTCGGGCCCGCCATGCTGCGGGGGCGTCGGTGGTGCTGGTTCGCCGGGACGCCGAGACTGCCGACATCGCGGCACTCGAACTCGCGGCCGGTCTGCTGACGCAGCGTGGTGCGCGCACGTCGCACGCGGCCGTGGTTGCACGTCAACTCGGCAAGGTCTGCCTGGTAGGCTGTGCCGAGATGCAAGTCGACCCCGTGGCGCGCACGTTGCAGATCGGCGAGCTGACCCTGCGCGAGGGTGATCTGCTGACCCTGGACGGCAATGACGGCGCGGTCTACGCCGGCGCGCTTCGCACTGAGGTCGAACCGATGATGGATCTGCGGACTCGACTTCAAGTTCTGCGGGGTGTTCATCGCCGGGTCCGGACGCGCGCAAAGGCCAGCAAAACCTGAAGCTCACGTCGCTCCGACCACATCACGGCGATCTTGGCCTGGCCAGCACCTGCCATGTTTTGGCAGCAACGCCGGTCTCCATTTATCGGGACAACCGGTAACGTCGCGAGGTCATCTCGCGCTCGATGCCAATGAGATGTCGAGCTCAAGCAAGTCCCGCTCGATGCCGATATCCACCGCAGGCGCATTCCGTGCCTGCACAGCCAGGAGTTCAGTCCAGTGAAAGACCCCGTTGTCACGCCTGCACTGGCCGCCATGCGCCGCAGCCTCGACGAAGCTCTGCGGCTTCAGACTGTCGGGCAGATTCTGGCCCGCAAGGCCTTGCATGCGCACTACCAGCCCATCGTGCGTCTGAAGGACGGTGCGGTGATGGGCCACGAAAGCCTGATTCGCGGACCTGTCAATTCGCCCTTGCGTGCGCCAGACGCGTTGTTCGCGGCGGCGCGGGCCGAAGATCTTGGCGTTGAACTCGAAGAGGCATGCCTGCGCGAGGGTTTGCGCGCCTGGGCCGCACATGGGCAGGACAAGCGCCTGTTCCTGAACCTCAGCGCCCGAGCTCTCGTGACGATGGTCGAACGACTGACGCTCAGCGGCGTGATGAAGGCGCTGGACGCAACGGGTGTGGCGCCTGCCGCCCTCGTCATCGAGATCACCGAGCACGAGCGCGTGACCGATCTGCCGCGTTTGATCGCCGCCGCCGCAGGGCTGCGCGCGCAGGGCCTGCGCTTCGCGCTGGACGACTTCGGAGACGGCCGGTCCAGTCTTCGGCTATGGGCAGAACTGCGCCCGGAACTCGTCAAGATCGACAAGTACTTCATCCACGACTTGCAAGACCAGGCCATCAAGGTGCAGACCCTGAAAGGCCTGACGCGATTCGCCGAAACCTTCGGGACCGTGCTCGTTGCCGAGGGCATCGAAACTGAAGCTGAACTCCAGATCGTTCGTGACCTCGGCATCGAGTTGGGTCAGGGCTACTTGTTGGGACGTCCGGATCCCGTACCCGCCATGTCGGTGATGATCCGCGCCGCCGCAGTGATCGCCAGTTCAGAGATCGCCGTGCTGCCGGAGATGACGCGCTCGGCAGGCGCCGACTTCACGGTCGAGCGCATGGCCGTCAGGGTGCCGTCGATCAGCCCGGACACGATGATCGACGATGTGGCCAAGGCCTTCGCCGCCGATCCGACGTTGCGTGCCGTGGCCCTGGTGGAAAGCGGCCGGCCTGTCGGCCTGCTGAACCGTCAGGCTTTCGTGGACCGGTATGCACGGCCCTATTTCAAGGAACTGTACGGCCGCAAGCAATGTCTGCTGTTTGCCAACATGACGCCTTTGGTCCTGGACAAGCACACAGGACTCGACGCGATGACGGCTGTGCTGACCTCACCCGATCAACGCTACCTGACTGAAGGGTTCATCGTCACCGAAGGCGGGCGCTACCTGGGACTGGGCACCGGAGAGCATCTCGTCCGGACCGTGACCGAAGTTCGGATCGAGGCGGCCAGGCACGCCAACCCGCTCACCTTCCTGCCCGGCAATATCCCGATCAGCGAGCACATCACGAGGTTGTTGGCCAGCGGAGGCGAATTCGTTGCCTGCTACTGCGATCTGAACGACTTCAAGCCCTTCAACGATCACTACGGCTACTGGCGCGGCGACGAGATGATCCGTCTGGTGGCGCGGACCCTGATCTCGCACTGCGATCCGCGGCGAGACTTCGTCGGTCACGTCGGTGGCGATGACTTCGTCGTGTTGTTCCAAAGCGATGACTGGCTCGACCGTTGCGAGCGGATCGTGGCGATCTTTAACGAAAACGCGCGCGCGCTTTTCGACGAAGAGGCACTCTCGCAAGGCGGCATAGACGCCGACGACCGCCACGGCGTTCGCCGCTTCTTCCCATGCACCAGTTTGTCCATCGGGGTGGTTCCAGTTCGGCCGGGCGCCTTCAGCCGTGCCGAGCAAGTCGCATCGGCGGCTGCAGCAGCCAAGCACAAGGCAAAACTTTCGAGCCTGGGGCTCGCCATCGAGGTGGGCTAATCAGCAGAGGCCGCTGCGCCTGTCACTGCGCGGCGCGCGCTTGTCACAAAGCGCCAGGCGCTTCGCCGCCCAGTCTGCGAGTAATAGCCCCGGCCGCCACAATGGACCAGGGGTGATGACACAAAGCTGTCAAACGCCGATCTCAGTATCCGTGATTCCCGTCACGACCACTGCGAAAGGCATCTCATGCTGCGTCATCCCCTTCTGGCAGCCGCACCTCTGGTGTTGGCTTTGGCCGCCCCCGTGGCCCAAGCTGGCAGCGCGGCTTCGGCCTCTCTGTCTTTCTCGGTGCTTGGCAGCCCCGGCTTCACCTGGCTCACTGCACCGGTATCGAGCGCCGACAGTTCGGCGGCGTCTTCCGAACTGTTGGGCTTCCAATTCGCGGCCGGCGTCTTCAGCCCCGAATACGGCCCGGCCACCACCACCAACAACCTGGCCACAGGCGTCGGCGTGCCGGCTTCCTCTGCGGCTGCCACGGCTGGCAGTGTGTTCAGCAACGCCTTCAGCTTGGGCAGCCCTGCAGCTGCCACGCTCGTGGCAAGCGCCCTGGCGCCCGATGGCGGCCGGGCAGATGCCACCAGCTTCGCCCGTTCCTGGTTCAGCCTGGGCGCGGGCGCCAGCGTCACCTTCCAGGGCGCGCTGCTGCTGTCGGTCACAGGCACCAACCTGGCGTTCCCGGCCAACTACAGCACCGGTGACTTCTACAGCTTCGCCAGCGGCCTGCTCGCGGTGGGCAGCAACGAGGCCCTGCGTGCGCTCGGCGGCCCGGCCAGCACCGGGCGGGTAGGCAGCTACAGCCTGAACGACCTCGGCGCGCTGAGCCTGACCGTCACCAACACCACAGGTGCGCTTATGACGAGCTATCTCGACAGCGGCGTCACCGTCTACAGCGCCTCGGTGGTGCCAGAACCCGGCACCTACGCCCTGCTCTTGGGCGGCCTGGCTGCCGTGGGCTTTGTCGTGCGCCGCAAGGCTCAGGTCGTCTGAGCGTTCCCCCCGAAAAATCAGGAGTCGAGATGTACAACCCCCTTCAGAACACCCCGCAGATCGTCGATCCCGATGACCTGGACAACAACCCCAGCACCGCCCCGCATTTGCAGGACCTGGTGGCTCAGCGCATCAGCCGCCGCGACGTCATCATGGGCGGCGTTGGCGCCATGGCCATGGCCGGCTTCAGCAGCGTGGCGTTGACGGCCGCTGGCGACGCCCAGGCACAGAGTCGCAGCGCGCGTGTGCCCGTCGGCGCACCGATGCTCGACTTCACCCCCGTGGCGCGTTCGATCGCTGACGAGATCAAGGTCGCCGACGGCTACACCGCGACCGTCATCTACGCCACCGGCGACAGCCTCGACATCAACGTGCCGGAGTATGTCGGTGACGGCTCGGACGCGGACTACGACCGCCGCGCCGGCGACCACCACGACGGCATCAACTGGTTCGGCCTCAGCCCGCTGGCCGACCTGCCCGACCGCACCAGCAGCACGCGTGGTCTGCTGGCCGTCAACCACGAAAACATCAGCGGCACGGCGCAGTTCCTGCACCCGCTGGGCGAAACCAACCTGGCCGCTACCGCCGGCCCGCGACCCGAGGCCGAGGTCATCAAGGAGATTGACGCCCACGGGGTCTCGGTCGTCGAAATGCGCCAGCTCGGCGGCCAGTTCGAACGCCAGCGCGCGAGCCGCTACAACCGCCGCGTTACCGGCCGCACGCTGGTCGACATCGCCGGCCCCGTGCGCGGCACGCCCTACGTGCGCACCCGGTTCTCGCCCACCGGCATACAGTCCCGCGGCACCCTGAACAACTGCGGCCACGGCGTCACGCCCTGGGGCACCTACCTGGCCTGCGAAGAGAACTGGGCCGGCTACTTCAAGCGCAATGCCGGCGATGACGCGCTGCGCAGCCAGCGCGAGAACACGCAGCTGCTGCGCAACGGCATCCGCCCGAACGCCGAAGGCTTCGCTCACCGCCGCTGGGCCAGCGTGGTGGCAGCCGACCTCAACAACACCGAGTACAGCCGCTTCAACACCAGCGTGATCGGTGCCACCGCCACCGACGACTTCCGCAACGAACACAACACCTTCGGCTACATCGTCGAGATCGACCCCTACGACCCACTGTCGCGCCCGAAGAAGCGCACTGCGCTGGGCCGGCGCGCCAACGAAGGCGCCTGGAGCAGCCTGCCCAAGCCCGGCCGCCCGATCGCGTTCTACATCGGCTGCGACTCGCGCAACGAGTACGTCTACAAGTACGTCAGCGAGGCCACCTGGAACCCGCTGGACGCACGCCGGGGTGGCATGGCCGCGGGTGACAAATACATGGACCGCGGCACCATCTACGCCGCCGTCTTCAACGCCGACGGCACGGGCCGCTGGGAAGCGCTGACCCTGGCCAACCCGAAGGTCGCTGCCGGCGTGCCGGTATCGGCCAACAATCCGGCCGGCTACCAGTTCCAGGACCTGGCCGATATCTGCGTCAACACCCGGCTGGCCGCCGGCGCCTGCGGCGCCACGCGCATGGACCGCCCGGAGTGGACGGCGGTGAACCCGTTCAATGGTGAGATCTACATCACCATGACCGAGAACCCCGACCGCGGCAACACCGGCAACAGCGGCAACAACGTGCCCAACGCGGCACTGGACGCCTCCAACCCGCGTTACTGGCGCGACACCAAGGGCGCCACCAGCCAGGGCGCGGCAGTGGCCAACCAGCGCGGCAACGTCAACGGCCACATCGTGCGCATCCGCGAGGATGCCGACGACGCGGGCGCGTTGAGCTTCCGCTGGGACATCTTCCTCTTCGCGGCGCAGGCCAATGCCGACACGCCTGCGGAAGAGGCCAACTACCAGGCCAACGTCAACCTGAGCGGCCTGACCGACACCAACGACCTGAGCAAGCCCGACGGTTGCTGGTTCAGCAGCGTCACCGGCATCCTCTACATCGAGACCGACGACAACACGTTCACCGACCGCAGCAACGCCATGCTGCTGGCCGCCATCCCCGGCCGCTACGGCGACGGCGCTGCGGTGGACGTGGTCAACCTGCCCTCGGGCAGCCCAAACCAGGCGGTGACGAGCCCGGTAACAGTGCGCACCTACGCCGGGCGGCGCATGACCGAAGCCACGCTCAAGCGCATGTTCGTGGCGCCGCGCGGGGCTGAAATCACCGGCCTGACCGAAACCCCCGACGGCAGGGCGCTGTTCATCAACATCCAGCACCCGGGTGAAAACACCGGCCGCGCCGGTGCCGTGCCCCCCAGCACGGCGCTGACGCCGACCACGCTGGCTGGTCCGTTCGAGAGCAACTGGCCTGGCAACGCCGGTTATGGCCCGGGTGGCGCTGGCGCACGGCCGCGTTCGTCCACGGTCGTGATCAGGCGCAATGACGGTGGCGTCATTGGCTACGACGCCAGCAAGCGCATGACCTGAGCGTGCAGCCCCGCCGCCGCGCCGGATCTTCACGATCTGCGCGGCGCGCGGGGTGCCATGCTCCACCGCAGCGTTCAGCGCATCAGTCGCGAGCGGGTCCGGTGTTGACGCTTCCAGCGGAGGCGACAGGCTCCACGTCCACGTCCACGTCCACGTCCAGCGTGCCGTCGCCGCCACTACCCGTGGTGTAGCCGCAGCGGCTGCGGTTGCGGTTGCGGTTGCCGCCAAGGCTGCAATCGCCCAGGTTCCCCCGCGGCAACGACGCCGCCGTTGCCGATGACTTCGCCGATGACGTCTCCGAGGACGTCGCGAATGACGACCACGCGCGCCCGAGACGGCGTTGCCGATGCTGCGCATCGACGCGAGGCTGACGTTGCCCACCGCGGCGCGTTCGGCCACCCGGGTCCACCACTTCCACGCGAACCCTGCTCT
>Ga0105045_10006717_pt1 | contig 10187 bp, 7 predicted proteins | sample MAT02_FD_78089 | JGI IMG/M metagenome (GOLD analysis project Ga0105045, IMG submission 78089) | Freshwater microbial communities from Lake Fryxell liftoff mats and glacier meltwater in Antarctica - MAT-02 (megahit assembly) | ecosystem: Environmental > Aquatic > Freshwater > Ice > Liftoff...
GCTACCTGCCAATCCTTGGTACAAATTAGCAGATTGCTTACGAATAAGTGGCTAACTATAGACGATTCGACCAAGACCGTAGATAGGAGTTTTCGCGGACCCCTGAAAATAACCGCACGCACGACCAAACCAGACTGTTTTCCCAACGAAAAAGAAAGCGTTCCACACCTGCTCGTCAGGACAAATGCAAAAACGACTCTTAGCGTTCTCGAAAAACGATGCGACCTTTTGTCAAGTCATACGGCGATAACTCAACCCGAACTTTGTCCCCAGGCACAATACGAATGAAGTTCTTGCGCATTTTGCCTGCTACGTGAGCTAATACTTCCGATCCCGTCTCCAACTGAACACGAAAACGTGTGTTCGCCAAAGCCTGTGTGACCGTTCCTTCTACTTCGAATGCTTCTTCTTTTTTTGCCATAAAGTCCGGTTAAGTGATTCCTTCAAACAGCTACTACGTGAAATATCGGATCGCGAAAGGAAGAAATCGTGCCTCTCCTCTCTTTTCTATCCGCTATTTATAGGCTAGCCCATGCGGAATCGTCCACTGCCAAAGTGTCATTATTAAGGTCTTTTCTTCGATAATGACTGAAATCTTAACCTTCACGCTTGGCCATGGACCTCGGTTTGCAAGATGACGAATGACTTCCTCCAGGACTTTTTTTGACTATTCTCACTAGTGCATCAACCAGAAATCATTGTGGTTCGATCGTAGCGGAAGCCGCCAAGGCTTTCGGCAACTTCCCCGCAAGACTTGCATATATATCCTAAGCCTTTACTCATTCAATGACCGATTCGCTTCACAGTCCCTACGTTTATTTTTCATGCCAACATGGCGCTGAAGCGACGATCAAAGCCCAGCTTTGTGAACCGGAAGGCCCGTATCGCCTTTCGTTTTCCCAAAAAGGATTCGTCACCCTTAAATCCGAACTCAATACCCCTGCATGGTCGCGGTCCCTCCCGCAATTGCCACTAATTCGGGCGTGCGGGCACGCACTCGGCAAATTTGACGGCGATAACTCGGCAGAACTCATCGAACAAATCGTTAACAAATACTTTGCCTCCGATTGGGAGTGCTTGCACGTTTGGCAACGCGACGTCGCACAACCCGGCTGGAATGGGTTCGAACCAGGTCGCTCCGTCCTGGCCGAATCGATCGCAGAACAATTCCAAAAAGCCCTCGCAGCCCGCAACGACCCGCGAAGCAAATCAGTCAACAACATCGCGAAAGTCGGAACCAAACTCCTCGAAGTCATCCTGCTCGAACCCAACCGGTGGTGGGTCGCAGCCAAACCTGTCCAATCCGAATCCGACGGTTGGCCCGGCGGTGTCTATGCCGTTGCCATCCCCGAAAACATGATCAGTCGAGCTTACCTTAAGATCTCCGAAGCGATCCCATGGAGTCGATTGCCTTTCCAGCCCGGCGATCGAGTCGTAGAAATCGGCTCGTCCCCAGGTGGAGCATGCCAACGTTTGCTGGACCTGGGTGCACAAGTCGTGGGCATCGATCCAGCCGACATGGACGAGTCGATCGCAGGCAACCCACGGTTCGAACACTGGCGATCCAAATCCCAACAAGTCAAACGTCGGCTGTTCAAGACGTTCCGCTATCTTGTCTGCGATGCCAACGTCGCTCCCAATTACACGCTCGATACCGTCGAAGCGATCGTGACTTATCCAACTTCGAAATTTCGCGGCTTGATACTCACGATCAAGCTATCCACATGGGAACACGCGAAAGAGATCCCACAGCATCTCGAACGCGTCAAGTCATGGGGCTTTGATCGCGTTGAAGCCAGACAATTGGCGCACAACCGCCGAGAATACTGCCTAGTAGCAGAACGAACAGCGTAGCACGGCTCTCCGGGTCGTGATTTCATAACCCGATGCGTAAGCGAGGGATTGCGGCAGGCTCCCCGCTCACGCTCCGGGTTGTGATGTTGCCCCTATAAAGAGGTCTTGTCAGAAAAGTAGCAGGCACACTCCGTGTGCCGTGGCCGCAAAAACCAAAGGTTTTTGCATTGCGGACAGCACATGGAATGTGCCTGCTACCATAAAATCCGGTCAGAGCTTTAGCGATGGGCGTGCCACCCAATCCGATTCTGTCGCGACAGGTTAGAAGCCATAGAAGCCTTTCCTAAGCCGGTCTAACTAGATATCTGCTGTTCCCACTTGGCATCGTATTCGCGGCGCCATAGATTCTTTGGAATCGCTTCGTCGGTCCAACGTCCGTCTTTGCTGGCAGTAAGCACAACCCGATCGGATCGATGAGCTGCGTTTCCTAAATGACAGAGCAAGGTGCTTTGATGACCGCTGAGGATCGGTTGGTTCAGTTTGGATGGATCGTTGGCACGTATGCAATCGATGAAATTTTGCATGTGCTCGGGCTGGCCATCGCTGGTCTTCTCACCCGAGTCGACCATCTTATTGGCCGAGTTAAAAATCTTGTAAGCTCCGTCGGACTCAATCTCCATGTACCCCTCAGTTCCGTAAAATGAAACGAATGGCCCCGGGGCATGTTGTGAACACGAAACGCCCTGATACGAAATTTGTTTGCCTCCCTCAAATTGCCAAGATACATCGTGTGTGTCCGGTGTCTCCTGGTCGTCCTGATAACAGTAGCGACCACCGTTCGAAACGGTCCGAATCGGGAAGTCGGCCTGCAGGCCCCAGCGGCAGAGATCGAGGCCATGCACTCCATTGTTCCCTAACTCGCCATTGCCCCAATGCCAAAACCAGTGCCAGTTGTAATGCAATACGTTTTCGCGATACGGACGACGCGGAGCAGGTCCTTGCCAAAGTTCGTAGTCGAGCGACTGCGGTGGGGCTGCATCCGTCTTGACGCCAATCGAGCCTCGCAATCGATTGAAGAACGCTCTGGCTAAGTAAACTTTACCCAACACACCGCCATGGAGTTTACCGATCGCCGCCTGATAGCCTGGGCTACTACGCCGTTGATTGCCGACTTGAACGCATCGCTTATTTTCGACAGCAGCTCGAACCATCCACTCACCTTCTTGAGGGTTATGGCACGCAGGCTTTTCGACATAGACGTGTTTTCCTGCTTTGCAGCCTAAAATGGTTGCCGGACCATGCCAATGGTTGGGGGCCGCGCAAACCAGCGCATCGACCTCTTTGTCATCGAGAATGCGACGAAAGTCCTGAATGGCCTCGGGCTTACCGCCCAGTTCCGAAATGAACTTGGCACCGGAAGTCGCTCGAGTCGAGTCCGCATCGCACGCATATTTAATTTCAACACCAGGGATCTTGAGCAAGTTGGCAGCTAAGTCTTTCCCTCGGTTAAGCCCCATCAAGCCGATCACGATACGTTGCGCATCTGTTTTCGGGGCAGCATGAAGCTTAGCTGTGGCCACGAGATGCGCAGCAGCAATGCCCGAAGTAGATCGGATAAGAAAACGTCGTCGCTTCATGATTGGAGGGGTTCGCTTTTGGCAGGTATGGAGGGATTGTCGACAGACCGGCTTCTTAGTGTACTAGATGGACGCTCAGGTTGCTGTCGCCATTTCGATCGACTTGGGACTAGAATGGTTTCGAAAGTGGCGTAAGCGTCCAGCTTGCGACGAATCTAAAGATAGCAAGCTGGAAGCTTACCGCACTTTTCAGCCCCGAAAACGCACTGGCCTGGACTATTCACAACCCAACGCGTGAGCGAGGGACCGGCCATAGAATCCCTCGCTTACGCGTCGGGTTACGAAAAGCAGTCCGAGCTAGTCGCTCAACACAGCCGAAAACCAGAATCCAACAGACATAATGAACGAAAAACCCCAGCGAGTTACCGTCAAAACTTTGCAATCAATGAAGCGCAAAGGTCAGCGAATTAGCATGCTAACGGCGTACGACTACCCTACCGCCAAAATGCTCGACGAAGCCAAAGTGGATTGCATCCTCGTCGGTGATTCCCTCGGAATGGTCGTGCAGGGAAAATCCACCACCATCCCGGTCACGCTCGAAGAAATGATCTATCACGGCGAAATGGTCGCTAGAGCGACCGATCACGCTATGGTCATCGTCGATTTGCCCTTTCCTGTCGGGCAACTCAGCATCGCGCATACGGTCGAGTCCGCAGCCAACATCATGAAACGCACTCAATGCCAGGCCGTCAAAATGGAAGGTGGCCATCAACAAGCAGCCGCGATACGTGCCCTAGTCGATGCCGGCATTCCAACGATTGCGCATATCGGATTGCGTCCCCAAAGTGTCCACGCGCTAGGTGGCTACCGAGTGCAACGGGACGGTGACCAATTAATGATCGACGCCAAAGCCGCAGAACACTCTGGCGCATTCGCTGTTCTGATCGAGTGCGTTCCACCGGACTTAGCCAAGCTCGCAACGGCGCAGTTGAGTGTCCCGACCATTGGGATTGGAGCTGGACCGCACTGCGATGGCCAAGTCCTAGTGACAAACGACATGTTAGGCTGGAACAGCGGCTACGTTCCAAAGTTTGTTCGCCGTTACACTGACCTCCGAAGCGAAGCCTACAAGGCAGCAATGCAGTTTTGCGAAGACGTACAAAAGGGAACATTCCCAAGTTCGGAAGAATCCTTTTGAAGCCGGAATTTGGAGCGGTGAGCATGTCGGAATTTGACCAACAATTCATGCGAAGGGCCATCGAGCTCGCCGAGCAGGGTGTCGCCTCCAACGTAGGCGGCCCATTCGGTGCGATCGTGGTGCACCAAAACAAAATCATCGGCGAAGGCTGCAATCAAGTTACCAGCTCCAACGACCCAACGGCACACGCCGAAGTAGTAGCCATTCGTGCAGCATGCCTCCATCTATCTCATTTTCAATTGCATGATTGCGTCCTTTACACATCCTGCGAACCCTGTCCGATGTGCCTAGGCGCTATTTATTGGGCTCGCCCGAGCAGAGTCTTTTACGGGTGCACTCACACCGACGCGGCTGCAAGCGGATTCGACGATCGCTTTATCTACGATGAGCTCCAACGCGAGATCGGCGAACGTCGCATCCCAATGGAAGAACTCCTACGATCCGAAGCCCTCCGCGTCTTCGAGCTCTGGAAAAACAAACCCGGTCGAAAAGAGTATTAAGCTAGTTGATTAGCAATTAGCCCGACCCGGACAAAACGCAGAGTGAATCGGCTAGCATTGCCAAAATTGAGTCTCAATGCACTGAATTCGAGAAGGTAAAATCGGAAATTATTCGCTTGTCTCGGGAGAATTCCGATGTTAGAGAACGCGATAAGAGCGGAGCCTATCGAAACTGCAATTCCCAAGGGACGCGGTGAATGAAAACTTCTCGTTCCCCTGGCTCCGCCTGGTCCAGGCTTATTTACGAGTTGTTTCACTGGGCGGAGCCATGCCCTAAGGGGGAGAGCCCCTTATTGAGTTCGTGCAGGAATCAACCGCTGAATAGTCAGAAGAAGCTCACCGATGGGCGTTGGTTTTGGAATAAGTGCTCGTACGCCTGCCTCATCGGCCGCAGCGAGCAACGCCTGATCAATGAAACCCGAGGTAACCGCCACAGGCAAGTTTGCTCGGATGGTGCGAACTTGCCTAGCGAGATCCAGACCAGACATTCCTGGCATGTGATAGTCAGTGAATATCAAATCGAAGTTTTCCGGTGCATCACGAATTGCCTTTATCGCTTCGTCTGGGTCTGAGAAAGGCGTAACACGGAAGCTATTCATTTCAAGCAGAAGCTTGTATGAATCCAACACCGCCTTGTCGTCGTCAACGTAAAGGATATTGAGCATTGATGCTACTTTCTGCGTCGCACTATCCAGCACTGGAGAAAGCCTCCGCCGCTCGACGCAACGAATGATCCGAGGATGTTTTTCCGCCGAACGAAAATTGGAGCTTGCAGGCCATGGTATGATCGCAAAGCAAAATGTTTCGATTTGTCTATTTGTTAGCGTAGCATACATTGCAAACAAGAAAACCCTGGTTTTTCGCTTAACATTGAATTGAAGGTGCTAGTGATCAGCGAGGAGTTTCGAATATGGTGCCAATTCACTAGCTTGCGCTTCGTGCTAAGAGCGCAAATTCGTCAAATCGATACAGTCCGTCGAGTCGCCTTGCGAAACTACGACAGAACCAGGACATTACTACCATTGTGCAGTAGGCCGGTTTACCAAGTAGAATTGCGATTACTACCTCAATAGATTTCCCAGCGCGAATAAAATCGTATCTCATTCCCTCAAGTAACAGTGGATTAACATCTTGCGATCCTGGCAGATCTCGCTGGTTGTGGCAGTGGCGTATTTCGTCACCGGCTATCTCGGGTTAATGATGCCCGCGTACGGCTCCAGCATCACTCTCATGTGGTTACCAACCGGGATCGCTGTCGCGGCGTTACGCCGATGGGGTTACGGGTGCTGGTGGGGCGTGGCACTCGGGTCGATCAGCGTGGACTTCGCGATCGGCAACACTTTTCCCCTCGCCTGTGGCATCGCCGTTGGCAATACGCTCGGGCCATTGCTTGCAACTATAATCCTCGTTCGAACCGGGTTCTCCCCCAAACTCAAACGGTCGCACGACGTATTGCTGCTTGGCGGAGCCGCCGCGATCGGGATGCTGGTGTCCGCGACGTGAGGGGTCTTTTGCCTCACCGTAAGCGGGGTCGTGACGGACGGGCACCTTGGGGCGTGGCTTTTGTGGTGGGTAGGCGACATCTCAGGCGTAATCGCCGCCGCGCCCCTGTTGTTTGTGATGAATCGTGCGGAACTCAGGATTATTCTGATGCGCCGAGTCGAATTGGTCCTCTGGGTCGCGGTGATCATTGCGGTTGGGTTGGGCGTGTTCGTCTTCAACAACGGAGTGGAGGGTGGCTTGCCGCTGATACTAGCCTTTCTTCCGCTCCCACTGATCATCTGGGGGGCCATGCGGTTCGGTCCCATCGGGACGTCCCTAGCAATCATCCTTTTCTCGTTCTGCGCGGTTTTCGGAACGGCAACCGGGCATGGGCTATTCGCCCAGACCGAGCCACTGGAGGGCGTCGCGATACTCTGGCTGTTCATGATCTCTTGTGGCATATTGGGCTGGTTGGTGTCCGCGCTGGACGCCGAAAAAGCCCGGGCCGTCGAATCAGCGCGATTACTAGAACGGGCCCTCAATGAGGCATCATTGGGGGTTCTGCTCTCGGATGCAGACAGGCGCATCACGCATGTAAATAGTGGCTTCACCCTCTTGACCGGCTACTCCGAGGCCGAACTCCTCGGGAGAAGTTGCCGCATCCTGCATGGGCCCGAAACCGATCCGGGCATTTCCCAAAAACTCACGTCGTCACTAAGTCATATGGGCATCTTTGACGGCGACATTCTCAACTATCGCAAAGACGGTACTACGTTTTGGAACGCGCTGCTGATCTCCCCGATCCACGACACGCACGGCGAGTTGAGCGGGTTCATTGGCATCCAGCGGGACGTTACTCAGCGGAAGACCGCGGAAGCGGCACTCACTCGCTCCGAAGAGCACCTTCGCGCGAACCGGGATCGCCTCGATTTTCTCGTTTCCACGTGCCCGACTGTGATTTACACCTCGAGCCCTAACGGTGAGTTCCCCACGACGTTCATCAGTGCCAACGTGAAGTCTCAACTCGGGTTCGAACCTGAGCAATTCACCTCTAATCCAGGCTTCTGGGCGAGCCGAATTCATCCAGAAGACGCGTCTCGGATCGCAGACCAACTCCAGGCACTCTTCAAACATGGCCACCACTCCGACGAATACCGGTTCCGGTCGAGCGCTGGCGATTACCGCTGGATGCACGACGAGATGCTCCTGAAGCGGGATACCGCCGGTAACCCCTCGGAGATTATAGGTTACTGGACCGATGTCACGGAACGGCATCAATCCAAAGAAACGATGCAGCGAATCATGGATGTTACCGCTCCTACGACGGGGACGGAATACTTTCGTACTTTGGTCGACTTCCTCAGTCTGAATTGCGGGGTTGAGTTCGCCTTCGCCGGAATCATCGACCCGAAAAATCCCAACCTAGTCCAGACGATTGCAGTTTCACAAAATGGGAAATCGATCGACAACTTTACTTACGATCTCGCGGACACTCCTTGTGAGCAGGTGATTGGTCGCAAACTTTGTTTTTTTCCAACAGGCGTCGCACAGCTTTACCCCAAAGACCTGCTCTTGGTCGAGATGGGCATCGACGGGTATCTTGGCATTCCGCTCTGGTCCGGAAGCGGGAAGCCGCTTGGATTGATCGTGCTCCTCAACAAACGGCCAATAGCACACCCGGAGCAAGCCGAAGCTATTCTTCGAGTGGTCGCAGCCAGAGGCGGGGCCGAACTGGAACGCAAATTGGCCGATCAAGCGCTCCGCGAAAGTGAAGAGCGATACCGGCAAATGTTCGAGTCCAACCCGCAGCCGTTGTGGGTTTACGATCTAGAGACGCTCGCGTTCCTGGCGGTGAACGACGCCGCGATTGCGAAGTACGGTTACAGTCGGGACGAGTTCCTGGCGCGGACGATCAAGGACATTCGACCCTCGGGGGACGTGGCGGCATTGTTAGATAATGTAGCGGGCATCACCAGCGGCTTGGATGAAGCTGGAGTGTGGCGGCACCAACTCAAGAACGGGCAGTTGATCTGGGTGCGGATCACAAGTCACACATTGACATTCGACGGTCGCCCATCCGAGGTCGTTCTCGCCCAGGATGTGACCGACCAGTTGAGAGCCGAGGGCGTCCTGCGGGAGAGTGAAGAGCGGCTCCGTTTTGCTCTAGCGGCGGGCCGGATGGGCACCTTCGATTGGGACATCTTGAGCGACAGGATCGTCTGGTCTGACACCCATTACGAGATCTTCGGGTACCCGCCCGGGGAGCGGTTCGAAGTTGAGTTCCGGCACTTCGCTGACCGCCTGCACCCGGACGACCGGCCGGTGGTCGAGCGAACCATCGAAGAAGCGAAGGAGCAGGGCGCCCCGTACTCGAACGAGAGCCGGATCGTGCTACCGGACGGGTCTGTCCGATGGGTGATGGGTAGCGGAGAATTTCGATACGATTCGGCGGGGCGGGCGGTACGGATGCTCGGGACGGTGATCGACATCACTGAGCGGAAGCGGGGCGAGGAGGCACTTCGCGCGAGCGAGATTCGGTATCGAATGCTGTTCGAAACCAGTAGTGACGCGATTTTCCTCGTAGGCCTCGATGGACGCATAGAGAGCGCGAACCCGGCTGCGGCTCGTATGCACGGCTACACGATCAACGAACTCCTCGCGATGCGGATGCAGGACCTGGACCTGCCCAACAGCGCCGCCGAACTCCCAGACCGGATGCGCCGGTTGCGGAACGGAGAGACCCTCACGTTTGAGGTGGCTCACCGCCGTAAAGACGGCACTACGTTTCCGATGGAGGTGCTCGCGTCGGCAGTCGAAATCGGGGGCGAGTGGTTCGTGCTGGCATTCGATCGTGACATCACTGATCGGAAGCTCGCCGAGCAATCGCTGAGAGCCAGCGAGGAGCGATTTCGCCAAGCATTCGAGTATTCGGGCGTCGGCATGGCGCTGGTTTCGCCCGACGGTCAGTTCCTGCGGGTAAATACTTCGCTCCAGTCGATCCTCGGATATACCGAAGTCGAACTGCTGCAAACGGACTGCGTCACAGTGACCGCCCCGGACGACCGTGCGGCGGACAAGCAGTGGGTCGAGCCGATGCTCGCCGGACGGATGGATCGGCACTCACTGGAAAAGCGATATCTGCATTCGGATGGCCGGGTGGTGTGGGCCCTGTTGACTGTGTCGATCGTTCGGGATGACGTCGATGTTCCGTCGTACTTCGTGGCGCAGTTCCAGGACGTGACTGCCCGCCGAGCGGCAGAGTTGGCCGTCCGAGAGAGCGAAGAACGGCTTCGCATCTTCGTCGAAAACGCCCCAGTCGGGGTCGCCATGCTCGATCGGGAACTGCGTTACATCTCCTACAGCCGACGGTGGCTGACCGACTATGGGCTGGGTGACCAGAACCTGGTCGGCCGGTCCCACTACGAGGTTTTCCCGGAAGTCACAGATCGGTGGAGGGAGATTCACCGACGCTGTCTTGCTGGCGTGTCGGAACGGTGCGAACGGGATCGCTTCGATCGCGACGACGGTACCATCGACTACCTCCGATGGGAGATTCAACCGTGGTACAACGAAGTCGGCGAGGTTGGCGGGTTGGTTTTCTTTACCGAGTTGATCACCGACCGTGTCAAAGCCGAA
>Ga0105045_10006718_pt1 | contig 10186 bp, 11 predicted proteins | sample MAT02_FD_78089 | JGI IMG/M metagenome (GOLD analysis project Ga0105045, IMG submission 78089) | Freshwater microbial communities from Lake Fryxell liftoff mats and glacier meltwater in Antarctica - MAT-02 (megahit assembly) | ecosystem: Environmental > Aquatic > Freshwater > Ice > Liftoff...
CAACACCTTTAACACGAAACGAAAAAGCAGAATCTGTTCATGACTGACTCCATTGTTTCCTACCCCAGCGACCCCGCAACCTCTACGTCTCATCTGCCGTTCAGCCCCTGCGTTGCCGTTGGCGACCTCGTATTTGTTTCTGGCCAAGCATCGGTCGATCAGAGCGGCGCAATTGTGAACGATTCGTTTAAGGGTGAATTTCGTCGATCCATCGAAAATGTTCGAGCGGTATTGCGTTCGGCAGGATGCGACTTGTCTCATGTCGTTCAAACTCGCAATTATGTCGACAACCCGGACGACCTTCCACTTTACAATCAACTCTATCGCGAATATTTTTCGACTCCGTTTCCAGCAAGAACGACCATCGTTAACTGCCTCGGCGGTGCGTTGAAGTACGAAGTCGAATGCATCGCCGTAAAACCAAAAACCTGAGGAAATTGATGACGCCGTGGTACCAGATCACTAATGTTGACGAAGTCGCATCACCCGCGATATTGATTTATCCTCAGCGAGTCGAACAAAACATCCGTCGGATGATTTCGGTTGCTGGTGACGCTTCTCGCCTGCGACCACACGTCAAGACTCACAAGTTGCCACAAGTGATCGCCATCAAACGGTCTCTTGGCATTACCAAATTTAAGACATCGACGATCGCGGAAGCAGAAATGACGGCGGCCGAGGGGGGTGAGGATATCATGCTCGCCTATCCGCTCGTGGGACCAAACATCCGTCGACTCGCTTTGCTTATGCAGCGGTATCCGCAAACGCGATTTACGGCGCTAGTCGACAACTCGGCGACGCTTGAGGCGATTTCGGCGGTTGGTGTTCAATCGGGGGTTACGTTCGAGTTGTTCATCGACCTAAATGTGGGAATGAACCGTACTGGGATCTCAATCGGACCACACGTCGACGAACTTTACGCTCAACTTTGTCAGTCGCCTGGCGTGAAAGCCGCAGGGCTTCACGCTTACGATGGTCATCTTCACGATCAAAATCATCAGTCACTGATCAGTGCGTGCGAACAAGCCTTTGCACCGGTGTGGAAGCTACGTGATTCGCTTCGAGCGAAAAACATGTTGGTCCCGACGGTGGTCGCTGGTGGAACGCCTACATCCCCACTGTTGATATACGATGACGAGGTGGAAGTCGGTGCGGGAACAACGGTTCTTTGGGATTTTGGTCAAGCGGAAGTTTCACCCGATCAAGAGTTTTTGAATGCTGCGGTGATCTTCGCCCGCGTGATTAGCAAACCGCTCGAAGATTGCATTTGTCTCGACGTAGGCCACAAGGCGGTTGCATCGGAGATGGCGCCGCCGCGCGCCCGCTGGTTTGGCTTGGAAGATGCGGTTCCCGTCACGCACAGTGAAGAACACTTGGTGTTGCAAACCGATCGCGCTTCGAAGTTTGCGGTCGGCCAAGTGATCTATGGGATCCCACGGCATGTTTGCCCCACCATTGCACTGCATAGCGAGGTGCAGTGCGTGCGTGACAGCGTCGTTACTGAATCCTGGCCCGTCACGGCGCGCGCACGACGGTTGAGCATTTAGTATTCGGTATTTAGATTCGAGCGGTGGACAAGCGTCGCATACAAGAAACGGGCGAGACTTCCAGCCTGTTATTGATTTCTTAGCCAGCCGGGAAAACCTTGGATGCATTTATTGATCCCACTGCTCGCCAGCATCATCTTTGTGGTGTCGTTGTTTTGCGTGAAGCGAGTCGCCAATCCAGGCTCTGGCAAAGCAGTCTGTGCGAGAAAAGACTTCGCGAAGCTGCCTGCACCATTGGCGCGGTATCGACCGGAATATCCGTTCCCAAGTTGCGTCCCCGCATTGCTCGGGTCCGTTATTGACGGCATCTCCGAATCTACGCCGCCGCCGTCCGCGCCGCAAACTTATCAGAGGCAGAGCCAATGGCCTCGAAAAATCCATCACGCGCGGCTGAACATCCGTCTCGCCCATCAAACACGACTCAGCCCTTAAATTCCCCGTAGAGCCTAGTGTTTAAGCGGACGTAAATTTCCATGATGACAGTGCAGATACGACGGGTGACAGGGGCGGATCAAGAATCGATTAGGCGATAGCTTGTGTCGATAATTCGCGTCCAACGATGCTCAACTTGGTTGAGTTTGTGCCTGCTAGGCCACTGGAAAACGATTTCGGAAATGACGTCCCGAACCAATACCGATTATTGACCGATGTCGTAGCACTTCAGCACGTTATCGTTGCGAACAAACAGTCGGCCGTTGGAGATTGCGGGATAGGTCCATAAAACTTTCCGTCCGACGGTGCTTAAGAGCGGATCGATCACGTGGAACCGTCCCGTCTCTTTGTATCCTTCGGGTGTCAGCTCAGCCGTAATTGCATCGCCGGTTTCGCTCAGTATCCAATAGTTGCGATGGGCCTTGATCAAGAAAGCCGAGCCGTGCGCGCCACCTCGACCTCGCTTCGAGCCGGTCGTTGGCAATGCCGTTTGCCATTGTCGCTCACCATCGCTCGCCCGCACGCATGTCAGCGAACCACTGCTGATGTCCGCACCATACAAGTATCCTTCTGAAAATACGGCGGCCGATGTTGCGAGGGTGAGCGAATCTTTGGCGCCACCGTTCCATACGGGTTCCGCGGCGGGGCGATCATCGGCAAGTTCAAACATGGTTGAGACATCGCTTTCGCCCCCGGCGAACAACCACTTCCCCTCGTGCACAGGAGGCAATACTGACATTCCATACCCTGGCTTAAGCTCGTGCTGCCAATGAATGCTGCCATCGAGCGGATTCAAACTATAAATCAGTTCGGGCGACCAAATCAAAAGCTGATCGACGCCGCCCGCATGGATCATACTCGGTGAGCAATAGCCAGTTTCTTCAGACGTCAACGCTCGCCAGCGTTCCTTACCTGTCTCAAGATCGAGGACAACGACGAGGCTACCCGTCCCGCCGACCATACACACCAGCGAATCCTTATAAACTAACGGCGCTGCGGAGTGACCCCATAACGGCGTTTTTGCGTTAAAATCTTTTGCGAACGATCGCTGCCATTGAACTTCTCCGCTGAAAGCATCGAAGCAAATCAAATCTCCTTCCGCTCCTAAACAGACAACCCTTCCCTCATGCACCGTCGGTACAACGCGTGGACCCGTCGGATACGAGATATCGTAAGGTCGATCGTAAGCATGCGACCATAGAACCTTTCCGGTCCTTGCGTCGAAACAGAAAGTTCGTTCGTCGCCGGTCAGTTTGTCTCGACTCCCAGCGTTGTTAGTGATCTTGCCCGAAGCCATTTGGTAGTCGGTAAGGTAAACACGATTCCCCACCACCGCAGGTCCCGAATAGCCCAAACCAACCGGCATCTCCCATAAAAGTTTCAGGCCTTCCTCCGGAATACGAGCGAGCAATCCGTTCTCCAGCGTCCGGCCATCGCGAGTCGGTCCGTTCCACTGGGGCCAATCGTCGGCGATCGCGAAGGTCGAGGAAAACGCGAAAACAAGAACGACGAACGCAGACTTTGTTGAACGCGATTGTGACATGGATCGTCAAGGCAAAACGGAGTTGAGGGTTGATTGAATCAGATCAAGCGTAAACATTGCCATCAAAGTCGCAAGCAGGGCCCTCAATGCCATCGGTGAAAGAGTTCACTTCCGTAAAAGGTTTAGCCTTTATCAGCGCCGCAACCGGAGGCTTTGGTTCAGTACCAATCGCCCGTTCGCTCTCTAAAACGCGACTCGTTAACGCCGCTATGATGGTCGCTATCGCGACCAGCCGACTTGAAATCGTAAACATTAAACAACCTGCTTCGGAGCTTGAATAGGCTTCGTCGCATCCATGCCCAACACAGCGATCCCGCTTACGATATACGCACCGCCAAGAAACACAAACATGAATGTGTTGCCGAGGCCCCACGACATTCCGAGCGTTGCCAACAGCGGTAGCACGGTCGAAGTGAGAGCCGCACCAAAATTCCCCCACATATTTGCCCATGCGAAAATACCTGACGTGTTACGTCCGCCGATGTCTTGAATTAACGCCCAGAACGACGGATTGCTGATATCGGTCATCAGCGATACGGTCGCGCAACAAATCACAATCAACCAAACTGAATCAAGACCAATGCAGGCGAAGTACGCGATTCCAGCGATCATGCTAGACACCGCAACGGGCAACACGCGCCCCCATCGCAACCCAAATTTGACGACAGACCAATCACCGAGCCAGCCACCCACCAACTGAGCAGGGATACCAACACCGAGGATGATCGATACCATCAGTCCGCCGGTAATATTGTCGACGCCTTTGTCTTTCAAAAATGTTGGGAGCCACGTGATTAAAAATGCCCAACCGACGTTCACCGAAAACTGAACCAGTGAATTCAGCCACAGAGTTCGGCTTTTACAGCACCCCCAAAGCATCGGCAGGATGTCGCTGATTTCGCTGCGATGATTATCCAGAGGTTCGCCGATTAGCGAGACTTCGCTTTCGCTAATTCTCGGATGGTCCTTGGGTCGATCTCGAACGATCCAGTAGTAAGCAGCGGCGATGAAAACGCCGACGATACTGTAAACGATCAGCACAGTCCGCCAGCTTCCGATCTGCAAGATCAAAAGTGTCGTGAGGAATGGTGCTGTCGCGCCACCGATCCGTCCACCCATCGAAACCCAGCCGCTGGCCATCGATCGATTCTCTGGCCGGAACCATTTGCGAATCACGCCACCGGAGGTAGGATACGCCCCGGCCTGAGCAATGCCGAGACCAAGTCTGGCCAAGAGCAATCCAGAAATCGCCGTCGCCAATCCGGTCAACCCGATCATCAGTGACCAGCCGACGATGTAAATCGGAAGCATGGTTCGGCCACCGAAGCGATCGCTCGCCCAGCCAGCAGGAACTTGGAAGAGCGCGTATGTAAAAAAAAAGGCGCCCAAAACTTCGCCGATTCTCGCCCGCATCGCGTCGCGGCCGGCTGTATCCAAAACAGCTTCACTGTCCATTCCCATGGACGGCGCGAAGTCCATCAAAAACGATTCGAGCTTGATGATCTCCCCTAAGCAAACACGATCAAGATAGAGGATGAAGGCCATCACGACGCTGATCCCGATGACCCGATACCGAACGGTGGTTGTTACTGGCGCCACGGTCGTCGAATGTTCAGGCATCGATCAATCAAACTTTCGTTGTTAGTCAGGTTGGCAGTTTGGAAGTCGCTACGGATCTCGTTACCCCGGCAACTTAGGCTTGGCTGTTCCCAATTGCTCCGGTTTACCAATAAAATATTATTCCTTCAAGCGGAACGCCATGGCAACGATGATGGAATCGCTAAGCCGATTAGCGGTATTCGGAAACGCGCCCTGAATCGTCGCCAAGTAGTGTTTAATCGCTAAAATCGAAAAAAACGCGCAAGATCACCGGCATCCCGCCAAGTCACATTGCCAGCGATGGTCGCCAATCAAGCGGAGGCAATTTGATGTAAGCTTTCAGTGCATTTTCTTCCTTATCCAAAACCAACCCAAAGGCTTGTGTTCCGCCAGGCGGAATGCTATGATACGACGATGGAATCCGCTCACTTAGTCAAAGTGTTCTCAATTCTAGAAGCAATGGCTGGCAAGCCAGACGGGGTTTCGTTAAACGAACTTGCATCCCTGGTGGGTCTTCCAAAGTCTACCGCGCACCGTTTGCTAAAGACGTTGTGTACGCTCGGTTATGCCGCCAATTGTGGCGGCGGAATCTATCGTCAAACGGGGATGATTAAGCGTTTGGCGTTGGGCGCGAATGATCCTTACTGGGTTTCGATGTCGGATCCGATCATGCGTCGATTGAACAAACAGACTGGCGAAACGATCAATCTTGGAATTTTGCGTTTTGAAAAGGTGTTCTATCTGCATGTGATCGAAACGTCGAAGACTCTGCGACGCGCCGTCATTGCTCAGATGAGTGATCCGTGCTTTAGTACCGCGCTTGGTCGGGCGATTGTCGCGTTTCTTTCCGTGGAACGACAAGAATTTTTACTGCGTCATGCCACCATCGAGAAACGGACGCCTAAGACGGTGGTCGAAGAGGCTGAGATCAAGAAGATTTTAAAGAAAGTTGCGAAAGAGGGGTTGGCGTTTGAGGAGGACCAAACTGATCTGGGTGTCTCGTGTATCGGGGCTCCCGTTTTTGACGAAGAGGGCGTGGTTGCCGCGATCAGCCTCTCAGCGCCGTCCGTTCGAATGAATGAACCTGGTGTGAAGAGTAAATGGCAGGAACTTATCCGCGACGGCGCGGATGCCATATCAAGTGTTTTGAAGGCCAAACAGGAGCAGGCAACTTAGCCTATTGTCTTTATGTCGAATACAATCTCATCGGATCGAGTCTTTCACAATGGGCACAACCGAGTTGCGTCGACTCCGCAAGCGATGCCCGTGGCGATCGAATTATTGCGCGACCATCTAAGTGTTCCGCTCCTTTGCGATGCGCTGGATACCGCCGGTTTTCGAAACCAGTCACCGCGTTTGCCGCTGTTGCCGTTGACTACTGGTGGTAAGCTTCTGATCGGACGCGCGAAGACGACACTATGGGCTGATATGGCGCACGAGGATCCGAATCCTTATGAGCTCGAACTGGCTGCCATTGATTCCTGTGACCGCGATGGCGTGATCGTTTGTGCGGCAGGAGGTTCAATGCGATCAGGGATTTGGGGCGAATTGCTTTCCGGTGCGGCGATAAACCGAGGTTGCGCCGGGGTGGTCGTCGATGGGGCAATTCGAGATCTTTCAAGGATGAAGTCGATGGGCTTTCCTGTGTTCGCCCGCGGTACAAGCCCCTACGACAGTCGAAATCGTCAGCGAGTCATTGACTACGACGTTCCGGTCGAATTGGATGGTGTCCGCATTGAGCCCGGCGATATCATTGCTGCTGACGAAGACGGAGTGGTGGTTGTTCCGCAAAAGATTGAGGCCGCCATTATGCAAGCAGCCTGGGACAAGGCCCACGCGGAGAGCGAAGTTCGCGAAGCAGTGCGAGGCGGTATGTCGGCAACGGAAGCATTCAATCGCTTTGGAGTGCTTTAGAAATCATGTTATTATTCGACGCCCATCTTGATCTTGCGCTCAATGCCGTTGATTTGAATCGTGATTTGCGGCAGTCGGTTGATGACTTGCGTGTCCAGGAGCTCACCGCAGGGATGGAGGGTCGGCAGGGGCGGTGTCGCAATACGCTCAGTTTTCCCGAGCTTCGACAAGCTGGTCTCGGCGTTTGTTTGACAACGCTGCTCGCTAGGCTGGAGCGAAGCGTCGCTGACGATTTTGGTCACACCACGGCCGAAGCGTGCTACGCCTACGCTCATGCTCATTTGGCGTACTACCGCGCGATGCAGCGGAGCGGCTGGATGCGGATGCTGAAGACCAAGTCTGACTTGAAGGCCCATGTTGAAGCGTTCAATCGCTCGCCAAGCACGGAGCCGCTCGGGTTCATCTTGACGATGGAAGGTGCCGATCCGGTGCTGACACCCGAGACGATCGAAGAGTTCTATGAGCATGGCTTGCGAGCCATCGGCTTAACGCACTACGGAGCGAATCGGTATGGCGGCGGCACTCGTTGCGAAAATGGATTGGCGCTCGATGCAGTTGAATTGCTCAAACACATCGAACGACTCGGCATGACCGTCGATATGACTCACTTATCCGACAAGTCGTTTTGGCAAGTCGCGGACCTGTTCGGCGGTCGCGTTCACGCCAGCCATCAGAACTCAAGGCGAATCAGTAACTGGCAGCGACAATTCAGTGATGAGCAATATAGGTTTGTGATCGATCGGGGCGGGGTCATCGGGATCGCATTCGACGTCATCATGCTAGAACACGGTTTCACCTACGCAAAGTCAAAGCCGTCGGTATCGATCGAGGCTGCGGTGCGGAACATTGACATCGTTTGCCAGTTAGCTGGCAACGTTGACCATGTCGGCATTGGAACGGACCTTGACGGTGGTTACGGAGCTGAGCAGACGCCGGTTGACCTCGATCGATATACCGATCTGCCTCCACGCTTACTGGAATTGCTTGATGTTGCCGGCTACTCCGATGCCGACATAGCGAAAATCATGCATGGGAATTGGCTAAAGTTTTTTGGAGAGGTACTGCCAGAATGAGACGCTTTGATGCCCCTGCTATTTAGAACCTATCCAAAAACCGGAGGAAACCGCGGCTAACGCCATGCGGCTAACGCCATGCGGCTAACGGTTTTCGGATAGGTTCTTAATGTTCCTTGCAACGTCGTTTTGTTCGTCGTTGCTTTCAGCGGCAGAGGGATCGAGCGAAGAAGCTGCCGATCACCGCCCGCGCCGACGCGATGATCGACCTGTTCATGTTTGGTGGTCCGAGCCAAATGGACTTGTTCGATCCTAAGCCGCTGTTGACGAAACAGGATGGTAAGAAGTTCCCCGGCAAGCTTGATACCGACAACGCAGCCGGTGCGTCCGGGACCGTTTTCGGTTCGCCGTGGAAGTTCAGTAAACACGCAATGAGGTACCACGAATACTCAACCTAGACCCGCCGACGCACCTTGCGGGGCTAAGCCAGAGTGCGCAACTGGCACTTCTTGCGGAGTTGAATTAATCGCACTTAGAACGGAATCCTGCGGAATCGGATCTGGAAGCGAGAATTGCAAGCTACGGGTTGGCCGCCCGAATGCAAGATTCAGCACAGGATGCCATGGAAATGGTAATATCGATTGGGACAATCACGGTAGTATCAAAACAGGATTCGAACTCAGTTGTCGATCGACCGATCAACCCTGTGCGGCGCTGGTCAAGGATTTGCGTCAACGAGGAATGCTTGATCGGACGCTTGTGCGTTGGGGAGGCGAGATGGGACGCCTGCCGACTGCTGAAGCCACCGGCGAGCGTCCAACGTGGGGACGCGATCACAATGCTAAGGCTGGCTACATGTGGATGGCTGGTGCCGGCATGAACGCAGGCATGATTCAGGGTGCAACGGACGAATGGGGACACGAAACGATCGAGGGGCATTTTTCCGCTCCCGATTTCCACGCCACCGTGATGCACTTATTTGGGATCGACCATAGCAAGTTGGTTTACACCCACAATGGAATCGCCAAGTCGATGCTCGGTGGCCAAGAGGCTCGATAGCCAAGAGGCTCGAATTGCGACAGAGTTATTCGCCTGAGTGTTCGCGAGCGATTTAGGATTTCGTCCAACGACGACTAGAAAGCTTCGCATGATGACACTCAGTACCGACGTGATAACTGTAAGTAATGTTTGCGAAGCCTGCATCGAATTGAATACGATCATGGGGTGGCCCAGAGATGAGATCTGCCGATCAGTTTTTCGAGATCCGCGAAGAAATCAGGGTAGGTTTTTGCTGTGCAAGAAGGGTTCGTGATGCGCACGCTGCGCAAACGGAGACCGGCCAACGAAAGGCTCATCGCCATTCGGTGATCGTCGTATGTCTCTAGACTTGCACCAGAAAAACGACTCGAATCAGCAATCGGCTGGACCGTCATTCCATCTTCGTGTTCGGAAACCATCGCACCAAGTTTCCTTAGCTCAATCGCAAGATCACCAATTCGATCTGTCTCTTTAAACCGGTTGTGGGCGACGCCGCGAATCCGGGTCGGACTGTTTGCGAACAAAGCGACCACGCACAGTGTTTGCACCGTGTCGCTGATCGCGTTCATATCGATGTCAATGCCATGAAGTTGATTGCTGCCACTGACGGTAATGCGATTTGTCTCTCGAACGACGTCGCATCCCATCTTCTCAAGGCAGTCGACAAACGCGACATCACCTTGCATGGCATCCGGTCCGAGTCCTTCGACGGTGACTTTTCCGCCGCTGATCGCGGCCGCGGCCCAAAAGTAACTGGCTGCTGAGGCATCGGGTTCGATCGCGTAATCGCATCCGGTGTAACCGCGTGTTCCGTCAATGTGACAGACGAGTGAATAATCGGAATGGAGATCATTGCTCCAATGAACAACGGCTCCAAAGTCTCGCAAGATCGTTGCCGTCATTTCAACGTAGGGACGAGAGACCAATTCGCCGATAACGCGAACTTGCGCGGATTTTTTGGCGATCGGAACGGCCATCATTAAGCCGCTTAAGTATTGACTGCTGACGTTGCCTGCGACCTGCAGCTTGCTGCCCGACCAGCCTTCTGTTTCGATTACGACGGGCGGGCAGCCCCTCGTTGATTCGCAGGTGATCATCCC
>Ga0105045_10006719_pt1 | contig 10185 bp, 10 predicted proteins | sample MAT02_FD_78089 | JGI IMG/M metagenome (GOLD analysis project Ga0105045, IMG submission 78089) | Freshwater microbial communities from Lake Fryxell liftoff mats and glacier meltwater in Antarctica - MAT-02 (megahit assembly) | ecosystem: Environmental > Aquatic > Freshwater > Ice > Liftoff...
AGCCGGCATACTGGCACCTATTCTGTTTGCCGCCGTCATTTTACGGGCCACTGACACCGACCTCTTTAGCCAGTTGCCCAGCATGACCCTCACCGAAAAAGCATCGGCTTTAGATGCACTCGTCCGGCGGGTTATTATCCCCTATTCAGTTGTTGGTTGCGTACTAATCGGTCTGGGATTACTGGTGCGGTTATCACCCCTGCCTGAAATTGATACCGGACACGAGACGACCGACGTAGCTGCCGCCAACGAACATAAAACCTCGGTGTTACAGTTTCCGCATTTGGTAATGGGAGCAGTGGCCATATTCCTGCACGTTGGCACACAGGTTACCGCTATCGATACCATTATCGGATATGCCGGCTCGATGGGTATTACCCTCCTGGAAGCCAAAGCTTTTCCATCCTACACGTTATTTGCTACTATATGTGGTTATGTACTCGGTATTATTATAATTCCGAAGTACGTAGGCCAGGTCAATATATTCCGATTTTGCACGGTAATGGGCCTCACACTAACCTTGCTCATTCAGTTTGCCAGTGGTACGGTTGCGTTTTTAGGTCACCGTGCCGATCTCTCTATTTGGTTTGTGGTATTATTAGGGTTAGCCAACTCGCTGGTATGGGCAAGTATATGGCCACTCGCTATCGACGGGCTGGGGCGGTTCACTAAAGTGGGAGCCGCACTGCTGATAATGGGGTTAAGCGGTAATGCCATCCTGCCCTTGTTTTATGGGTACATAGCCGATGGATATGGCCTTAGAAGTGGCTACTGGGTACTTCTTCCCTGCTATTTGTATTTGGCCTACTATGCGTTTCACGGACACCGAGTTCGTCGATGGAGTCTGTCGCCTGCTAAACAATCACTTACCCAAGATACTCAATGGCATGGCACTCCCACACCTTAAAATTATAAATGGCCGGGTACTAACGTCTCAGCGCATCATAGCAAACGGAACGGTTTTGATTGCAGGAGGCATCATAATAGACGTTGTTGAGGGCAACATAGAAGTACCCGACGCCATTGTACTTGATGCAGAGGGAGCTTATGTATCGCCCGGCTTTATTGACCTGCACGTGCACGGGGGAGGAGGTTACGATTTTATGGACGGCACCGAAGAAGCTTTTTTACAAATTGCCAACACTCATGCTCGTTATGGTACCACCGCATGTGTGCCCACCACCCTCACAAGCAGCCTAACTGAATTGTTCAATACGCTTTCGGTCTATGAGCGGGCTAATGCCTTAAACACGGCTGGGTCCCGCTTTTTAGGCATGCACCTCGAAGGCCCCTATTTCGCTATGAGTCAGCGGGGGGCGCAAAATGCACGCTACATCCGCGATCCTGACCCTGCTGAATATCGGGACGTACTTGAACGCTCGTCGGCCATTGCGCGCTGGAGTGCCGCCCCTGAACGCCCCGGAGCTTTAGCATTTGGCGATTATTTACGGGCAAAAGGAGTATTGGCTTCTATTGCCCATACTGATGGATTATTTGATGACGTAACCGCGGCAGTAGCTCACGGATACCGGCTGGTTACGCACTTGTACAGTTGCATGACGGGCGTTAGTCGGCGGAACGGCTTTCGCTATGCGGGCGTAGTAGAAGGGGCCTATTTATACGATGAGCTAGCCGTCGAATTAATTGCTGATGGCGTCCATTTGCCGCCCCCCCTGCTTCAACTGGCTTATAAAATTAAAGGTCCCGACCAGTGCGCCCTCATCACCGACGCGATGCGGGGTACCGGTATGCCCCCCGGGCCCAGCATACTTGGTAGTCTTCACGATGGGCTGGAGGTTATTGTAGAAGATGGCGTGGCTAAATTACCGGATCGGCAATCGTTTGCCGGCAGCGTTGCCACTACTAACCGGCTGTTGCAAACCATCTTGACAACCACCAGCATTCCGTTGTTGGATGCTGTTCAGATGATGAGCCGCACTCCTGCCCAGATTATGGGCGTAGCCAACCGGAAAGGCGAACTGAGGCCAGGCTACGATGCAGATCTTGTCTTTTTGGACGACCACTTTTCGGTTCAACTGACCATGATAGAAGGGCAGGTTGTCTTCCAGCGCGACACAACTCTGGACTCTGTTTAGACTGTTTTTAACTAATTGATTATGCTTACACAATCCAGTACAAACCGACTCATTCGACATCAATCCGATAGCCGAACCGACCTGGGTAAACAGGCGGCTCAAACTGTGGGTAGCTGCATACGAGCACTATTGACGCAACAGGCCTCTATTAACCTGATTTTTGCAGCCGCACCCTCGCAGAACGAATTTCTGGATGCTTTGGTAGAGCAACCCCACCTCGACTGGAGCCGCGTTGTTGCCTTCCACATGGACGAGTACGTGGGCCTGCCTGATTATGCCCCGCAGCGATTCGGCAACTTCCTGAAAGAACGAATCTTCGACCGGGTTCTCTTTCAGAGCGTTCATTACTTAGACGGCAATGCCCCGAACCTGGCAGAGGAATGCATCCGGTACAGCAAACTCTTAGAGCAATTTCCAGTCGATATCGTATGTATGGGTATTGGTGAGAACTGTCATATTGCATTTAACGACCCCCACGTAGCCGATTTTAATGATCCTGTTTTAGTGAAAGTGGTTGACCTCGACGCAGCCTGCCGACAACAACAGGTAAACGATGGCTGTTTTAAGCAGTTCGCCGATGTGCCTACCCACGCCCTTACGCTGACGGTTCCAGCCCTAATGCAGGCACCTAACGTGTTCTGTATGGTGCCGGGTATTCATAAAGCTCAGGCTGTATATCATACGCTCCACTCCCCAATAAATGAAAAGTATCCATCCACAATTTTGCGTCGCCACGAAGAGGCCCACTTGTTCATCGACAAGGATAGCGGCTCCAGACTGGTATAACGTTTACGCCGGGCAAGCTAATTTGCAGAAACAACAGAACAGACACACCTCATTACATTGCGTTGAGTATGGCAAAAAAGAAATTACAAGGGGTGAAGGAAATTGCAAGACGGGCCAACGTAGCCATTGCAACAGTGGATCGGGTAATTCACAACCGAACGGGTGTATCGGTACAAACCCGGGAGAGAATCAACAAAATTATTCAGGAACTGGATTATCAGCCTAATTTGCTGGCCCGGCGACTGGCTTCGGGCAAGGTCATTAAGCTTGCCGTGCTCATTCCGTCGGTTACCGACGAAACCGATTTCTGGGAGGCTCCACTACGGGGTGTACAGCGGGCCGAAGCTGAAATTAGACAGTATGGTCTGTCAGTAGAGTTGTTTTTATTCGATCTGAATACTAAAAGCTCCTTTTCACTACAGACAAACGCGATTCTTCAGGCTGACATAGACGGTGTTGTTATCGCGCCCATATTCGTGGAGGAGACGCGAACATTTGTAGCCGATTGCCGGGCAAAAGGTATTCCATACGTGTTTATTGACTCCAACATCCCCGATAGTCAGAACCTGAGCTATATTGGTCCCCCGCTGTACCAGAGTGGGTATATGGCAGGGCGATTGTGTACCTCGGGCCTAAAGCCACAGAGTCCGGTGTTGCTGGTTAATATAGCTGCCGATATTGACAGTTATACGTACCGGCAGATTGAGCAGGGGTTTCGCGCGTATTTCACTGACCATTTGCCCCAACAGCCTTTGCACCGAGTTGACATTTACAGGACCGACGCAAATTCAGTTGCACAGGCACTCCAAACTGCATTTGCCAATCACCACAATATCAGTACCGTATTCGTGACCAATTCGCGGGCCTTTTTGGTTGCCCGATTTTTAGAAGCGCTCGGCTTATCCCACCCTCCTCTGCTTATTGGCTATGACCTGATTAATGCCAATATTCACTACCTCGAAAATGGTTTAATCAACTTCCTGATTTGTCATCAGCCTGAGGATCAGGGATACCGGAGTGTTATGAGTTTATACCAGTATCTGGCTTTTTCGGCAACGGTGAGCAAAGAGTATTACATGCCAATTGATATCATTACCCGTGAAAATCGAGCGTTTTACCGAAATTAACAAATTTGGTATTTCTGATAATTAGCCAAATTTATTATTCCGATTCGGCACTCTCTTGAAATTTAATAAACTGAACACGCTTCTGTAGGAATTTAAAAAAGTTTTTTAAGTTTACGGGTAGCTACCCGAATCGTTAAGTGACTTTCATTTTAAGAAGCGATTCAACTCTGTTTTGATAGTCAATAATAACCGGAATATTGGCTACGATGGGGCTAACCGCAACGTGGCTCCGGTAGAAACTATTCCTTAATCCTATACCCTTATGTTTCCGCTATCACGACGTACCTTTTTGAAGCAAAACGCCATCCTCGGTGTTGGGGCAGCCCTGGCTCCTGCCTTGCCCTCGATAGCCTTCCCTTCGGTTTCTACCCCGGCTATATTGGGTGGAACCCCCTTGCTCAAAACAGAGTGGCCCAGGTGGCCGCGCTGGATCCCCGAAACCGACGAACCCCGCATACTGGAAGTACTCCGCAGCGGAGTTTGGTCGCGGGCGGGCGTTACAGCCGAGTTTGAGCAGCAGTGGGCCAACGCGCTGGGCGTAAAACGAAGTTTGCTGGTCGTCAATGGCACCAACGCCCTGATTATCGCCCTCAATCAACTCGATATTCGGGCGGGCGACGAGGTGCTCATTCCTCCCTATACGTTCATTGCCACGGCAGCTGCCGTACTGGCTAATGGCGCTATGCCGGTTTTTGTGGACGTTGACCCGGAGACGTTTCAAATTGACCCGGCAAAAATAGAAGCCAAAATTACCCCGCGCACAAAGGCCATCATGCCCGTACATATTCTGGGGTTACCTGCCGACATGCCCGCCATACTGGCCATTGCAAAGAAGCATAATCTGATAGTGATAGAAGATGCCTGTCAGGCACATCTGGCAGAAATTAATCACCAGAAAGTGGGTACGCTGGGTCATGCAGGCTGCTTCAGCTTCCAAAACTCCAAGAACTTAGCAATTGGAGAAGGTGGGGCCATCGTGAGCCGCGACGATGCGTTTATGGACCGGTGTTTTTCTTATCAAAACTTCGGTTATCCCTACGGAAATGTAGTGGGAAGCGTTTCAACGGGTAGCATCCGGCAAGGGTCTAAATTGCGGATTACAGAATATCAGGCCGCCATTGGGTTGGCGCAATTAGCCCGCTTAGATGCCGAAACAACCACACGCAATATCAACGCGGCTTACTTAAAGTCGCGGTTGGCCACTATTCCGGGCATTATACCCTACAAACTCTACGACCACGTAACGAGGGGGGCGTTTCACTTATTTCCATTCCGCTACCAGCAGCAGGCTTTCAAGGGACTGTCGCGAGCCGATTTCCTGAAGGCATTGCAAGCTGAGGGTGTTCCCTGTTCGAGTGGCTATGCTACCCTGAATGACCAGTTGTTTCTCAAAGATGCCTTTGCGTCCAAAAACTTCCGAAAAGCATATCCGCGCGAGATGCTCAACTTCAATGAGTACGTAGCAAAAAACGCCTGTCCAATGAATACCAAGCTGTGCAACGAAGAAGCGGTCTGGTTTAACCAAAACATGCTCTTGGGCACCCGGCAGGACATGGACCTCATTGCCGACGCTGTTGCACGTATTCACCAACACGCAGACACCATCCGTCAGCAAACAAACCGATGAGATACAGATCATTTATCGTTGGTGTGATGGGGTTCCTTCTGCTGGGTTTCTCATCTGGCGGTTGGGCACAGGGCTGGAAAGCTGGCCTTGCCCAGACCGCAATTACTCCCAAACAGCCCCTGTGGATGGGGGGGTATGCGTCGCGTACGCATGTTTCCGATGGAAAACTGCACGATCTTTGGGCCAAGGCACTGGCACTGGAAGATGCCACCGGCAAACGCGCCGTACTGGTTACGGCTGATTTGCTCGGCTTTCCCAAAGCACTCTCCGACCGGGTTCGTAAAAGAATCGAAGAACTAGAAGGGTTGGGGCGCGACCAGATTCTGCTGAACAGTTCGCATACTCATTCGGGGCCAGTTCTGGAAAATGCGCTGGTGGATGTTTATCCCATGAACGAGGAGGAACAGGCCCAGGTGCGTCAATACACCCGGCAGGTAGAAGACCAGATTGTGGCCCTTATCCGGCAGGCCATCCGGCAATTAGAACCCGCTGAAGTGTTTGCAGGAAATGGAGTGACCCGGTTTCAGGTCAATCGTCGATCAAACAAAGAACCCACCCTGCCCCAGCAAATAGCCCTGAACGGCCCCAACGACTTTGCCGTGCCTGTACTCAGAGTGCTCGACAAAAAGGGCAACCTCAAAGCATTGGCCTTTGGTTACGCCTGCCACCCAACCGTGCTTGATTTGTACCAGTGGTCAGGCGATTACGTTGGTTTTGCCCAACTGGAATTGGAGAAGGCCTATCCCGGTGCAACGGTACTGTTTTTTCAAGGGGCTGCCGGTGATTTGAATCCACTTCCCCGCCGAACCATTCCTTTAGCGAAGCAGTATGGGCGCGAATTAGCGGCTGCTGTGCAGCGGGTGGTAGAAGAGCCGATGCGTTCACTGAAACCAGTCCTCAAAACGGCTTATACGGAGATTGACCTGCCGTTTTCTGATCCTCCGACAGATACCGAGCTAAACGCACTAACAGCCAGTAAGGAGACCTATCAGCAACGATGGGCAACCCGCATGATACGTGCCCGGCAGCGAAACGAACCTGTTCGCTCCAGCTACCCTTATCCGGTGCAACTCTGGCAAATAGGTGATCAATGGGTAGTTGGTCTGGGGGGCGAGGTCGTGGTTGAATACGCCATCGACGTTAAAAAACGGCTGGGAGCTGACGTATTCGTGATCGGATACAGCAACGACGTAATGGGGTATATTCCTTCGGAGAGGGTGCTTGGAGAAGGTGGTTACGAAGGCGATTCATCGCAGATGGTTTATGGCCTTCCTGCGCGGTGGGCCCCCGGTTTACAGGCTAAAATTTTAACCGCCGTTAACCAGCTAAGTCAGCAACTGCTTGCGCTTCCTGCCAAATAATCAACCCCAATGCCATACTCTTATGCAAGATAATCAGGCTATAGTCTGGCCAACAGAGACCCCGGCAGATGCTTTTCTGACGGCTTATCCATATTACTCGGGCTTTCCGCTGGCCCATGATACCTACAATGCGATCTCGGTAGCCAGCAATGGGCAGATTTATTATATTCTTTGCTCAGAGTCAGCAGAAGAGGGAGGCAAGCTGTGTGTGTATGACCCGGTGTCAGATCAGACACAAATCATTGCTGATTTAACGGATAGTTGTGGGGAGACCGGCCTGGAAGCTATTCCGCAGGGAAAAAGCCACGTTCGGTTTTATGAGCATGCCGGAAAATTGTACTTCGCTACCCACGTGGGCTACTACGAGATGATCGACGGCATGGAGCGATTACCCGTTCAAAATCCCACCGGCCGTAAACAGTATCCCGGAGGTCATTTTCTTTCGTATGATTTAAAGACGGGGGTTATTACTAAACTGGCCACTGCCCCCCACGAGGAAGGAATCCTGACAATGACCATCGACCCGGAACGGGGGTATCTATACGGTATCACCTGGCCAACGGGCTATTTTGTCCAGTACGACCTGAATAACGGCCAGCTGAAAACGCTCCCCCCTATCTCTGCCAAGGGTGAAGCCGGAATACCCGGCCATGATTACAGTGTACTGTGTCGAAGTATGTTCGTAGAGCCAGCATCAGGGGCGGTTTTTGTGTCAACAGCTGCGGGTGACATCCTCTGCTATCGACCCAACAGCGATGCCCTTGAGCGTATGGAAGGAGTCAATCTTCGGTTAGATTATTTTGGTACGTATGACCCTACCCGCCCTGGTAGTATGGGCTATAACTGGCGAAAAATATTCTGGTACGCGCCGGAGGGAGTGGCCTATGGTATTCACGGCAATTCGGGCTATTTATTCCGCTTTGACCCTCAGCAGGCTCGAATTGAGGTGGTAGAACGACTGACCTCCATACCATCCCGGAAAAGTGGCATGTTCGATCAGTTTAGCTATGGCTATTTGGGCTTCCAGTTAGGCCCTGATCAGGAAACAATCTATTACCTGACTGGCGGACCAATTTATGTGGATGGACAGCGGGTAAAGGGCGTTTCACAGATTGCGAAAGGAGGTGCCAAAGGGCTTGAAAACCTCCACCTGATTACGTTTCACCTGCCCACCTGCTCGTACCGGGATCACGGTCCAATTTTTTATCCTGACGGAAGCCGCCCCACCTACGTCAATGCGCTGACCGTTGGTAAAGATGGCTCCGTATATACATTGGCCCGGTTTGAACACGAAGGGCGGGAGATTCAGGATTTGATCCGAATCCCCGCCGTAACCAACGTATAAATTCTGTTATCGACAAGTCAAAAATTTCGCACTATTATGGCTCTACTTCCAATCCTGCTCTTTTTAAGCAGCTTTTCCACAGTACTGTTACAACCCCCAAACAAACTCACAAAGCAGGAACAACGTGAGGGGTGGCAGCTTCTCTTCGATGGTAAGACAACGCGTGGCTGGCGGGGTGCTTACAGTGAAACGTTTCCGAAAAGTGGCTGGCGGGTCATAAATGGTGAACTTCGGGGAGACCTTCAGAATGGGGGTGAGTCGAGCGATGTGGGGGACATCCTGACGGTCCAGAAATACCGAAATTTCGACTTGCGTTTCGAATGGAAATTGGGAGACGGCGGCAACAGCGGAGTGAAGTATTTTATTGAGGAACGGCTTCCCAAGCCCGAACTTGGCTCACAGGCAGGCTATGAATATCAACTCATTGACGATACCAACTTCATTTACAACGGGAAGCCTCTGGAGCCTGACCACAGGACGGCCGCGCTTTACAATGTTCTACCGGCCAATAAAGCTGACGCAGTAATGAATCAGTGGCATCAGTCGCGTATTGTGGTGCGGGGCAACCAGCTGGAACACTGGCTCGATGGTGTCAAAGTGCTGGAAGCCGACCGCACATCCGATGTATTTCTACGGGGTGTAGCGCAAAGTAAATTCAACCAATATGCTGGATTCTCCCGCATTCCAGAGGGGCATATTTTGCTTCAGGACCATGGCCACAGCGTGGCTTTTCGCAGCGTAAAAATCAAACGTATTTGACGAAGCTGGTCAGTCTTTTCACTAATAGCCCAGCACTCTACCCGATAAAAAACGGAAGGCTCTGTAATTTAAGCAATTGCCTGAGCAACCGCTCGTAGAGAAAATTGGCCCATTTCCCCAAATCAATACCCGATTTACGCCACGACTCCCCAATTAGATTTTTGCCATGCCGAAAAAAACTGTGCGCTTTGTAACCGTGATTTTTGACCACAATCCGGCGACCCTGCTTGTAACTAAGAAGGCCCACTCGTTGACATAAACTAAATGCCAAACAAACCAATGCTAACAGCGTTTCAAAGCGGTCTGCCTTGGTCAAATGAGTCATATCCAAGTTAAAGCCGTGACTTTTCACACTCTCAAAAAAGGTTTCGATACTCTACCGACGTTTGTAAAAACGAGTCAATGTAGGCAAAGCTGTTGGTTAATACTACTAACAAGTCCGATTCGCCTTTCTGATTGACCACCCGCTCAAGGGCTACACTCAGTTGAAAATCCGCTATTTGGATATTATCGAGTAGCGCTTTTTTACGGTCCCCCAAAATCGACTCCGGCTTCATCAGGTGCTGACCTACTTGTATATGATGCGACTTAGATAAGCGCAAGAAAAATCGCATCTTGTTGTTTTACAGCCACTTATACCAATCCTTTCCTATGAATTCGCGGTCAGCACACAGACTTCCGATACGCTCTGACCCTAACAGCGTTACCACTTGGGTCAACAACTTGGTCCGATCCTGAGTGTTTGAATTCCCACTATTGTTGTCTAGTAAAGACCACCATAAAGGCAAGCCAACCCCCTCGCTGTAGGCCGTCAACATCAATACATTCCATTGCTGAGATCCAAAATCCCACTCGGTGCGATCCAATGATAAATGCAATTTGCCTTTGGGCAAAAATAGCACCATCAGCATTACTACCGCTTGTGGCTCAACGTGAACCTGAGCAAAAAATCCGGGGCCGCCCGTGCGGTTCGATGCGTCGTTGGTTGGAGGTATCAGAAGCACTGGCCGAGAGACTTTTGGCTACTTCCTGGCTCTGCACATTTCCCCGCTCAACGAGTGCCTGCACATAAGCGACGACGAAT
>Ga0105045_10006720_pt1 | contig 10185 bp, 5 predicted proteins | sample MAT02_FD_78089 | JGI IMG/M metagenome (GOLD analysis project Ga0105045, IMG submission 78089) | Freshwater microbial communities from Lake Fryxell liftoff mats and glacier meltwater in Antarctica - MAT-02 (megahit assembly) | ecosystem: Environmental > Aquatic > Freshwater > Ice > Liftoff...
AAAATTTCCTGTCACGAATCTTTCGTTAAAGAATTCTGTTAACTCAGTCTGATTTGTGCTTAACACCAAACCTGGATTCCACTTCACTTGCCCGATGTTCACAGAATTGTAGTTCAAAGCAACCTCAAGACCGGTAGTCCTAAGTGCGCCCACATTCTGAAACTGTCTTCCGGAAACAAAACTTGCTTGACTTACATCACGTTCAAGAATAAAATCTTTTATATTTCTAACAAAGAAATCCACCGATCCTGTCAGTTTTCTTCCTATTCCAAAGTCAACGCCAAAATTGGTTTCCTGGTTCTGCTCCCATCTTAAATCTGGGTTACCATTTCTGGCAAAGTTTGTAGTAAAATTGTTGCGATTAAATGTATACAAATCCTGCGCCAGGCCATTTTGTCCTGGTAGCGAACCCGTAACTCCAAAGCCTCCTCGAAGTTTCAACGTTTCCACATTAGGAAGGTCGACATACTTGGCAAGGTCGACACCTAAACCAAATGCTGGAAAAACACCCCATTGGTTATTAACACCAAGGCGTGTTGATCCTTCCCGTCTTACTGAGGCGTTGAAAAAAATCCCCTTGTCAAACGTAAGATTTGCACGACCAAAAAATGCAATGATGCGATTATCCGGATCCTGCCTGCTACTCACATTTGGACGAGTACCCCCAAGTGAAAAATCAGCGGCTTGCTCAAGTTGATTATAGCCTAAATCATCATTTTGGAATCCGCCAGCCTCGATAAGGATCTCTTCATAATTATCCTGCTGAAACGAGTAACCTGCCGTTATGTCCATGTCTAATTTCCCAAAAGATTTTTGGTAAGTACCCCATCCTTCAAACAGCGTGAAGTCTGATTCTGATGTAAATCTTCTGGCAAGCCCCTTGCGGTTTAAGCCTACAAAAAACGAATTGCGTGAGAAATAGCTACCGTTCAAATTATTCTCAAACTGTCGCGCCAAGTTTACTGTAAATGTTAAGTTATCTAACAAACTATAATCAACTCTGGCATTGTAGTTAATGGTCTTACGCTTACCCTCATTAATATTCTGATCAAGAATTGCAACGGGGTTAAAGTTATCAAACAAAATAGCCTGATAGAAATCACCATTAGGGAATCGAACAGGGGCTGTAGGGTTAAAGAGTACGGCATAACGCAATCCTTCGTTAAACGAAAAATCGCTACGTCTGTCTGTAGATGAGAACCCAAAATCAAATTTTAGCCTATTGTTTAAAGCTGAATGATTTAGGTTGGCACGCACGTTCACCTGATCAAAACCAGAATTCTTTAGCACACCATTCACATCTCTGTAATTAACAGAAGCTCTGAATGAAGTGTTCTCAGCTCCTGCAGCGATCGCAACGTTATGAACATTCGATAAGCCTGTTTGGGTAACTTCATCTTGCCAGTCTGTCACTGAACCTAAGTTGTTTCCTCCAGCTGAAATAAATTCGCTGGCTGTCATAACGGGTTGCCTTCTGGCGACTTGGTCAGCAGCTACATAACCGTTATAATCAACGGTTGCCTTGCCTTTAGCTCCTCGTTTGGTAGTTACCAATATAACCCCTGCAGAACCACGACTACCATAAATTGCAGCAGATGAAGCATCCTTCAGCACGCTGATGGTTTCAATATCGTTAGGATCGATGTTATCGAGCGAAGCTCCCAAAACACCATCAATTACTATTAATGGCTGAGAGTTTGATCCAATAGTTGAAATTCCTCGAAGACGAAACGTTGCAGAAGCATTGGGATTTCCCCCTCTGTTATAGACGCTTAGTCCGGGAACTTTACCTTGCAATAACTGCCGGGGATCATTTACGTTTCCCCTGTTAAATTGCTCAGAGGTTAAAGAAACCACGGAGCCTGTAATCTGCTTCTTATCCTGGCTACCGTAACCTACCACCACCACTTCACTGAGGGAAGTTACATCCGAAAGCAAAGAAATGTTTAGCGTGTTTTGAGAACCTACTTCCGCTTCCTGCGAAGCATAACCCACGAAAGAAAAAACTAGTGTAGAATTGGCACCAACACTGATTCTATAATTTCCATCAGCATCAGACACAGTTCCATTAACTGTTCCTTTTTCAAGGACGTTTACTCCGGGAATTCCTGAGCCGTCATCGGCTCCCGTCACCTTACCTGATACAGTTTGCTGGGCGAAACTCACGAGAGTTGCAAAAACCAGTAATACCGTCAGATACCTGCGAACAAACAGATACAAATTGGTCATACGTAATTGTTTTAGGGTTTAATTGTTGTTATTTTAAGAGAACTTCTGAAATCAAATTTGTTAATTGCAATCAATTGAACATGACTTCTGATCTCAATATTACCCTGTTTTTAGCGGTTCTCATGACCAAAGAGCGATTTTATTTAATAAAATTTGCGGAAACGGTTTCGCAACCGTTTGCGTTAATTCAAATTCTTAGTTTTTCATTAAAAAATTAACATTCTATGAAATTTAATCAAGTAACGATTAAAGATATTGCCCGTGAATTAGGCATTTCACCATCAACCGTTTCTAGAGCTTTAAAAGATCATCCCGACATTAGCGTTGCTACAAAAAAGGCCGTCAATGAACTTGCAGAAAAGCTAAATTATCAGCCGAACATAGTGGCGCTAAACCTTCGCCAAAAAAAAACCAATACTATTGGCGTAATCATTCCTGAAATCGTTCACTTCTTCTTCTCAACAGTTATCAGTGGAATCGAAGATGTCGCCTATACGGCCGGGTATAATGTAATTCTTGCCCAATCAAATGAATCGTATCAACGTGAGATTACTGATATGAAAGCTTTATTCAATAGCCGGGTTGATGGAATGCTACTTTCGATCTCTCGCGAAACAACCAATTTCGATCATATCGAATCCGTTATTTCTAAGGGAGTACCTATTGTGTTTTATGATAGGATGTACAACAGCCCGAACAGCAGTAAAGTGATTGTAGACGACTATGCAGGCGCGAAAGAAGCTGTAAATCACTTGATTGAGCAGGGGTGCAAAAGAATCGCCCACATTAATGGTTCTCCCAATCTTATTATCAGCATTGATCGCTTTCGTGGATATACTGAAGCCCTTGAAGAAAATAAAATTATTGTTAACCAAGACTTAGTTATCAATTGTCAATCTGGAACTTTTGAAGAAGGGAAGCGCGCTGCTTATAAATTGCTGGCGCAAAAACCAATACCGGACGCAATCTTTGCTGGGAACGACCCGATGGCAATGGGTGCCATGATGGCAATCAAAGAAAAGGGGCTGAAGATACCTGAGGACGTTGCTATTGTAGGATTTAGCAATTGGTTCTTCGGAGAGTTAATGGATCCATCTTTAACCACAGTTGACCAACCAGGGTTTGAAATGGGGCAAGAAGCTGCGCGGTTGTTAATCCGTCAGATAGAAGTGAAGGACAAGGATGATGATATTGATCCACAGCCTGAAACCAAAATCTTGAAGACTAAACTTATAATACGAAACTCTTCCTTAAAAAAGGGATTAAAAAAATAGCGCAAACGTTTACATCCTTTGAAGTTTGATGGATAGTTGAATTCGGTTGATTTAGGGTTTACTTTAGCCGCTTAACATTTAATTAATGAGCGCTACCATTAACTCAGTCACCAGCAAAAGTCTGGGAACACTTTCTTCATTCAAAAAAAGTACAGAAGGCATTACAGCAATTACTTCTTTGGGAAACTTCAGGGTTTCTCTTTATTCAGAATCTATTTTCAGAATCTCGATATCCCAAGAGGAACAATTTGAAAGCCTCTCCTATTCTGTTGTCGCCAACCCAGTTGCAATTACGTTTGAAATAATTGAGAATGATTCAACTCTCCAAATTAAAACAAGCACTACCTTACTTACGATTTCAAAAAATCCAGTTCGATTTTCGTTTAAGACACTGGATGGAAAAGTTATTAATGAAGATGAAACGTTTGGTACTTCCTGGATTGGCGATCAGGTAACAACCTATAAGAAACTTCAACCCGATGAACGTTTCATTGGCCTGGGTGAAAAAACCGGTGGCTTAGATAGACGGGGTAACGCATTTCAGAACTGGACAACGGATGCTTACGGATATGGCAATGGTACCGATCCGCTGTATTGCTCCACGCCATTTTATATCGGCATTCATAACCATCTTGTCTACGGAATATTTTTCGACAACACCCACAAAACGTTTTTCAATTTCGGAGCCTCTAACAATCGCTACGCTAGCTTTTCTGCGGATGCCGGAGAAATGAATTACTATTTCATGAACGGAAATACCGTAGCTGAAATCATTAAGCTATACACCCATTTAACGGGTCGTATGGAGATGCCGCCCATCTGGAGTATTGGATACCAACAATGTCGCTACAGTTACTATCCCGATAAGGAAGTTTATGCATTGGCAAAAACGTTCCGCGAGAAAGACATACCTGCCGATGTAATTGTGCTCGATATCCATTACATGGATAAATACAAAATCTTTACCTGGGATTCGAAAAACTTTCCTGATCCAAAGGGATTAATTCAACACTTGCGTGATCAGGGATTTCACATTGTTATTATGTGCGACCCGGGTATTAAAGTTGAGCCCGGCTATGAAACCTATGATGACGGTGTAAAAAAAGATGTATTCATTAAATATCCTGACGGAGAAAATTATCAAGGTCAGGTTTGGCCGGGTTGGTGCCACTTCCCGGATTTCACAAATCCTGCAACCCGTGAATGGTGGGCAACCAAATTTCAAGACTATGTAAATCTTGGTGTTGATGGCTTTTGGAACGATATGAATGAAATCGCTACGTGGGGTCATTCACTTCCTGAAAATCTTGAATTTAATTTTGAAGGGAATAAGGCCACCACGCGCAGAGGGCGAAATCTATTTGGCTTTCAAATGGCGCGAAGTACTTATGAGGGCACGAAGAAGCTGTTGAAGGGTAAGCGCCCGTTTAACCTTACGCGTTCTGGCTTCTCAGGTATTCAGCGTTATGCCGCTGTATGGACAGGCGATAATGTTTCGTATGATGAACACATGCTATTGGGTGTGCGGTTGGTAAACAGCATGGGGCTTACTGGCATCGCCTTTGCGGGATATGATGCCGGTGGTTTTGTTGGCGATGCTAACACGAAACTATTTGCTCGCTGGTTTTCCATCGCATCACTTTCTCCATTCTTCAGGTCGCACACAATGATTAATACGCGCGATAGCGAGCCCTGGTCGTATGGAGAAGAAGTAGAAAGCATTTGCAGAAACTACATCAAGTTTCGCTATCAATTGATGCCATACATCTATTCATTGTTTTACGATGCCTCAAAAACTGGTATGCCTGTTCAACGCTCCTTGGCAATTAACTACACACATGACTATCGGGTTTATGATGGCAAATATTATAACCAGTATTTATTCGGGCCTAATATTTTAGTGGCACCGGTAGAAAGCAACAAAGAGCTTCTTAAAATATTTTTTCCGGAAGGTGACTGGTACGATGTGTATACAGGCACTTTATTGCAAGGCAATCAGGAAACAATTGTTGAGTCTCCTATTCATAAACTCCCGGTTTTTATAAAAGCAGGAAGCGTATTGCCCATGCAGCCTTCGGCTTCGCATACAGGCCTCAAACAGGAAGAATTAATTTTACACATCTATTGCGGAAAGGATTCGAGCGAGTTTTTGCTTTATATGGACGATGGGGAAACGTTTAATTATCAAAATGGAAAATCCTCTCAGCGAACTATTGAAATGAATGGAGCCCAGAATACAGTTACTATTTCCAAAAGTGAAGGCGACTTTAAATCATCATTCAAAAAAATAAAAATCATTCTGCATGGTACTCATACTGACTCAGTATCAGTCAATGGAAAAAATCTAGACATCTTATACCACCTCCACTCATTCTTTGCTCCACTAGAAAAGTATGATCCTATAAATGAGCCTGATTCTATGGGTGAGGAAAATGTGAGAATAGCTACAACAGCCTATACGGACGAGCGCATAGAAATAAGATGGTGAAACAATCGTAACCCGGCATCCTGATTTTTAACCATTAAGAACATTAAGAGATGAAGGGATTATACTCTTAATGATCTTAATTTCTTAACTATCTTAATGTTCAAATATCTAGTGACTTAATTTCTTTGTGGTTTATTCTTTCTGAAATAGTATATTTATTATTCTATAACGTAAATGGTCTACCTCTTTTTGTTTTTATGACTCAACATAAACCTCGTCTTAATTTCTGGCAGATCTGGAATATGAGTTTTGGATTTCTTGGAATTCAATTTGGATTCGCACTGCAAAACGCGAACACAAGTCGAATTTTTGAAACACTAGGAGCTGATACCTCCAGCCTTGCTTTGTATTGGCTGGCTGCACCATTGACTGGCTTGATCGTTCAACCCTTAATTGGTTATTATAGTGATAGAACCTGGCATGCCAAGTGGGGTCGCAGGCGACCATTCTTTGCCGTTGGCGCCATACTCGCGTCTATCTCATTGTGCTTAATGCCTAATTCCCCAACCCTGTGGATGGCCGTGGGTGTGCTTTGGATGATGGACGCATCGATCAACATAAGCATGGAGCCATTTCGAGCCTTTGTTGGTGATATGCTACCTCCTTCTCAACGAACAACTGGCTTTGCGATGCAAAGTTTTTTTATTGGAATAGGTGCTGTTATTGCCTCAGCACTTCCGTGGATATTTAACAATTGGTTTGATATTTCTAATAGATCTCTTATAACAGGTGAACAGCCAGACTCAATACGATATAGTTATTATGTCGGAGCGCTTATGCTTCTTATAACCGTTATGTGGACAGTCTTCTCAACAAAAGAATATCCGCCCACAGATATTGGAGAGGAAAAACTAAGAAACAGAGAACATAGGAAAATTGAAAATGAAAGCGCGTTCCAAACTTCATTCTTTAAAAAATCGGGTGTCTTTTTAATTATTGGGCTACTGATAACTTTTGTTGTTTATCTAAACCAATTAGAGAAAGAGCTTTATGTATTAGGATTAGGTTTAGTAATCTTTGGAATTATCCATGCTTTGGCGGCTCTTTACATTAAAAATGGTAAAGCCTATTTAGGAATTGTACACATGGTAAAAGATTTTAATACCATGCCGAAGACAATGATCCAATTATCTTATGTGCAATTCTTTACGTGGTTCGCGCTATTCTCGATGTGGATTTATACAACCAGCGCAGTAACCAGTCATATTTTTCATTCAAGTGATCCTATGACTAAGGCTTACAATGATGGCGCAGATTTGGTAGGTATTCTGTTTGGCATCTATAGCGGTATAGCCGCATTGGCTGCGCTGCTACTCCCAATCATTGCTAAGTATACAAGCCGAAGAATGACCCACTTCATTGCCTTACTTTGCGGAAGCGTTGGATTATTTTCATTCTATTTTATTTCTGATCCATTTTGGCTTTGGTTCTCTATGGTTGGCGTTGGGATAGCCTGGGCCAGTATTTTGTCAATTCCATACGCTATGCTTTCAGGATCACTGCCAGCCGAGAAGATGGGATATTATATGGGTATTTTTAATTTCTTTATTGTGATTCCTCAAATTGTTGCTGGCACGCTGCTTGGTGTAATGCTAACTCATCTCTTCAATGGTCAATCAATTTTTATTTTGGTAAGTGGTGGTGTTTCAATGGGTATCGCGGCTCTGTTAAGCTTGAGAGTAGATGATAAAGACGAAGTGATTATAAAATCCTAAAAACAAATTTATGAAATTCATTTTTGGCCTGAGTCTATTTATAGTTTTCATTAACGCACAAAGTCAGGATTATAGTGTGCTCCAAAAAAATCATCAATACCTAAATCCTAAATCAAGTATTGATGTTGAACGTTGGTGGGCATCTCTTAAAAAAGATAAACAGATTCCGCTAATCATTGAAGACTCTGTTTATTTCTTTTACCGAGGCGATGCCAAAACTATTGAGTGGATGGGTGACTTCAATGGCTGGGGTTATCAAAAAGATTTCGACAATAGAGGAAAGAAGATTTCAGGCACGGACATCTGGTATCTAAAAGCCTCATTCCCAAAAGATGCTCGACTTGATTACAAAATTCTGATTGACGGAAGCAACTGGATTCTTGATCCTGAAAATGATCATCAACAATGGTCAGGTGTTGGTGGTGGTAGTCCAAACTCCGAATTAAGAATGCCGCAATGGCATGAAGATCTTTCTACAATCGAACGACCAAACGTTAACAAAGGCAACGTTACAAAAGATCTACTGTTATCCTCAAACTCTTTAGGGTATCAAGTGACTTATTCAGTATACCTACCCTATCAGGTCGAAAAGTTTGGCAAATTACCAACTGTTTACTTAACGGATGGTTACGAATACCTACATCCACAGCTGGGTGCTATGAGTACAATCCTTGACAATTTAATTTCTGACAAAAAGATTAAACCCATAATTGCTATCTTCATCGATAATCGCGAACCTGTGAACCGTGCCAACAACAGACGTATGAATGAGTTGGCAATGAATGCCAAATACCTTGACTTCTTCACCAATGAATTAATTCCAAAAATCGAATCAACCTATCCGGCAATTTCTAATGCACAAAATCGCGCCATCATGGGTACTTCAATGGGTGGACTTACTGCAACCTATTTTGCTTTCTCGAAGCCAGATGTATTTGGGCTTGCCGGCATTCAATCTCCGGCATTTTATACACGGCCTCAGATTTATTCCCTCTGCTCTAATCCTGCCGATCCAAAAATGAAAGTATCTATGACAGCAGGTGTCATTAACGATACCAGTGCCGACAGCAGAAAAATGAAGGAGCTATTGGAAGCAAGCAGTTGTGAGTACCATTATCGTGAAGTAAACGAAGGCCACTCGTGGGGTAACTGGCGAAGATTGATTGATGATATTTTGATCGATCTTTTTCCACATCAGCCATAAAAATTAACAATTCTATCTATCTGATCTATTGGTGATTGCAACCGTATTCCTTTATTTACTAAATTAAGTCATTCATTTTGTATTTTGTGCCCCATATGAAAATACGACTACTACTAGCATTTATTTCTTCTGTTGTTCTATTGGATTCGTGCAACTCTGGCAAGTCAGCTTTAGAAAAGGGTAACTATTACGATGCTGTTTCAATAGCTGTAAACAGACTTCGTCAAAAGCCTGATCATAAAAAATCGCAAGAAGTATTAAGAACCAGCTATAAACTTGCCGTTGAGTACTTAGAGTCTGATGCCCAAAATCAAATTGCCTCCAACGCCAACTACAAATGGCGCAATGCCGTTCAAAATTATGATCGCATCAATAATCTGTATGAACAAATTCGCACTTCGCCAGGAGCGCTCAAGGTAATTCCAAATCCCGTAAACAAATACAAAGAACTTACTGATGTTAAAGCTAAAGCGGCAGAAGAATCCTATGAATTAGGAATTCAGGCGATGCTAAAAAATACGCGCGAGGATGCGAAACGCGCGTACTTTTATTTTGTAGAATCTAACACATTATCTCCTGGGTATAGCGAGTCTATTGAAATGATGGAGCAATCGAAATTCAACGCAACAATTAAAGTTGTTGTAGAATACTCGATCAGAAACTATAGTGATTGGAATTTTGAGCCTGTTGTGTTTGGCGTGAACCCAAGTCAATTTGTGAAGTTTTATACACCACAGCAGGCACAAGATGCAAATTTGCCGCAGATTGATCAGATCGTAAGAATAGTAACAAATGGATACTCCGAAACAAAACCCGCTATAACCAAGAGTACTCAGAATTTTACAGACAGCGTAAAAGTTGGTGAAAAAAAAGTTAACGATGCCAAAGTTCCGGTTTATGAAAAGGTAAGTGCGACTATCGTTATTTACGACAAGTTAATCACCTCGAGAGGTTCAATTACACTTTTTATTAGAGACGCCAATAGCAATGCAGAGTTAAGAAATTCAGATATAGTTGGTGAAAATCAATGGACGGATCGCTGGGCCACCTGCTCTGGCGATCAGCGCGCGCTCTCAACAAGCAACAAAAAATTGTGTGGTACCAAAGAGCCTTACATGGCTCGAGATTTTCTAATCGTAGAAACAAAGAGAAATCTCGATAACAAATTAGCAAATGCTATTTCCTCTTTCTACTCGGGTTACTGATGTCGGCCAAGGGACGAACCTGCTGATGGAGAAAACCTTTTAGCTTCTACTTAGGTTATATTGACGTGAA
>Ga0105045_10006721_pt1 | contig 10184 bp, 9 predicted proteins | sample MAT02_FD_78089 | JGI IMG/M metagenome (GOLD analysis project Ga0105045, IMG submission 78089) | Freshwater microbial communities from Lake Fryxell liftoff mats and glacier meltwater in Antarctica - MAT-02 (megahit assembly) | ecosystem: Environmental > Aquatic > Freshwater > Ice > Liftoff...
TAACATATTTATGCCCCGGAGATCCCCCTAAATCCCCCTTAAGAAGGGGGACTTTGAGGGCATTCTTGTCCCCCCCTTTTTTAAGGGGGGTTAGGGGGGATCGTCTTAAGTAAACCGTATTGGCTGATACCCATTCATTAATTAGCTCTTCATAAAAGATTTTTAGGACTTTATAAAAATTATGTGAATTGCCTTTCTTCAGAAACTCTACAAACTTTTTTTATCTGAATTCCTCACTCCTCCCATTACATTAACTCTGCCTTTTCTTCTGTCTCCTATGACCTTTTTTCGGCTGCCTTTTTTACACCCGTTCTTTCTTCTGTTGACTCTTAAACTAAATCCAGTCTCGTCCCAAAACCATACCTGTAATCGTTCTGAGGTTTCTTTTTATACTTTTAAATATTCGGCTATGTTTATTTTAAACGCTGTTATTTTTTCGGGATTTCTCTTGGACTCCAGGCTATACTTAGCGAGCGAGGTAAACATACTTTTTTTGCTTTAATATCCTCCTAAGTTGGACTCCACTTAATTTTATTACTGTGGATTTTTCTAAGTATGTTGCTAATCTCTGCGCTGTCCATCTTCCTTTCATCATATCCTAATTCTTGAGGGTCGCTCTATAGTTTCTAATAATATCTCTATATATTGATCTGTGGTTTTTTTGTGATTTCTCTTCATCCTCTCATCTATTAGACTTTCTAGATTGTCTGAGTCTCCCTTCCGACACTCTTTTAGATACTTGTTTACAAAGGCACAACAGCTTATGTGCGATCGCACCTACCCTACAAATCAAAATTCTCTTCACCGATACTTCCTAGTTCCCCGCTACTCAGAAACTCTTCCTCCTCTACTTCCTCAATCCCTGACTCGAAACTTTCCATCACAAACGGCAAACCAGCCGCCATCAAACCCCGTTGAATCAGTTCCGGCGTTGCGTCAAACAAAACAAATAGCGGATGAACAGCCTCAGCTTCATCGCTGTAAATATTTCTGTAGCGGTGCGGCATCACCCATTCGTAACCTTTATCCAGCCAAACCTGAGACTGCCGCCAGCGGCCGAGCAACTCAGAAAACTCTTCGCCCGGACGATGAATGAAAATCAAAATTTCCACTCCAATTTTAACTTTCCATTCAGGATCGCACATCAAAATCGCCAAATCGCAGGGCAAACAAACTGCCTGTCCGGGCGATATGCTAGTGCCGCTGCTTCCGGCAAAAGAAACCCCGTCCCGCAAGCGGGCAATTGGTAAAGGAATTGTGATTAAACTCTCATGGGCGCGGCGGATACTCGGAATCATTTCCATGTAAACCCGATATTTTTTCAGCAGGGCGATCGCGGCCGAAGATTCGCTGTACTCTGCTAGTAAATTCTCGTAATGTGATTGTTTAACAGACATTTTCAAACCAAAGAATAAGTAATTACTAATTGCTGCTAATTGCTAATTGATCGCTTCTCGTTACCAGGAAGACCCAATTGGTGACAACTTAAGCTCAAGTTTCCCGAAGAGGGGAACTTGAGCTTGCCTCCAAGCCTTGGTGTGTAACGCGAACAGCGATTGAAGCATTGAGGGCTATAAATCCAGATCATATTCGCCATCGGAATGTACCAGGTCGCCTCAAATGAAGTGATCGCAGCCAGATTGCAAGAATTGCTCTCTCCCCTAGTCTATAACCAACTAGGCTACTACCAGTTGGGATTAAGGTCGCCGATACTCGGTTTACCTTTGATGAGGGCCGCAGTGTTAACCTTGCATAACTTAGCGGTGGAACTTTTCTGGCAATCCTTTATGGACTACGCGGCCAAGCCAGAAGCTTACCAGAGCAGCTTATGTGAACTATTGCCCACCTACCCAGAATTCACCGGGTTTGTGTTCATGATCCAGGCAAACATGGATCCGAAACGCCGCGATCGCATCGCCTTTGTGCGGGTGTGTTCTGTTGACACTCCCCGTGCTAAAGCAGCGGGGATTCTTGGTTCTGGCGACAAACCTTAAAACTAGCTATCGGAGCGGCAATACTTAAACCAAATACCCGTTCGATTGAACCAAGTATCGAGCCTAATTTAGTTAGTCCCAGAGGGTTTTATCTCCCCAAGCGTTCGAGAATTACTTCTCAGGTTGACCTATGCCCTACGGTACGGTTTAACTTCCAAAAGTTGACTTTTCTGGTTTTGGCTTACGTTAGTTAGCCTAGCTGTTTTTTTCGTGGTTTTCGCCACCCACTAACCATTATTATTTTCCGACCAGTCGTTTGAGCTTGGTGTCTCATGTGTATCGGCGGTTATTCTACCTGTAGTATACTATCATTATACTCTATTTTTATTTTAATAGAATACAGTGAAATTTGAAAAATAAATATTAAGTGACTAAACGCTTATAAGGTAGGCAATTAATTAAAGCCGTCCTATAAAGACGGGGCTTTAAACCCAATTTCTTGGTAAGTTTGAAAAAGACATGATGGTGAAACACCCTGGCACGGGGAAAAGCATCCGCGACAATGCCTTTGAAGGTCAGATTCTCCTCTATTTAAGAATCCAGCGTCTCTTCAGACCTGAGAGTGTCAATTCCCCAAGCTCAAGATCGCCATCCGGCAATATTGAGAATCATAAGATTGATCATAAGTCAACATTAAAACCTAAATCTTTACAAAACTCGGCTAATTTTAAAGACTTGCTAAAGCAATGAGGGGTTGTACCCCCCATAAGTTAGAGTCAGATATTATAGATGCACCCTGATGGCTTTCCCGTTCCACAAGAGCGGGATTTTTATTGGAAAGCCGGAGCGTTAAGTTTCACAATACCTACTACAGATAAAATGACGTGGGGATGCCAAGATTAAAGATATAGCAGAGCTAAAGCTCAAACTAGGGCGCAGATCATCGATCGAACCTCACCCCTAACTCTGCGAAATAACCCAAAGGCGGTAGCATAGTTTGGGAAACGGCATCAACTGAAGATGAACTTAGCCTCAGCAACAGTCCTGCAACAGGGCAAATACAAAATTAACGCGACTTTAGGGATAGGAGGGTTCGGCATCACTTACCGAGCTATCCACACCCATTTAAACCAAACCGTCGTACTCAAAACCCTCAACGAAAGTCTGCGCCAACACCCAGAATCTGCCCAATTTCAGCAGCAGTTTATTGCCGAAGCCCAACGCCGATCGCGGTGTCAGCATTCCAACATAGTCAGGGTAATCGACTTTTTTGAAGAAGCCGGACAGTCTTTTATTGCAATGGACTACATTCCGGGCCAAACTCTCGCCCAAATAGTCGAAACCGATCAGCCGCTGCCAGAAGCCCAGGCCCTGCACTATATTCGGCAAATAGCCTCAGCCGTAAGTACAGTTCACCACAGCGGATTGCTGCACGGAGATATCAAGCCAGAAAATATTATCCGGCGAGCCGATTCTCACGTAGTAATGTTAATAGATTTCGGAATTGCCCGCGGCTTTACCGCCGGCACCAAAGAAACCCACACTAACTTGCTCTCGCCCGGGTACGCGCCGATCGAACAATACCTCCATGACGGTAAATGTACACCGGCCACTGACATCTACGCGATCGCAGCCACCCTCTACTACTTCCTCTCCGGCGTGGCGCCCGTAGCAGCACCCCTGCGCGATCGCATTCCCTTGACTGAGTTACGGCAATTTCAGCCCAACCTCAGCCCAGGAATCGAGCGAGCCATCCTTCAGGGACTCGAAATCGACCCCCACAACCGCCCTCAGACAGTCGAAAATTGGCTCACCATGCTGCAAGAAACAGAGCGAGTATCAGTAAAAAGAAAAGGCAAGCAAAGTCTAAAATTGCCCGCACCTCCCCCGCCACAGTTGACTTTTCTGGCGTTTGTGGTAACGGCTGCAATTGCAGGCTGGATGGGTTTTGACCTAGCATCGCACTACAACAGTACCAGTCTCAGTAATCGGCCCAAAATTGAGTCCTTCCCATCTCTCGAAGATTTGCTCAAATCCCGCGATTTGTCAGGGCCGATGTTCGGGCAGCCATCTGTCGAAAGCAGCCCTCTCTACCCGATCGAACTCAACAAGCGTCCCAAACCCCCCTTAGAAAGCAGCAACCTTTCCGAACAGATCGACGATCCCTCAGAAACTAGCGCCGAACCTTCTGAGTCTCCAAGCCAGGAAACTCCCGCCCCAGAGCCCGAAGCGGAACCTGAGCCATCGCCGACGCCCGAACCCGCAGAGGAGCCTTCTGAGTCCCCCATTCCAGAGCCTCAAACCGAAATTGAGCCAGCTCCCCAACCAGAAGCCGCACCAGTACCGGAAGTTGCGCCCCTGCCGGCAGAACCGCCCGCCGCACCCGCACCGCCTGTCCCTGGGAGTGCTAGCGCTGAAACCTGGCCGTCGTCGGAATCCGCGCCGCCAGTAATAGCATCGCCGATCGAGCGATCGCCTGAGCCTGCGATACCAAGCCGCAGTGGCAACAATTCAGATAGTTCGATCGCACCTGATTCACCACCCCCTGTGGCAGATCCCACGATACCTTTTCCCGAACCTGCGACAAATTAGTATGGTTTTTGTTGGTTAAAAGTGCGGACAAATACTGGGTTTTATGAGTCAACAAATATTCGCTCAGTAGTTGAGATAATAATGCCCTACCTAGCCAAGGACTATCTTCCAAAAACTTCGGTCGAATCTGAAAATCCCAACAGTCGCCCTCTAAGTTTATCGAATATTTCCTATTCCCTCTACAATCCAAATGCCCGCAAAAAAATGCAGGACTGTTTTCTATTTTGATTTAAATTTTGATTTAAATTATGTTAGAATATGTGCGCGGCGCTGAGGTGGTGTGATGTCGCGGATTAATACTGCCAAGCTGCAAACATTTTGGTACAAAGCAACCCCAACCTCGAATTTGAGCCAGTGTAAGCGAGGCTTTTGTGCTAAGCCGTGGCGCGTTAGATTGTTCTAACTCTCAACAATCCCATCCCCGACACTCGGGGTGGGAGTGTCAATTTCCCCAAACTTCCTTCCTTTGGGAGCAAGCATCATCGGGGAAAAGCAAGTTATAATTTGTTGCGGAAGCGCACAGAGATTTTTTATGAGTAAACCCCCAGTTCATGCTTTTTTTGTAGGCAGAGCACTTGCCGAAGCACTGTACGAGCAATTAGAAAGCGCAGCAACCAACGCTTTCTCTGAACTCGGCAAATTTGACGCAGAACAAAGAGAACGCCTGCGACAGTTCACCGATCGAGTTGTGGAACGGGCCAATCGAGCTTCGGATGAGGCGATGCAGACCAGAACTGGCACTGCAAGCACCACCACCATTCAAGACATCCATCCTGCTGATTTGCAAGCGACTATTGACGAGCTGCGCGCCGAAGTGGCTCTGGTGCGATCGGAATTGCAGCGCTACCGCAGCACTTTGCCCTAGCGCTCGATCCTCCGACCACAACTATTATTTACGACTACGTGAGCGCATGGTTTTGCGCTCCTGCGCTCCTACTTTCAATCAAAGCAACAACATAAAATAAGCAATTTGGGAACCCAAGTGTCTGCTCTCCTTGATGACTCTGTTAATCGCCAGCGCTCCCCCAAGCACACTGGCGAAGCCGATGAGCCAAAAACTGCTGCTGGTAAATCCTACAAAAGTAAAGCTTATCGCTGGAATCGCGAAAAATATTCCCGGAAGCGGCGCTTCTTCGACATTTGGGCCTTTGTCTTGCTCTGGCTGGCTTCCCTCTGGCTCGACAGCAAAAATTGGAGCTACTGGGGAGGCGTGACTGAAGAAAAGAAAGTTGCCAGACGCCGCTTTCAAGCTATCTGGGTTCGAGAAACACTCTTGGATTTGGGGCCAACTTTCATTAAAGTTGGGCAGTTATTTTCCACCCGCGCCGACTTGTTCCCAGCAGAGTTTGTGGAGGAACTTTCTAAGCTGCAAGATAAAGTCCCTGCTTTCAGCTACGAGCAGTTAGTGGTAATTGTTGAGCAAGATTTGGGCAAGACAGTTCAAGAACTCTACCGCAGCTTTGACCCAGTGCCCCTGGCTGCTGCCAGTCTGGGTCAAGTACACAAAGCTCAACTGCATTCGGGCCCGGAAGTGGTGGTCAAGGTGCAGCGGCCTGGACTGCGGAAGCTGTTTGAAATAGATTTGCAAATTCTTAAGGGAATTGCTCGTTACTTTCAAAATCATCCTAAGTGGGGCCAAGGCCGAGATTGGATGGGGATTTATGAGGAATGCTGTCGCATTCTGTGGCTGGAAATTGACTATCTCCATGAAGGCCGCAATGCTGATACTTTTCGCCGCAATTTTAGCAACTGCGACTGGGTGATGGTGCCGCGGGTTTATTGGCGGTATGCAGCTCCGCGAGTGCTGACTTTGGAATACCTGCCGGGGATTAAAATCAGCCACTACGAAGCTTTGGAAGCGGCCGGTATTGATCGTAAATTAATCGCTCAGTTGGGCGCAAAAGCTTATTTGCGCCAGTTGCTCAACGACGGCTTTTTCCACGCTGACCCACACCCCGGCAACATCGCTGTTAGTGCTGACGGTTGTCTGATTTTCTACGATTTTGGCATGATGGGGCAAATCCAGTCGAACGTCCGCGAAGGACTGATGGAGACGCTCTACGGCATTGCTTCCAAGGATGGACAGCGGATTATGGATTCTCTGATCAATTTGGGAGCTTTGGTGCCTACGGGTGATATGAGTCCGGTGCGCCGCAGCATTCAGTATATGCTGGATAACTTCATGGACAAGCCTTTTGAAAATCAGTCTGTGAGCGCGATTACTGACGACCTTTACGATATTGCCTACAACCAACCTTTTCGGTTCCCAGCTACTTTTACTTTTGTAATGCGAGCTTTTTCGACAATCGAAGGGGTGGGCCGAGGTTTAGATCCCGAGTTCAACTTTATGGAGGTGGCACAACCTTTTGCCATGCAGCTTATGACTAATGGAAATGGCCATGATACAAGTAGCAGCATTTTCAACGAAATCGGCCGTCAGGCGGCTCAGGTGAGTTCGAGTGCTTTGGGTTTGCCCCGCCGGATTGAGGAGACTATTGATAAACTCGAACAGGGAGATTTGCGGATTCGCGTCCGTTCTGCTGAAACAGAGCGCTTGCTTCGCCGCATGAGCAGCGCTCAAATGGGCACGAATTATGCTTTGCTGATGAGTGCTTTTACTTTGTCGGCGACAATTTTGTTTGTCAGCAATCAAGTCTGGCCGGCTGTCGCTGTGGCAGTGCTGGCGGCGGGTGCAGGGTTTGCTATGCTGCGCTTGTTCAAGCGGATCGATCGTTTAGACAGGATGTCATAAAAAGAATAGCGGAATGCGGGAAACGAGCGTGACTTCAGTCCTTCCTAGGGAAGCGACACGGCGAATTCATTCGCCTTCAATAAGAGTGCTAAAATTAAGCGGTGAGTAGGTATAATCAACTACGTGTTGAACCATTCCTAGTACGGCGAAATTCCGGCTACTTAGTACGGGGCTAGATACCCAACACAAAAAGATCAAGTAATAGCAGGGTGGGGAGCGTACCGAATTTTGGCTTTGTGTTGAACGCCGAAAGCAACTAAAGACATATAAGTAAGCGCAATGGCAGCGTCGCGAGACAGTTGTTTTGAGCGAAAGCGAGGCACCTTGACAATGCCTTTGAAGATTGCTTCGGTGGTCTATTCAAGAATCTCAGTGGCTTCAGCCCTGAGAGTGTCAAAATTGTGCAATTTGGGATGGGAAATTTCAGGTTTGAGATTTCTCGCCAGCCAAAATTTGACATCGAATGTTAAGTTTTGGCTGGCTGACCACAGATTGCTGAAATTTACAACATTTACGCGCTTTGAGGCTAAAAACCCGGTTGCTGCCTAGATTTCTCGCCAGCCAAACCTCTAATTTTGGGTAGAAATCCAGTTTTTTTTTTGCAGGTGCTGCTTAATTTACTGGATTTACCGAAATTTTAAGATGGGATTACCATCATACGATCTACAATATGAGGTCAAGGAAGTGCAATTTTTCCAAAACTCGCGATCGCGGGCTGCAGAATTTCAAGTCGGTTCGGGATTTAAGTTTTGGAAGAAAAAATTGCACCCCATTAAATCAAGCTTTCAAGTTCGATGAGTCCAATCACCCAATCTATGAAACGCTCTTTCGCAGGTAAGACAGACACAGGGCTAGTTCGTTCCGTAAATCAGGATTCGTACTACATAGACTCTGACGGGCGATTTTTCATAGTGGCCGATGGAATGGGAGGACACGCCGGAGGTCAAGAAGCCAGCCGGATTGCGACTCAGGCGATTCAATCTTATTTGCTCGAACATTGGGAAGGGCCAGATGATTCTCCGCTGTTGTTGGAAAAGGCTTTTTTAATTGCCAATCAAGCAATTTTGACGGATCAGCTCGACCACCCGGAGCGTGCTGATATGGGAACTACGGCTGTGGTTCTAATGTTTAGGGATGAGGGCCGACCCTGGTGCGCTAATATCGGGGACTCTCGCTTGTACCGACTGCACGGCTCTCGCTTGGAACAGATTACTGAAGACCAAACTTGGGTGGCTCAGGCTGTGAAAAGAAAGGCTCTAACTCCTGACCAGGCTCGCAGTCATCCTTGGCGTCACGTTTTGTCCCAGTGTTTGGGCCGCGATGATTTGCGGGAGATAGATATTTTGCCGGTGGACGTGCAGCCTGGGGATCGCTTGCTGCTCTGCAGCGATGGCTTGACTGAAGAACTTTCCGATCCTTTGATTGCTTCGCCTCTGAAGTCGATTCGCGCCTGCGAGGGCGCTGCAAATGCTTTAATTCAAGCAGCTAAGGATAAAGGTGGACGCGATAATATTACTGTGGTGATCGTGACGATCGACCTCAAATAATATTCGATCGCCCGATCGCACCCGACCATCTAAAATCGAAAAATTGAACAATCTAAAATCTAAAATCTAAAATCTAAAATTGAATGACCCGTGTTATCGGTTTGATCAGCGGCACGTCGGTGGATGGCATTGATGCTGCTTTGGTGGATGTGGTCGGTTCCCAAACAGACTTAAAAGTAAAGTTGGTGGCCGGCAAGACTTTCCCTTATCCTGCTAATTTGCGATCGCAAATTCTCTCAGTTTGCAGTGGCTCAGCTTTGTCAATGGCTGAACTAGCGGAATTAGATGATGCCATAGCCCAAGAATTTGCCACGGCGGCATTGACAATTCAAGCAGAATATGATACAGCCGAATTAATCGGCTCTCACGGTCAAACCGTCTACCACCGACCTGCTGGGAAAGCCCAGAAAGACAGCGCCGGTGGGTTAATGGGCTACAGCTTGCAACTCGGGCGGGGCGCGCTAATTGCGGAATTGACAGGAATTACTACTGTGAGTAACTTTCGCTCGGCAGACATTGCAGCAGGGGGTCAAGGAGCACCCTTAGTCTCAATAGTTGATGCCTGCCTGCTGGCGGAACCCAACCTCAGCCTCTGCATCCAAAATCTGGGGGGAATTGGCAATGTTACCTATCTTCCGGCAAGAGGAAAAGGGGGAAACAATGACGAGTCTGAGATTTTCAGTCTTGGGGATGGCATATCGGGGTGGGATACAGGCCCGGCGAATTCCCTGTTAGATTTGGCAGTGCAGCACTTCTCCGGCGGCACTAAGACGATCGACGAAGGTGGAGCTTGGGCGGCATCGGGAACTCCCTGTCAAGCTTTAGTCGAGGATTGGCTCGCATCAGAGTTCTTCCGCCAAGCACCGCCGAAATCAACGGGGCGAGAGCTATTTGGTGTAGACTATTTTGACAGGTGTTTGGTCGAGGCCCAAGGTTACAACCTCAGTCCTGCTGACGTGCTGGCTACTCTGACAGAACTGACTGTTGCCTCGATCGTTCACAGTTACCAAACTTTTTTACCGGCTATGCCCGATCGAGTTTTACTATGCGGGGGCGGCAGCCACAATCTCTACTTAAAACGCCGATTGCAATCTCAATTGCATCCCGTGCAAGTGTTGACTACTTCTGAGGCAGGCTTGAATGTAGATTTTAAAGAGGCGATCGCTTTCGCGGTTTTAGCCGCATGGCGGGTTCGGGGCATTCCCGGCAATCTGCCTCAAGTTACTGGTGCCCGGACACCGGTACTTTTAGGAGAAATTAACTCTTGTTGGCACAGTTGGGCGTGATAGCATAGAGTCTGAGGGACAACGGCTGTGCGTTGTTGCACCAGCATTGTAGCCAGCAGGAAAAGCATAGGAA
>Ga0105045_10006722_pt1 | contig 10183 bp, 7 predicted proteins | sample MAT02_FD_78089 | JGI IMG/M metagenome (GOLD analysis project Ga0105045, IMG submission 78089) | Freshwater microbial communities from Lake Fryxell liftoff mats and glacier meltwater in Antarctica - MAT-02 (megahit assembly) | ecosystem: Environmental > Aquatic > Freshwater > Ice > Liftoff...
GGATCAGGGGCTGAGCACATGGGTAAAGCGCTAGAACTGTTGCTGGTCGATGACGATGCGGTAGATCGCATGGCCATTCGTCGTGCCCTAGACCGCGCTGACCTGGCGGTGCAGGTGACTGAGGTAACCAGCGCCGAGCAGGCCATTGCCCAGCTTGGCAGCCACACCTACGACTGCGTGTTTTTAGACTATCGGCTGCCCGAGCAAGACGGGTTGTCTCTCATTCGTCAGCTGCGGGCCGAGGGCGTTACCCTGCCGCTGGTGGTGCTGACCGGCCAGGGCGATGAGCAAATCGCGGTCGAGTTGATGAAGGCTGGGGCCAGCGACTACCTAGTGAAGACGCGGGTATCGCCCGATCGCCTGGCGCTGCTGCTGCGTAACGCACTGCGGGTGCAAGAGGCCGAACAACGAGAATCTGCCGCCCTGGCCCAGCTGCAGCAAAGCAACCTGCTGCTAACCCAGCAAAACAGAGAACTTGAGCGCCAGCGCCGCTACATCGAAGACCAAAATCTCAAACTGCTCTCAGCCTATCGGGTCAAGTCTGAGTTTTTGGCCACCATGTCCCACGAGCTGAGAACTCCCCTGAACGCGATCTTGGGTTTCTCACAGCTTCTCGACAGCCAGTCTAAGGGGCCGCTAACCTCCCACCAGGCTGAGATGGTCAAGCGCATTTTTACCAACGGCAAAAATTTGCTCAACCTGGTCAACGACATTCTTGACCTGTCGAAGCTAGAGGCCGAGCGGCTGTCGCTCAACCCCACCCCGGTGCATTTGCACCGGCTGGTGCAGGCCACGCTGTCAGATCTGCGATCGCTGGCCGACGGCAAGCCCCTCACCCTCGAAAGCAGGCTGAGCCTGTCTGACCCAGTGGTGACGGGCGACGAACACCGCCTGCGTCAAGTGCTGACCAACCTGGTGTCTAACGCCATCAAATTCACCGATCACGGCCAGGTAAACATCACCCTGAGCGAAACCGCCCCCGACCAAATCACCCTGACCGTTGCCGATACCGGCATTGGCATCGCCGCAGAACAGCTTCCCCACATTTTTGAGGCCTTTCACCAGATTGACCAAACTATTCGCCGCCAGCGGCCCGGTACTGGGCTGGGGCTAGCCATTGTGCAGTCGTTGGTCACCATTATGGGCGGCACCATCGCCGTCGAAAGTCAGGTGGGGCAGGGCACCACCTTCACCGTTACCCTGCCCCGCCACCTGCCGCCTGGGCCGTCGGGGGGCCGGTAGCAACCCAGCCGGGGCCAGGCTATGGCTCAACTGCGCCCCATTGGCTTGAGGCTCGATCTTTGCTATGACCTCGACGCCGAGCAAATTTGGCCACTGTTTTGACGGCCAACATGGGAGAATGGAAAGCGCCAATTTTAGGGAGATTGCCTGTGAAAGCTCTTGTGGTCGGCAGCGGTGGCCGTGAACATACCCTGGCCTGGGCACTGTTGCAGTCACCTAAGGTCACCGAGGTGGTCTGCGTGCCCGGCAACGGCGGCACCGCCACCCTGGCCCGCTGCCGCAACCTGGCTCTAAACCCCAGCGACTTTGAGGGCATCGCTCGCTTTGCCCTAGTCAACAATCTAGAACTGGTGGTGGTTGGCCCTGAGCAGCCCCTGGCCGAGGGCATTGCCGACTATTTGCAGGACCAGGGGCTCAAGGTATTTGGCCCCTGTCAAGCCGGTGCCCAGATCGAGGCCAGCAAGGCCTGGGCCAAAGCGCTGATGGTCGAGGCGGGCATCCCCACCGCCCAGGCTGCCGTGTTTGACGATGAAGCCGCTGCCCAGGCTTACCTCCAACAGCAGGGGGTGCCCATCGTGGTGAAGGCCGACGGGCTGGCGGCGGGCAAGGGCGTGACCGTAGCCCACACCCTAGAAGCCGCCGCCCAGGCGGTGACCGAGGTCTTTAGCGGCAAGTTTGGCGCGGCGGGCAGCTCGGTGGTGATCGAAGAATTTATGGTGGGTCAAGAGGCCTCGGTACTGGCCCTTACCGACGGCCAAACCATTCGACCGCTGGTGCCCGCCCAAGACCACAAGGCCATTGGCGAGGGCGACACCGGGCCAAACACTGGCGGCATGGGGGCCTACGCGCCCACCCCGGTGATCACCCCAGCGATCATGGAGCGAGTGCAGGCCGAGGTGCTAGAACCGGCGATCGCCACCCTGCGCCGTCTCGGCATCGACTATCGCGGCATTCTCTACGCTGGGCTGATGATCACCCCCGAGGGCATTCCCAAGGTGGTGGAGTTTAACTGCCGCTTTGGCGACCCCGAGACCCAGGCGGTGCTGCCCCTGCTGGAGACTCCCCTCCAGGAAGTCATGCTGGCCTGCATTGAAGGGCGGCTCGACTCCCTAGACCTACAGTGGAAGCCCGGTGCCGCCGCCTGTGTGGTGGTGGCCGCCGAGGGCTACCCCGACAGCTACCCCAAGGGCATGGAAATCTCTGGCCTTGACGAGGCCGCAGCCACTGGCGCGCTGGTGTTTCAGGCCGGCACTCGGCTCAAAGGCGGCAGCATTGTCGCCGACGGGGGCCGGGTGCTGGGGGTGACCGGGCTAGGGGATAGCTTTGAAGAGGCGATCGCCAACGCCTACGCCGGCATCGACAAAATTTGCTTCGAGGGCATGTATCACCGCCGCGACATTGGCTACCGGGTGCAGGGCATCGCCGCCGGTTAGGGGCAGCACTGTGTCCCTTCTAAGCAAAAAAGCCTCCGAGTTCTTAGAGAACCCGGAGGCTTTTAGATTTTGGGACGCTAGAAGGGAATATCGTCGTAGCTGGGGGCGGCGGCAGGTGCGGCAGTGGCCGGGGCCGACGTCGGAGCCGGAGCCGGGGCCGCAGGGGCGGGGCGGGATGCCGCCGGGGCGGCGGCCGGGACCGCAGCGGGTGGGGCCATGGGCATGGTGCCCAGCTCACTCACGTTGTAGATCCGCTGCACGGTCATTTCCACCTGCTTTTCTTTAAAGCCCTCAGGGCGCTCGATCACATTCATGCCCAGACGGCCTTCGAGCATCACCCGCTGGCCCGCCTGGTATTGGGCCTGAATGTCTTGGGCCAGATTGCCCCAGCCCACCACTTTCATCTGCGACGAGGGGTCGCCCTCCCGCAGACCCGGAAACTGCACCATAAACTCGGCCACAGGAGTTTGGTTGTCTGAGGTATAGCGCAGCTGGGGCGACTGCACGATCTCGGCCATCATCAGGCAGTTGTTCATAGCGCCATGGTCTCCTTAATGCCCTGTTCTTTTTCGATGAAATTTTGGACGTGGTCTTGGTACTTAGTCATGGTGTCATCGAGCCACTCGCGGTTATCGCTGTTGACGTAGAGGTGCACCAGAGGCTCACCAGCATCGGGCAGCACCAGCACCCAGTCGTCGGAGTTATCACCCAAGATTTTAACCCCATCGATCAGTTCGAGCCGATCCTGGGGGGTTTCTTCCACCAAATAGCGCATTAGGGCACCCTTCACCGTCCAGGGGCAGCGCAGGGTCTGCATGCGGTAGGCCATGCGGGGCAGGTCTGACCAGATTTGACCCAGCGATCGCTGCTGCAGGCTCAAGATCTCGATCAGCTTGGCGATACAGAACATGGCATCAAAGCCGGGGTGCAGCTCAGGGAAGATAAAGCCCATTTCACCGCTGCCGCCCAGCACCACGTTGGGGTTGGTCTGGCAGGCCTCCATCAGGGCGGTGGGGTTGGCCTTGGTGCGAATCACCTGGCCATCGTGGCGGCGGGCGATGTGCTCGATCGCCCCGGAGGTGTGCACCGGCACCACAATGGTGCCTCGGGGGTGGGTGGTGAGCATCATGTGGGCCATCAGGGCGGTGAGCACTTCGCCGCGAATGCGGGTGCCCACTTCATCGACCAAGATCAGCTGCTCGCCGTTGGCCGACACCTGGGCACCAAAGGTGGCCCGCAGCGACTGCACCACCTGCCCCAGCTGGCCCAACATCACCTCGCGCTCGTCGTTGGAGAGGGCGACCTGGCGCATGCTGGCGTTGAGCACCACCGCGTCGCAGTCAAACTTGCCCAAAATTTGGGGCAGCACCGCCCCAGAGACGGCGTAGAGGTAGTCGATCACCACCTTGGCCTGGCTGTTGGTGACTGCTTCAACGTTGAGGTGCTTTTCAAAGGCGGTGATGTAGGTCGAGACCACCCCAGCGGGGTAGGTAACTGTGCCGATCTCGTGGATGGCCGCCCGACGCAGATCTTCTTTAAAGTAAGCGCCCTCGATTTTTTTCTCTTTGCCCTTGGGAATGTCGATGCCCTTCTCGTCAAAGAACTCGATCAGCAGGTAGTCGGGGCGATCGGGGTGCAGGCGCACGTGAATGCCCCCGGCCACTCCCATCTGGGCCAGCACGCTGCGGGCCACCGGAATCGCCGTCGCCTCCAGGTTTTGAATATTGATGCCGACGGACATCAGGCCCGCAATCAGCGATCGCGACGCCATGCGCGAAATGCTGCGCTGATCCCGCGACACGGTGACGTAGGAGCCTTGCTTGAGGGTAGACCCATAGGCCGCCCCCAGCTTGACCGCAAACTCGGGGGTAATGTCGATATTGGCTAGCCCCGCTACCCCCCGCTGGCCAAACAGATTGCGCTGGGCCGTATTGCCCCAAATAAGGTTGATGTTCAACGTTGCACCCGACTCGATTTGCTTACTCGGCCAGACCCGCACACCAGGACTAATCTGCGCCTCTTCGCCCACCGTCGACAGGGGGCCAATCACCGCCCCCTCCAGCACGTGGGAACGGCGGTCAACCCGAGCGCCCCGAGCGATGGTGCAGGCCCGCAGGTGTACCTCATCGCCGACAACGGCTCCATTCCACACGATCGGTCGCTTCAGGTCGGCATCGTTGCCGATGGTGACGTTGTCGCCAATCACCGTGCCCGGTTCGAGTACAGTGCGAGCGCCAATACGGCAGTTGTTGCCAATCATCACCGGCGGGTGAATCTGAGCCGTTGGATCTATCTGGGTATTGTCACCGATCCAAACGCCGGGGGATGTCTCTGGGTAGGCATAATCGACCAAAACTTTGCGGTGCAGGGCATCGTACTGGGCCTCGCGGTAGGCCTCTAAGTGGCCAACATCGCACCAGTAGCCGTCGGCCACGTAGCCATACATAGGCTCGCCCTTCTCCAGCAGCAGCGGAAACAGGTCTTTGGAAAAGTCCGACTCTTCGTTGGCGGGCAGGTAGTCGAGCACCTCGGGTTCGAGAATATAGGTGCCGGTATTTACCGTGTCGGAGAAAATTTCGCTGGTGGAGGGTTTTTCTAGAAAGCGCTTGATGCGAGACTCCTCATCGGTGATCACCACGCCAAACTCAATCGGGTTGGGCACGCGGGTCAGCACCAGGGTGGCCTTAGAGCCTTTTTGCTTGTGAAACTCGATGGCGGCGCGCAAGTCAAAGTCGGTGACGCTGTCGCCGCTGATCACCAAAAATGTCTCCGTCAGCAGGTCGGCAATATTCTTCACGCAGCCCGCCGTGCCCAGGGGCTGGTCTTCTTCAACGGCGTAGGTCATCTGCACGCCAAAGTCGCGCCCGTCGCTAAAGTGGTTGCGCATCACGTCGGGCAGGTAGAACAGGGTGGCGATCACCTCGTTGATGCCGTTGCGCTTGAGTAGGTTGACAATATGTTCAGCAATGGGGCGATTGAGGATGGGCACCATGGGCTTGGGCAAATCACAGGTTAGGGGTCGTAACCGAGTCCCCGAACCACCAGCCATCAGCACTGCACGCATATAATCTCCTTCCTGCTACTAACTATCCCTGGGGTTTAACGCCTGCCCTCAGACAGATGCCACAAACCTTACACTAACCTGGATACCCATTACCTTAAGCCGGGCCTGACCTATCCGAGGATAGATTAGAGTAAATGGACTATCTCCATCTCTATCCCAGGTGAGATCTGTATCTAAATCTGGGCCGCAAATCTGGGCCGCAAGTCTGGGCCACAAATCTGGGCCGCAACTCAAGCAGTCGAGGTTTGAGTGTGACCTCAGCTCCCTGCCTAGGTCAACTGATTGCAAGCCACAGAACGGCACCGTGGGTCAACGTCGGTATTACGTTGGTATTGTAGAAGCATAGATGACAGGGTAAAAAGGAGCAGTGACTATGAGTACATTGATCGCGCTTTTGCTGGCCGGTATCTACGGCGGCGGGGCATTTAAGTTTTGGACAGGGTTTAACCGCACCAACTTTACCGACGGCAAGGTGAAGTTTACGGTGCTGTGGCCGCTGTTTTTGGCCCTCAACAAGCCGTACCGCAAAAACTTTAGCCGAGCCCTGAAGGGATGAGCAAAGAGAAAATCAGCCGTCTTCCCGGTGTTGACCCATCTCCCTGGGGTGCCCAGCTGCAGGCGGTAGCCCGGCGCTACGACCAGGAGTTTGGCGGTAAGGCCTTTGACCTGCCGCCCGAGGTCGAAGAGATGGCGGTGTTCCAAGACTGGATTGCAGGCACCCTAACGCCGCGCATCTCGACCCCCTTTTGGGAGGCGGTGAAGCCTCGCAAGCGCGATCGCTGTCTCGACATCGGCTGCGGCATTAGTTTTTTGATCTATCCCTGGCGCGACTGGGAGGCCCTGTTCCACGGCCATGACGTGAGCGCGGTGGCCTGCGCTGCCCTCACCGCCCGTGGCCCCCAGCTCAACTCAAAGCTGTTTAAGGGCGTCACCCAGGCCCCGGCCCACCGGCTTGAATACGAACCCCAGAGCTTTGACCTGGTGATTGCCACCGGGGTGAGCTGCTACTACCCCGCCGACTACTGGGCCACGGTGATCCAGCAGGTAAAAAAAGTTCTCAAGCCCGGCGGCTGGTTTTTGTTTGACGCCCTCAACCCCGACGCCGAGTTGGCAGAGAGCTGGGCCATTCTCGAAACCTACCTTGGGGCCGAGGTGTATTTGGAAGACCTAGCGCGCTGGCCAGCCCTAGTGAAGGCCGAGGGCGGTCGGGTGGTTTCCACTAAAGACTATGAGCTGTTTCGCCTGTTTAAGGTGAAGTGGGACACCTAGGGAGTGGGTGGGGGAGTGAAATCCAGCACCTGCCCACCCACTCCCCCTCGCCCCTTTTGCGCTACCATTAGCGGCGATATTGGGCCGGGAGGTGGGCTGTGCGCTTAATCTGGGGATCGCCAAAACTGCTGCTGTCGCTGGGGTTAATGCTGATTGCCCTGGGCGGTTGTAATCGCAGAGCTGCCGTCACTGCCCCTGAACCGACCGCCTCGCCCGCCGCCTCGGGGGAAGTCACTGCTGCGGACGAGGCGGGAGCCGAGGGCTTTCGCTCGACTCCGATCAACCCCACCCGCACCGCCCGGCTGATCACCCAGGCGGCGGAGTCGCAGATCAACCTGCGATCGCAGCCCACCACCCAGTCCACCGCCCAGGGCTACGGCCTCGGCGGCGACTCCATTACCCTGCTGCGCCTGGCCGAGGGCGAGGGCGGCTTGAGCTGGTACTACATAAAATTTGCTGGCTCAGGGGCCGAGGGCTGGGTGCGGGGTGACTTTGTCGACACCAGCGACCAGGCGGGGGCTGATTCAGACTCTGAGCCAGACTCTGAATCAGCCCCCGGCACTGCCCCAGGGGTTAGCACTGGCCCCTGCGGCGACGCCAACCGCCCCGAGGCCTTCTTCCAGACCAAATCTTTCACTATTCACCTGTGCCAAACCCCCCAGGGGCTGAGCTACATCGGCAGCAACAAAGGCAGCAACGAGATCCTGACCACCGCCGATGTCAGCCTTAACCAGGGTACCTACATCGCCATCAACGGCAGCTACCAGTACCACATCAACGACAAAACCCTGGCAGTGTATCAGGTGAGCAATGGCAGCTACACCCAGATCGAGGGCGAAGATGTGGTTCGTCACGAGCGCTTTTTGTATTGAGATGCGTCAATTAGTTAGGTTGCTAAGCAGCCTGACTAATTGACGCCGATCGCCTACCCCGGCGGAATCTCATCCCGCGCGGGCGCTCTGTTGGGCGGGTTTCTATCTACCGGGGCCGGAGCGCTAGGGTCGTCAGACTCCCTTGGGGTTGGGTTCTCAAACTCGCCAGGGTTCTCAAACTCGCCGGGGGGGCTGAGGGGGGCCGGGGCGGCGTTGGGGTTGCCCACTGGAGCAATGGGCTGGGCCATTTCGGCATGGATGGTTTCGGTCATGCGGCGAATCAGCTCGCTGGCGCGGCCATCGTTGCTGGGGCGCTGCACCAGTACCGCCAGGCCGTAGCGCTTACCATTGGGCACATCCACCAGGGCGACATCGCCCAGCATGCCGCCAATGTCGCCGGTTTTGTTGGCCGTCAGCGACTGGTCGCGAATGCCCGAGGGAATCAGGCTGTCGTTTTGGGTGCGCTGCATGATGCTGAAGAGGCGATCGCGCGATCGCGGCATCAGCAGCCCCCCCTGGTCGATCAGGGCCATGATCAGGGCCAGGTCTTTGGCGCTAGTGGTGTTGGTGCCCTCAATATCGGGCAGGGGGTTGCGCAGCACGGTGTGCTCTAGCCCCCAGGTGACAAAGGTCTGATTGAGCGCCTCAATGCCCCCTAGGGCGGCGATCATCATGTTGGTGGCGGTGTTGTCGCTGACCACAATCATGCGGGTAGCGATGTCGAGGGCGGTGTATTCGGTGCCTACGGCTTCGCCGCGCAGGGTGCCTGAGCCGCCCGCCATGGAGTCTTCTTGCAGCACAAGGGACTGATTGAGGGCCATGGTGCCCGCATCGACCTGCTGCAAAAAGGCGATCAAAATGGGCACCTTGATGGTGCTGGCCGCCGCCACCGGCTCGGCTCCGCCCAGGTCAACGTACTGACCCGAGTCGAGATCGATTGCAAAGGCTACCGGGGTGAGGCCAGGGGTGAGGGTAGACAGCTGCTCTAGCTCGCCCCTGAGACGGGTGATCTCGCTGGTCAGACGCAGGTCGGTAATGGCGGTGGCGGCGGTGCCCTGGATCAGCGCCCCCGCAGTGCCCAGCTCGGCGGCATCCCGAGGGGGCAGGGACTCTCCATCGCGGGAAGAGGCCACGTTGCTGGGGCTGAGCACCGACAGCAGGGTACCGGCGATCGCCGCCACCCCAACCCCCAAAATCACCAGGCGAATCAGGTAGAGCAGCGGCAGCGGTGGGTTAGCTAATTTTTTGCGGGCCGCCGCCGCCCGCGATCGCCGGGGCGGGGTATTGCCCTCTGTCGAAGTGCTAGCAGCGGCATCGAGGGGGGTGCCGGGGGCCGTCGCCAACGGTGCCCCCGAGGAGGGGTCAGGCCTTGACCACCGTACCGCCTGACCTGGCCCTGGGCCAGCTGGGTTGCGAGGGCGACGGGGGAGAGGGCGTAGGGGGGTCACATTGGGCGGTAGCGCATCAGCCGACGGACGACCTGTTCCCGGTAGTGGTGAAGCGCGATCGCCTACCTGAGGGAGCGACTGAGTACTGTGGGGATGTATCTGCAACGGCCTAACGCCGAGCTGCGGCGATGGCGCCTGGCCCATGGGGCGCGCTGGCTGTGTCACTCGTGCAGGTGGCGTTAGCCCTCGCTTAAAGGTGGGCAGCGCCGCGTTACGGGTCGTGGGGCGCACCGCTGGCTCAGGCTCAGGCGGCGCTGGCCCCAAGTCTGGCCCCAAATCTGGCCCCAAGTCTGGCCCCAAGTCTGGCCCAAAGTCGGGGGTGAGCTGCTGATGCTGCCGCCACTCATTGCGCCGCCGCGCCGTTGGCGATGGCCGCTGAAATTGCCCTGCTCCCCAAGAATTTTCAGCCTCGCCGGGCAGCTGTAGCCCGCCGCGACCTGGCTCCGGGGCTGACTCACCCCAGGGCGACCCGGCCCCGCCGCGACCTGCCTCACTGCGACCTAGCTCACCGCGACCTAGCTCACCGCGACCTGCCTCACCCCGGTCGGAAGACGCTGAAAATGGATTGCGGGAATCGTCGTACTGTGCCATTTGCCCTGCTCACGCCTTGTGTGCCGTCGCCCTACCCCTCAGCCGTCTTCGGCCCGGCCACTCACCGCCCAGTTGGCCTGGCGAAGAATGCCCCTAAGCATAGCCAGCTCTTGGCTGTCTGGCCCGGCTCGATGCAGCAATCGCCGCAATTTCGCCATGCGGCTGGGGGCAGTATGGGGGTAAAGATAACCGATTTGCAGCAAAACGATTTCCAAATCTTGGTAAAACCCCTCCATTTGTTCCAGGGGGGCTAAATGCCCCCCC
>Ga0105045_10006723_pt1 | contig 10182 bp, 11 predicted proteins | sample MAT02_FD_78089 | JGI IMG/M metagenome (GOLD analysis project Ga0105045, IMG submission 78089) | Freshwater microbial communities from Lake Fryxell liftoff mats and glacier meltwater in Antarctica - MAT-02 (megahit assembly) | ecosystem: Environmental > Aquatic > Freshwater > Ice > Liftoff...
CTTTGTTTGGGATGGAATAAGTAAATGACATCGGAACGAATACAAAAATTCTATCCAAATAATTATAGAATCAATTTAATATTAGAAAAAAGATCTAGAAATGACAAGTGACATAAAAGTAAAATTATTGACAGTTGATGAGATTTATATCCTTGTATAGATTACATAAATTAGCTAAGCTATCAAATATCCAAAATCCCTTCCGGCAAATTCATATGTATCACTTTAGCATTGTCGTCAATGTCTACTATAAACTGATCTATTAAAGGCAAATAAAATTGTTTTGAATCTCTCTGTACAACTGCCATAATCTGTTGCGGAAAAATTTCTACACCCGTGATGGTACCGATATTTTCATTCTCACTAAAGACGGTATAACCAAGAAGTTGCTCTTTATCTTTTTGATTTGCAAATTCAGAAGAAGTGACGTTTTTTTCTTCCATGTAGATGTCTTTTAGACTGATCGTAGATGCGTCTTCGGGATCGTCCATTTCTTCAAATTTAACTAGAATTTGGTTGGTTTCTCTGACAGATTCTATAAAGTAAGGGACATAAGACCCATTTATCAAAAGGAATATATGTCCTGCATGGATAAAGTCTTCGAGAAATTCATCTGGAATATCTGTTTTCATTTCGCCTCGAGTACCTACAGGTTTTAGGATACTTCCTATTTTTACATATGATTTTGCCATTGGTTATACTGTCAGTTTAGATCGATAAGGGTCAATGTGTGCTTAAACCCTTTTTGTGCTTTTGACTCCCAATCTTCATTCGGTCTACTTCCATCAGAGTCATAAACGACCATCTCACGCTTTAGAAGTCCAATACCTTTTCCATAATACTCTGTGACATCTCTGAAATTTAAGATGGTATTATCTTTGGCTACATTGACAAATATCGAAGGTACTTGTTCTCCTTTGAAGTCAAAAGGCTGGTCTATCTGTTCCATTCTTGGACTCCAACCTTTATATAAAGTTATAGGTTCTCCACCAACATCGACCGTCAAGTCTTCATTCAAAAAGACATTACCATTCCACCTTAGTCCTTTTTTTATCGGAAAAACCAATTTTACTTGTCTTATATTTTCTTCTGTTCTTATGGCCATAGTTTTATCAATAGATGTCGTCCACGTATTGAGAGATGTCCACGCATCTGCTTCATTTCTCTTAAAAAATCTATTCACCTTAAATACCGTATTTCCGGCAGCATCAGTAAATGTGTCACTAACTACTTCACGTATGAAGGAGTGCAAGGTGTCTTTTCTTGTACCTCCTGAAGATAATACAATACTATCCGATTTGTAGGTCCAAGACTTGCCTACGACAACTGGAAAAAAGTCATATCCGAAGGTAGACTCATCGAAAACTTCAGTCTCATTTTCGCACGAAGTTATAAACAAGAGAGAAAAACAACAAGTAAAAAATAAAACATAATTTTTCATATTAAGATAAAATTTAATTTATTAAAATTTAAAATATAGCCATTTAACGAATATTATATCAATTTTAGTACATTCATTATAGCTTTTCAAATTTGAGCATGCTATGTCCGATAATTCCGCCTCCTATCACGTCATCTCCCTCATAAAATACTGCTGACTGGCCGGGTGCGATCCCTCTCACATTGGCATAAAATGAAACATCAACTTTATCACCATTTGGATGTAGTGATGCCATTACGCCTTTGTCATTGTACCTGACTTGGGTTACAGCTTCCATTCCATCATATATTTCAGCATACTTCATGAGGTTTATTTGCCCTACACTCATGCCGTTTCGAATCAATTCGTCTACTTCACCTAGGACTACGGTATTTGTGTTAGGCATTATTTCTGTGACAAACATTGGTGTCTTAAAACCACCACCCAAACCTTTGCGTTGGCCTACCGTATAAAATGGATATCCTTCATGATTACCTAGGAATTCGCCCTTTGCATTGATGAAGGTGCCACCTTTTACCCTTTCTTCCAGTCCTGGTACCCTACGTTTCAGAAAGCCTCTGTAATCATTATCTGGTACAAAACATATCTCGTAACTCTCTGGCTTTTTGCTCAAATCTTCATACCCAAAATCCTTTGCCATCTGGCGGATTTCTGGCTTACTGTACCCTCCTAATGGAAAACTGCTGCGCTCTAGACATGATTGCGTAAGTCCCCACAACACATATGACTGATCTTTTCTATCATCTTTACCCTTAGATATAAATCTTCGTCCATTTGCTTCTTTGATAATAGCGTAGTGACCTGTGGCGATAAACTCGCAGTCCATAGCATCTGCACGCTTTAGAAGAGCACTCCATTTAATGTGTGTATTGCATAGGACACAGGGGTTGGGTGTGCGACCAGCGATATATTCTTCTACAAAATTATCAATGACGTAATCACCAAATTCTTCTCTAATATCGACTATAAAATGATGGAAACCCATATTGACCGCTACTTGTCTGGCATCATTTATAGAATCTAGAGAACAGCAACCTGTTTCCTTCTTGGATCCGCCTGCACTGGCATAATCCCAAGTTTTCATGGTGATACCTACTACTTCATACCCTTCTTCGTGGAGCATCATGGCTGCAACAGTACTATCTATACCGCCACTCATTGCTACGAGCACTCTACCTTTTTTACTCATCTTTGTATATCTTTTGAAGGCACAAAGATAGTGCAAATTGATTAAAAATTGGTCAGATCGCATGATATTGTGTCAAATCAGTGCCAAAATTGCCGTAAAATTAAATCTTAGTATATTTCTACTTGAGTAATAAGATCTTCCTTAACGGCATCGTTGATGATTTGGATGATTTTGGTTTTCCCCATTAACAATTCTTTTTTTAATGGCGCAGAAGTCAGATACACCCTTAGAATCCCATCATTGAAATATATTTTTTGCGTATATCCGCTAATAATCGGTCCCATTTGTTCTTTCCAGATTTCTTCTATTTGAGCCGTATGATAGCCTTTGGAAACACGTTTGTTGGTTTGAATGTACTCACCCAAAACTTCTTTTATGCTTTTATCGTTGTGTCTGCCCAATTATAAAATTATTTTTATATCTTAAGAAATGTTACCACTTTGGACGGTAAAGATACTGAATTCTGTGTCAATCTCCGTCAAAACTTTTACTATTCTATCTTCATTGGTATCTGTAATGAATATTTGTCCAAAATTATTATCAAGAAGCAAAGATAACAAGTGTTTGACTCTTGTCGGGTCCAATTTGTCAAAAATATCATCTAGTAGCAGCACAGGTTTTCTACCCGAATTGGACTCTAACAATTTGTACTGCGTCAATTTTAAGGATAACACAAATGATTTTAACTGTCCTTGAGAAGCAAAGTTTTTTAGGGGTTCGCCGTTCATGGTAAATAACAAATCATCTTTATGAATACCAGATGAAGTCCTAGTTAATATCCTATCCTTTTCAAGACTTTTATTCATCAATGACTCCAAATCTTCTTTGTACAATTGGCTTTCATAGACGATATTACAAGATTCTCGCTGACCAGATATCTCTGCATAAGTATCTGTAAATATTTCTTGCATTTGTGCTACTTGCACTTTCCTTTTTTCAAAAATCCTGTGCGCAGGAACATACATGCCCGCAGTGACTGACTCCAATAGCAAACTGTCGAACTGTCGTTGATCTGCAAATGTCTTTAGCAGGGCATTTCTCCTTTTGAGCAAATTGCTATACAATATGAGATCCTCTAGGTAGCTACGATCAGTCTGTACGATAGTATTATTCAAAAAATTTCGTCGTTCTTCGCTTCCTTCGAGCATGAGTTGGATATCAGCAGGAGCGATCATGACGCACAGAAAGCGACCTACATGATCTCCTATCCTATCTATCTTTTTTCCTGATACTTCTATATCTTTCCTATTGCCTGACTGAGATTTTATAACCACTATTTCTTTATCAGAATCTATGTCAAACGAAGCTTCTATCCTAAAAAAATCTTTAGCTTGCATGATGACCATCCTATCTCCTGATGAAAAATAACTTTTGCCCAAGCATAGGTAATATAATGCATCAAGAATATTGGTTTTACCCATACCATTGAGCCCCACAAAAGCATTAAATTTGTTGTGAAAAATGAGACTACCCGATTCATAATTTCTGAATTGAGTAAGTTTTAATGCATTAATGGTCAATATCCTAAAATTAAACTTGGTGAAGTTGGACATTGGACGGCATGTGCGACTGCAAGGGCAATGAGATTTTTCTCTCTGACTGTTAGGCCGCCTTCCTTAAATACTTCGTTGTACCATGCGAAAAACTTACGTCCCATTTCTGGTTGTAAATCTGTGATTTCTCCGAATTTCTTAAGGTCTTCGGGTTTAAAATAGCTCATATTTTATCTAATTGACTTGATTGTTGAACAGATAATTGAAGGGCAAATTTACACCTTACTTTCAGCTTCTTGTAATCAAACGTAAAATATATACGATTGATTCTAAAAACTTGGATGTTTGTGGAAGGAAAAAATATAAATTTGGTTTAAATCAGGTAAAGAAGTTAAAAACCCTAACAAACTTTTTGATGACGTCATACCAATATTAATAACAAAAAAGCCCATTTACAACACTCTTGTTATAAATGGGCTTTTACTATTTTTAGGATTTACATCTTACTTATTGAAGCTCCTTAACCCATGTTTGTCTGCGGGTTTTCCATGCAGCTTCTACAGATGTCCATTTAATATTTGTTTCCAGCTCAATCAATAAGTTGGCAAGTTGTGCATTAGTTTTCGCTTTTCCGACATTTGCTACCCATGCTTTTCTTGTAGTCTCCCAACTTTTTTCTACTGCTTCCCACTTGATATTCTCTTCAAACAAAAGAAGTAGATCTGCATTGACTTTAGCCGTATTATTATCATCGCATTTTACCACCCAAGCATCTCTACTTGAAGCCCACTTCGCATCTACTGCATCCCATTTGGTATTAGACTCAAGTTCTAGTAGATGGCTCGCCACTTTCTGACCGCTAACTAGATTAAAACTTACTGCCATCAAAAACACTAAAAATAATTTCATGTTGAAATAATTGAATTGTTTAATAAAAAGTTGCGTGAATTATAAAGTGGAAGAAACCACATCTATATCTGTAATATTTTGATCTCTACCCTTTGGTTTTTCTGTCTTCCTTGGAGTGATGTGCTATCTGTCAGGGGCTCACGTTTGCCATAACCCTTGAAGGTTACTCTTGATTTTGCTATGCCTCTATCGTAGAGGAACTCGGCTACTTTTTTTGCCCTTTCATTGGATAATTGATCGCAATATTCATGTGGTGGAATGGTATTGGTATGCCCACCTATTTCCACAGCTACTGTCGGATTGGCATTCAAAAATTCATACACTTCTTCCAAAACATCAAAATTTATTTTGGTAATCGCTGCACTATCGGCATCAAAATTTAAGTCATTGATACGTAATTTTTGACCCAATGCAATCTTTGACATATCAAGATCAGGAATAAATTTTTCTCTTTTGACATTAAATGTTCCAGTTACTGAACATCCGTTTTTATCTTTGACATTTAAGCTATACAAGCCCGATGGAACGTTAGTAAGGTTTTCAGTAGTTTGGCCATTTGACCATTTGTACATAAATCCACCTGCCCCACCTTTGACATCCATTACGATCGAACCATCAGGTTTTTCGGGTGTAGTGACTCTATTATTGGATATTACTCCCAAAGTAATAGGTTCGGGCGCAGAAAGTACTACTGCTGCGACAGCCGTATTCTGAATTTTGTCTGTTACCGTTACTTCGTATTCACCCGAGGCAAGACCTGATACCTGACCACCGCTTAGTTCACGTTTATTCCATTTGTAGGTGTAAGGTTTTGTTCCACCTGAGACACTCACTTTTATAATTCCATTTTTGCTATTGGCACAAGATATATTTGTTTCTATGAGACAAAATGCATTTAATTGTTCTTTGGCAACGTCACCAAATAATAATTTGTAAAATCCTGCCCCATCTGTCCCTATCCAAATATTATCATTTTTGTCAGCACCTAGACTCAAAGCTGCTTTGGAAAGTGTAGCTGCGTCTTCAGAATAATTTTCTATCTTTTCTTTATAAGGATCGTATCTTACGAGTATATCTGAAGCTATATAGATCCTGCCCTTTGAGTCCAAAACAAAATTATTGATCTTGCCGCTATACTGGGAAGGATCTAGTTTGACTGGGAAAAGACGATTGGATTTATTGACTAGAAACATATCTTTTTCACTGATGATCCATTGTCCTTCGCTATTCTCACAGGTTGCTAGCATTTTTACCCTTTTATCCTGAAGTTCCCAATTTTCTTCTTCCTTTCTGATATAACCATTATCTGTACCTATCCAAAGTATATTATTTTTGTCTGCGTGTACAAAGTTGATTTTATTGCTTTGCAATTTAGAATTTTTATTGTCATACGTCTTATACTTAGATGTAGTCGTATTAAATTCAAACAATCCATTATCCGTACCCACCCATACACTACCGTTAAGATAAGAAATTTCAGATATATTTGCTTGAATAGGTAAGGGAAACGATGCTTTGGATGCTTGATTATAGAGCGTATTTGAAGACGCCACCCAGATATTATTTCTTCTATCGGAAGTGATGTCATTCATTTCTGTATTCGGAAAATAGACATTAAATTTACCGCCATCTCCTATCGTTTCTATGAGACCTTTGCTACCGGCAAGCCAGATGACATTACGTTCGTCAATAAAAATATTATTGATACGAGCGTCGGTACTTACTTTGTCAAACCTTGTGATAGCCACTTTGGAAGAGTCGACTTGAGCATCCACTGATGAGAAGAAAATCGAAATAATTCCAAAGATAAGAATTTTACTTTGTTTAAATAAGTTCATTAAGATTTGATTTAAATGACGCTAAACACTTATAATACAATATGTTATATAATTTTATTGAATAATATGATATTAAAATTGAGCTTTCAATCAGAATTATACCAACTTATCAATGAATATAAATCGTTGAAAATATTTTAAAGTTTCAAATAAAACATTAATTATTCCTTAAAAAATTACTCCTTACGCAGCCAACCCAAAATATTATAATCGGCTATAGTCCAATATTGATAAAAGTTGACCAGTGGAATTCTGATCCTTGTCTTTTTACCTAAGTTTTGTTGGACCAATTCGATCTCATCTTCAGAAATTTTTGACACAATAGCCACATGCCCAAACTTATTGCCAGAATAAGCATCATATACTATTATATCGTCGACTTTTGGTTTGTACTCTCGGACATTCCTGTACTGCATCAACCCTCTGCCTTTATTATATCCTCTATCGCCGAGACTTTTGTCAAAAAAATCTTTGGCATGGCCAAACGAATTTGGCATCTTATGACCATATACATTATGATAGTATCTTTTGACAAATTCCACACATTGATACTTTAATCCAAGATTATAGCCATCATCCGCAACACTTCTACCTATGACATTTGTGAAACGCTCTCCATTATAATATATGGCCACATTATTAAAAGAATCGATTTTTGTACCGACTTCCATGTTCTTGTTGGTGAAAGAACTTAAGAATACGAACAAACAAACTATTGGTATATATTTTTTAAACTTCATTAAGGTTTCTAATAGGGTAATAAATGAAGCGCAAAAATAGAAAGTTTTAGAGACAATTCTGGCATCTTAGGTCATTAAAATTCCAACCTAGCCTGTGGTGTTACTGTTTGATGTGCGAAATCTTGATCTAAATATTTAAAATATGCCGCTACACCTATCATTCCGGCATTGTCGGTACAATATTCGAATGCTGGAATATATGTTTGCCAGCCCAGTTTTTCTCCCAATCTTAGCAGCTCACTACGTAAAAAACTATTGGCAGAGACACCACCAGCAATCCCTATTTGTTTGATACCTGTGATATCGGAAGCTTTTTTCAACTTTTTGAGAAGAATATTAACAATGGTCGTCTGTACTGAACAGCAGATATCATTTATATTATCTGTGATAAAGTTAGAATTAGCAGCCATTTCGCGTTGCAAAAAGTACAAAATAGATGTCTTGAGCCCACTGAAACTGAAGTCCAACACATCGACTTGTGGTTCAGGAAAGGTAAAAGTGTGTTTACCAAGTTTAGCTAATTTGTCAATAATCGGTCCTGCAGGATACTCTAGACCCAGCATTTTCCCAGTTTTGTCAAATGCTTCACCTGCTGCATCGTCTATGGTAGTACCCAAGATTTCCATATCCCGATAGCTATCGACCCGCACGATTTGTGTATGTCCGCCTGAAACGGTGAGGCATAAAAAAGGAAAGTCGGGCTTGGGTTCATCTGCGAAGTGCGCCAATATGTGTGCATGCATATGATGGACCTCGATGATCGGTATCCCTAGACTGAAAGCTAGAGATTTGGCAGTAGAAACACCTACTATCAGGCTACCTAGTAAGCCTGGGCCACGTGTGAAAGCGATGGCATCCAATTCAGATTTCAAGATATTGGCATTACCAAGTGCTATATCAATGACAGGTATGATGTTTTGGAGGTGCTGCCGACTAGCTAATTCAGGTACAACACCACCATATTGGTTGTGGACAGTTTGATTGGCAGTGACATTACTCAAAACGCTACCATCTCTAATAATTGCTGCGCTCGTATCGTCGCAAGAAGACTCTATGGAGAGGATAGTTATGATTTTTTTTATCAAGATTATTTCTATTTTTAGAATCAGATTTAAAAAAAATAAATATTTTTGCCAATAATACGCCAAAAGTAGTACTTTGTGCATCATTTCAAAGATAACAAAACATAAAAATCTTATTTTTAATAACACATTCTTAAAACACACTTTATGAGGAAGGTAATAAATCTTGTTTTAATTTTAGTAACTGCTATATTAGCTTATTGGCTATATGCGTCTGTGCGTGAACCAATTGCATTTGCAGATGAAAGAGATAAAAGAAAAGATGCGGTGGTCGATGTGCTCAAAAAGCTACAAATCACGCAAGATGTACACAGAATGGTAACAGGGAGGTATGCCAACAATTTTGATTCGTTGACAAATGTTATCAAAACGGGTAAGGTAGAAATCGTAAAACTTGAATCAGATCCAACAGATCCTACAAATCAAGATAAATTTATAAGGACCGTAAGCTACAGAGATGCAAAAGACACCTTGTACAGTTTGTTGGGAGGTATGATTAGTGTGGACTCATTAAGATATGTACCTTATGGCGAAGGTAAAATCTTCACTATTGATGCAGATACATTGACTTATCAAAACACGCTGGTGAATGTACTGGAAATTGGGACGAAGTGGGATGTATTCATGGGTGAATTCAAAAATCCTAAATACAAGAAGTATGATGCCTATTATGATCCTTCCAAAACAATAAAATTTGGAGATATGAATTCTCCGAATACAAACGGTAACTGGTAACATCGTATAATGTACCAAAGAGATTTTAATTTTATACAATCAAAGGATAATTTATTACTGTCTGTCGTGTTAATGACAGACAGTTTTTTTTATAGTGTTTTTGATCTTAACAATGTCATACTCGCCCATAAATCTTTTGATGGCATACGGTATTCTGATCCAGAATTTATGAGTATTATAACAGCTGATCAAAACTTGAAAGCTGATTTTAGAAAGATATCTGTGGTCATACTTTCAGGAAGTAGCCATCACCTACCTTTGGTAAATGAAAAAGCAGTAGCACTCTTTCCCAACCTATCTCTAACAAAAAATAAGATAGAAAAAATAGCAGGAAATGATATATTCACTTATTTCGGTCTCACCAATCATCAGGAAAGTTTGATGGATGATCTGTTTGGTGCAGGTAAGTATGTCATTCATCATATATCCAATTTATTGTCGTCTTATTATATAGCATCCCAAGGTCAGACGCTACATATCCATGTCGAGAAGGATGAGATTTTTATTTTTCATCAAAGTGAAGGTAAATTCAAATTTTATAATTCATTCCTAACTCCTGCTATTAATGACGTCTTATATTTTATACTCGCCACATACAAAGAGACAGGACTTGACCCTAAAACGGATGCATGTACCTTAAGTGGATGGATAGAAAAAAACTCACCGCTTTTTACTTTAATTTATGGGTACGTCAATAACTTATCCCTAATCCATACAGATGGTGAATTCAAAATAACAGGTAATACAGAACTCAA
>Ga0105045_10006725_pt1 | contig 10180 bp, 6 predicted proteins | sample MAT02_FD_78089 | JGI IMG/M metagenome (GOLD analysis project Ga0105045, IMG submission 78089) | Freshwater microbial communities from Lake Fryxell liftoff mats and glacier meltwater in Antarctica - MAT-02 (megahit assembly) | ecosystem: Environmental > Aquatic > Freshwater > Ice > Liftoff...
CTTTACAAGGTTGCCGTTGGTACTGGTAAGGTCTGGATCGAAAATACAGCTATGTGTATTGCCAATTACGTCGGCCGATACGATGGGGTCTATGCAATACTCCTTAATGCCCTTGAGTTCCGACTCGGCAGCTTTTTTCATTTCGGCATTTACTTCTTCGATCGTCACTTCGCGCTTGAGCACCGCAACCAGATCGGTCATAGAACCGGTGGCGGTTGGAACACGGGTGGCGAGGCCATCGAGTCGTCCATTAAGTTGGGGAAGAACGAGACCTACTGCTTTCGCTGCTCCTGTGGTGGTAGGGATTATCGAAAGTGCTGCTGCCCGCGCACGACGCAAATCGCGGTGGGGAGCATCTTGCAGGCGCTGATCGGCCGTGTAAGCGTGAATGGTATTGATAAATCCTTTTTCTATTCCAAAAGCTCTGTCCAATACCATCGCCATTGGCGCAAGGCAATTGGTGGTGCAACTGGCGTTCGATACGATGTGATCGTCGGGGGTGAGCGTTTTATCGTTCACACCTATCACTACGGTCTTCACATCGCCTTTGGCAGGTGAAGAGATAATTACTTTTTTGGCTCCGGCGGTAAGGTGCTTTCCAGCTCCTTCGGCATCAACGAAGATACCGGTGCATTCGGCCACAACGTCAACCCCCAATTCTTTCCAAGGGAGATTCAAAGGGTCGCGCTCGGCGTAAAGTTGGTAGGTTTTACCGTTTACGATTAGCTTGTCCTTTCCTTCTGATTTTACTTCGCCCGCAAAACGGCCTTGGGTAGAATCGTATTTGAAGAGATGCGCCAATGTCTCGGCATCTGTGAGGTCATTTATGGCTACGACTTGAATATTGTCGTTCTTTAAAAGCTCCCGGAAGGTGAGCCTCCCGATGCGTCCAAAACCGTTAATTGCGACTTTTATCATAATTCTGTAAGTGTCAATCGAACACAAAGATAGCATTCGAGAATTAATTTATGTAAAGGAATCAATAATTTAATATTCAAAATTTTACGGCTGCTATGCCAAAAATTTAGAGTAAGCTTTTTACCAATTGTTCGATACCCATTCCTTCGGCCTCTGCCTGGTAATTGCGCACAATACGGTGGCGCAAAATAGGTAAAGCCACTGCTTTCACGTCTTCAATATCGGGCGAGAACTTACCGCGGAGCACCGCATAGCACTTAGCGCCAATAATCAAGAACTGCGATGCGCGAGGCCCCGCACCCCAGCTGATGTATTGGTTGGTTTCTTTCGATGCAAGAGCCGTATTTGGTCGGGTTTTCGAAGCGAGATTTACAGCGTACTCCACCACATTGTCGGCTACCGGAACTTTCCGAATGAGTTTCTGAAATTGCAGAATCTCGTCGGAAGAAATAACCTGATTAATCGTCTGACTGGAATCAGCGGTGGTCTGCTTTACCACATTTACCTCTTCTGCAAAGGATGGATAGTCCACCCAGATATTAAACATAAAACGGTCGAGCTGGGCTTCGGGAAGCGGATAGGTTCCTTCTTGCTCAATGGGGTTTTGGGTAGCCAAAACGAAAAACGGCTCCGACAACTTATAGGTATGCCCTGCAGCGGTTACCGACTTTTCTTGCATCGCTTCGAGCAATGCGGCTTGAGTTTTCGGAGGGGTTCGGTTAATCTCATCGGCGAGTACAACATTCGCGAACAGCGGGCCTTTTACAAACTTGAAATTGCGGCTCTCGTCCAAAATTTCCGATCCGATGATATCGCTCGGCATCAAATCGGGGGTAAACTGAATGCGGCTGAAAGTCAACCCCATGCTTTGAGCCACGGAATTTACTAAAAGGGTCTTGGCAAGGCCTGGCACCCCGACCAACAGGCTGTGTCCACGCGAAAATATGGAGATAATCAATTCTTCCACCACCGCATCTTGGCCGATTATTGCTTTTGAAATTTCGGTGCGCATAGCGCGGTAGCGCTCATTTAGAAGTTTTACTGCTTCAACGTCGTTCATAATAGTTTTTGGTCATTTTAATTTTTCGCCTGCTCCTTCTCCTTTATCCATTCATAGGTGAACGCGCAATCGGCAAATCGTTTATTGATTTTTACGTAGGTTTCTCCAACTCGTCGGCGCATCCACTTGTCGAGCACTTCCGAACTCAATTTTTGAGACGCCATATTTTGAAGGTTTTGATAATCGTCCACCAAATTGGCTCTGTGCGGAGCCGTGCGGGTTTTGAGTTTTACAATACGGTATCCGCGCTCGCGGCCTTGTCCTTGGAAATAAAATGACTGCGTAACCTCGCCAACTTCCAAGGTATCAATGGCTAAAAAAACGGTTGGATCGAGTTCATCCATTTCGAATATCGTACTTCCATTTGCAGGATTTACCATAGCTCCATTTTGATTTTTCGACCGCTCATCGCTCGAAAATTTAACTGCCGCAAAAGCAAACGACAAGGAGTCGCGGAGTAGCAAAGTGCGCACAGAGTCCAGCTCTGCTTTCGCTCCATTGAGCTCCGTGGACGTTACTTTCGGAATAAGGAGAATATGATTTGCATTGTATAGCTCACCTCGGCGCTCGACCATTTGCATAATGTGAAATCCATAATCGGTTTTAAAAGGTGACGAAATTTGGCCTTCCTTCAAATTAAAAGCCACCGCGTCGAATTCAGGCACCCAGGTGCCACGTGGCTTTAAGCCCAAAGCTCCACCCTTCGACGATGAGCCGGGGTCTTCGCTGTAAAGCGCTGCAAGGGTTTCAAAATCTTCCTTCCCGCTTTCGCAACTCGTTTTGAACTCTCGGAGCTTAGTGCGCACGCGCTCCACTTCGGTAACACTGGGCAATGGATAAATCGCAATTTGCCCCAATTCTACAGATGCATTGATAAATGGTAAACTATCTACGGGAATGCTTTTGTAGAAATTTTCTACGTCTCCGGGGGTCACATTGGCCGAAGCAGTGATCTCCGACTCCATGCGCTGCACCAAAATTTGATCTTTCAATACTTCCGCAAATTCGTCGCGAATCTCGTTCATCGACTTTCCATAGTACTTCTCCAGCTCTTCTTCCGAGCCAATTTGCCGCACGAATACAGCCAGCCGCTTGTTGAGCTCGCCTTGCACCATATCATCGGTCACTTCAATAGAGTCAACCTTGGCTTGGTTGAGCATTATTTTTTCAAAGAGAATGTCTTCCAGCACCCTGCACTCCTCGATTGCTCCGGTATAACCTTGCGCCTTGAGCTGATTAATTTGAATCTGCACATCGCTGTACAGTACGATCTCATCGCCTACAACGGCCACAATCTCATCGATGAGCTTTTGAGCCCTTGCGGGCAATACTGCGAGGGCAAGAGCGCATGCTATTAAGAGTATATTTTTCAATTTTTCGATATTTCCACGAGCTGATTTTGATAGGCTTTACGCACTACATCATCGCGCATTTGATTAATCAATTCTACTTTGCGTCTATTTAAAATCAAATCGCGAATGCGGCCTCTTTCAAAAGAAAGCGGCGACGTATCGTCTTTTAGCTTGTAAGCAAAGAAACGCACAAGGTAGGTAAACGCCCCCGACTCCATCTTGTAATACGAGTTCTGACGGAGAAAATTGTCCCACTCGCTGCTCGGCATCGGCACTTCTTTCATAAGGTCTTCGAGGTAGAGCCAATCTTCGTCCTTGAAATAATAGTTCTCGGCGTACTTGGTGCAATATTCAAAAAGCTTTTCAAAGTCTTTCTCATCATCGCTCTGAAACCATTTTTCAACCTTATCTTGTTTCGGAGCGTCGGAACTGATCTTGATAAACCGTGCTTTTACGATATAGCTCTGCAACTTAAAATTGCTCACATTACTTTCGTAATAGGTGCGTATTTCGCTATCGCCCACCAGCGTATCGAGCTTTTGATTGATCAATTCGCGCTCGTAGGCATAGATTACCAGGCTATTGCGATAGTCCGTAAGTTGCTTCGAAAAGTCCTTTTGTTCTTCAGTTAGATTGCTCTCGGCATAATCGAGCAAGGCTACGTCGCGCACCCAATTGGCTATAATTGCTTGGGCGACTTCCGCCGAATCTTCCGCAAAATAATTGGCTGGCATTCGCTCTAACACTTCGGTCCTGGTCAAAACTTTGTCTTTCAATCGCGCCGAAACTTCGTCGCCCGTATCTTCGCTTTTGTATTGGCATGCCGTAAGAGCAAGGAGCATGGCACTACCTAATACAAAAGCCTTCATTTTCATACTATTGAATATCGTAAAGCACTTCTTTATGCAGCTTTACTTCATGAGACGAACGAAGGAACGAAATCCATTCTTGCTCGAGGTAATTTTGATATGCGGCGGTGATAATGCCTCGCGCTTCATTAAAATCTTTGGGCTGCGGTGCTTTGATCTCTTTAATTTTTATCACCTGTAGTTGGCCATCCATATCTATAGGTCCATAAGTTCCCGCCGCCCAAGCTACCTGCCCGGCATAAGGGAAAAACTCTTTCTCATTGATTCCGCTCTCCACTTTTACCGCCAAAGCCGATTTAGCATTGAGCTTTTCTAAGATATAGTCCTGCGATTTCCCCTTTTTCAGGAATTTGAGTAGAGCTTTGGCAGTGGCTTCATCTTGCACGGTATACGTATCGTACTGCGCGCGTTCTTTCCACATAAAGTCGGTTTTATGCGCTGTGTAATAATCTGCAAGGCCGGCACTGTCTTTCACGGCTTTCGACCACACCTTTTGGTCGGTGAGATCAAAGAGCAAAATACCATCGCGGTACTCCCCAATAAGGGCTTTGAATTCCGGATATTTCTCTTCCAAGTGGGCATCTTCATAATCCATAATCGACTGATCGACATAGGCAGCGTAGCTTTCATCAACAAGGGAAGCAATAGGTATAATCTTGCGCGTAGGGCGCATGCGGCTCTGCATAAACTGGAGAAAGTCTTGCTGGGTGTACTTGGTATCAGCAATGTTGAACAAGGTGCCGTTTAACTTAGTCAACTTTTCGTTTGGCTCCCAGGCGCCTTTAAAATAAGTAGTATCGATGGCCGTGTAAAAGGGCTTCAACATCTTAACATCTTCTTTGTAAGCGTACTCTTCCTTGCGCTTTTGGATAAAGGAATCCTTACTCAAATTACTGCGCGAATCCTTTGAAATTTTGGTCTGCAATTCCTTTTGTACAGCTTCGTATGGCTGCAGAGGAACGCGTTCGATAAGCTTAATAATGTGCCAGCCATAAGGCGATTTGATCGGGCCTGCAATTTCGCCTGGGTTTTCGATCGAAAAGGCTGCATTTTCAAATTCGGCTACCATCTTATTGCTTCCAAACGCAGGCAATTCACCGCCCTTGGCGGCGGATGAGCGATCGTCGGAATATTTCTTGGCCAGCGCTTCGAATGATTCGCCAGCGCTTAATTTCTGATAAACTTCATCGACTCGGGCTCTCATAGCGGTTTGAATAGATGTAGAGTCCGACTCTTCCACGCGGATCATGATGTGTGCCACGCGCACTTCTCCGCGGGCTGGCCTGCGATCGTCAACCTTCACCAGGTGGTATCCGAACTGTGTGCGCACAGGCCCTACAATGTCCCCTTTTTTAGCATCGTACACCGCCGATTCGAAAGGGTAAACCATCTGCATACCCGTAAAATAGCCGAGATCTCCTTCGTTGGTCTTCGCGCTTGGGTCTTCGCTCATCGTACGAGCCAGTTCACCAAACTTGTCGGGGTTCGTTTTCAACTGACTCTTCAGACCTGTAATCTTTTTAAAGGCCTTAAGGGTGTCTTCCGGGCTTGGATCGGGCGGGATTCGGATTAGAATGTGCGCTGCTCGCACTTCCATTTTCATGCGCTCATACGCTTCTTCCACGAGTCGCTCGGTGGTAGATCGATCTACCAAATAGGGTGCTGCCAACTGATCGCGGTAGCCCTTAAGTTCCCGCTGAAAATCGGGCATAGTATCCATACCCATTTCTTCAGCTGCTGCTACCTTCAGTTTAAAATTGATAAACAACTCGGCGTACTCGTCGAGATCAGCCTTGGTAATAGCACTGTCGCGGTTGTTCTTCTTAAAAATATTCTCAAACTCCGATTTGCTGATTGTCTTCTTATCGATTTCGAGCAATACCGGGTCTTGCGCGTGCAGATTGGCTGCGGCCAATAGCACAGCGAAGAGTGAAATAAGGTGATGTGGTGTTTTCATAAAGGTGATTGATTAAACTTACTTAATGCTGTAATTTGGTGCTTCGCGGGTTATTTGAACATCGTGTGGGTGGCTTTCGCGAATGCCGGAGCTTGTAATGCGTATAAAGCGGGCATCGGCGAGGGCTTCAATATGGGATGCACCGCAATAACCCATTCCGGCGCGAAGTCCGCCGATGAGTTGGTACATTACTTCGGCCAAGGAGCCTTTAAATGGCACTCTGCCCGAAATACCTTCGGGAACGAGTTTATTCAATTCTTCCTGAGAGTCTTGAAAATAGCGATCGCTGCTCCCTTTCTGCATAGCTTCTATAGAACCCATGCCGCGGTAAGATTTAAACTTCCGGCCTTCGTAAATAATCATTTCTCCGGGCGATTCTTCAACGCCTGCGAAAAGCGAACCGATCATGATAGAGCTCGCTCCGCCGGCCAGTGCTTTTACCAAATCGCCGGAATAGCGCACGCCTCCGTCGGCAATGATTGGAATTTTTCGTCCGGCTATAGCCGCCGCCGATTCTACCACTGCGGTAAATTGCGGCATTCCCACTCCCGCTACTACGCGGGTGGTGCAGATAGACCCGGGACCGATACCTACTTTAATAGCGTCGGCACCGGCATCGGCAAGATAAATAGCTGCATCGCCTGTAGCGATATTGCCCACCACAACATCGATTTGTGGGTGGTTCGATTTTACCAGCTCCAGGGTGCGCACTACGCCACGGGTATGTCCGTGAGCCGTATCGATTACAATGGCATCGACCCCAGCTTGCACCAGAGCTGTAGCGCGTTCAAGCGCATCGCCGGTAACGCCGATAGCTGCAGCCACGCGTAGCCTTCCAAATTGATCTTTGCAGCTATTTGGGTGCTTTTTAAGATTAATTATATCACGGTAAGTGATGAGACCAATCAAACGATTCTCCTTATCGATTACCGGAAGTTTTTCGATTTTAAATTCCTGAAGGATAATCTCTGCTTGTTGCAGCGTGGTGCCTTCATGAGCCGTAATGAGGTTAGATCGTGTCATCACTTCGCTCACGGGCTTGCTCATTTCCTTTTGGAAACGCAGGTCACGATTTGTAACGATTCCCACCAACTTGCGATTTTCATCGATCACGGGAATCCCGCCGATGCTGTGCTCCAACATAATATGAAGCGCATCGCCTACGGTGGCTCCCGCCATCATGGTGATGGGGTCTTGGATCATCCCGCTCTCCGATCGCTTAACCTTTCGAACCGCTCTAGCTTGAGCGTCGATCGACATATTCTTATGAATCACCCCGATGCCCCCTTGCTGCGCGATTGCAATAGCCAGTTCGCTGCCTGTTACAGTATCCATGGCGGCGGAAACGATTGGCGCGTTAAGGGTAATATTGCGGCTGAACTGCGTGCGGATATCTACTTCCTTCGGAAGCACTTCGGAGTAGCCAGGTACCAGTAAGATATCGTCATACGTTAAACCTTCACCAAGAATTTTCATAGCATTTAAGGACATACGCGATATCGTTTGAAGGGTATCAATAAATTCCGGCAAAAGTATGAATTATTTAAGTGGGTTGAGCCGTTAAATTAAGTAAATCGGGCGGCCTAAATTCGATCATTCTCGATCGTGAAGCACCACCACCGCACCTTGCCGAATGTAAAGTTGGCCGGCTCCATCGCGGTAGCGAATAATGTATTGATATTGATCCTCGCGCACCCGTTTGCCATCGAAGGTTCCGTTCCAGCCATCGTCGATCGAATTGCTCTCAAACAAGATTTGACCCCACCTGCTGCGCACTTCCATATCGTACGATTCGAAATCGATAAATCCAGCTACAGGCTTGAAGATTGTATTGAAGCCGTTGATGACTATGGCATTCGGTATCCACATTAAAGGTGGCAGACTCACACATTCCGGGTTAGATTGAGCGGTGGAACTGAAACCAAAACTATTTTCCACTTCGCTGGCCACGATTTTATAGCAGAAATAGCCTTCGTCTTCAATAAATGACTCTACATCATCAACAAACGTAAAGGATTGTGGACCAAGCACTGCGAAGAGTTCAAAATCGCCATCAAGACCCAACCTGCGCTGCACTTCATATTCCGTCACACCATTTTCCCAAGTCACGTAGCTTCCCCACTCCAATACATTCACCGCGGCTTCGCTTCCGCCCGCCGCGCTGAGCAGGATATTGCGTCCCGTGTTCGACTCAAATATTTCTTGGCCACAACCATCGAACACACGCCACTTGTAAGTGTACTGCTCATCCGAACTCGCCACATCGGTATCGATAAAGGAAATAAATGGTTCGGTACTTTGCTGCAAGGTGGCAATCTTCTGAAAATCGGCACCCTCCCGCGATCGGAAGAGTTCGTAACGCGTTCCTACACCTTCAATATCCTGATGCATACGTACTTCAATCGAGCCGTTATCGAGTGTACTTACGCTGCTGAGGTAGGCAAAATCAACCACGTTGGGGTAGGCAGTAGCTATACAGGCGGCATTGGAAGTGGAAGGCCGCTGTGTGCCGAGTGCAAGGGCTTCGATATAGAAGCAATACTCGGAATTGGGCATAACATCGAAAGAAAAGCTATTGGTAGTCGCCGGTATTTGGGCTACAATTTCATAGGGGGCCCCATCTATTTGGGCGTAAAGATTGTAACGGTCTATTCCTTCGGTCCAGCCTTGGTAGGCATTCCAGGTGATGTCGGCGATTTGCCCACAACTGGTGTAATTTGCTTTCAAGAACATGGTTGTAAAAATGCCAAGATAACTGTTGTCATTACCACAGGAGTCGAATGCGATCACCACAAGGTTGCTGCTATTCAATAAAGATGCTTCCTGATAAATATACGTAGTGGACAAACCCGCTTGTACGCTCCCAATATTTAAGGACACTTGGCCACCGGGCTCCTGAATAATAGACTGAATAATGTATTTTTCGAGATCGGGGGCTTGGCTGGGATACCAGTAAATTTCAGCATCGCCAGTGGTAGGATTTATAAGCACCGTTTCGACTTGGGGTGGCGCTGGCCCCAAAAGATCCTGAAATTCTCCGCCTGCAATTGTCGATATGGAAGTGCACTCAGCCAATTCGGCTCGCACGCGATAATCTACTTGAATAGGGTCTTCGTTGGGAGCTACGCAGAGCCCGTGTAGAGTATCGGAATAGGAAGTAACCGCTTGTGGCTGGGAGCCAATGGTTTCCCAGGCACCCATCGCTATTCTGCGCTCTATCTGATACAAGCCAACGAAGGGTACAGATGGGGCGGCATTCCAATTTACCAAGGCTATAGAACTGAGATTTAAAGGCGTAACCTGCACAAAGAGTGTCGAAACTGCGTTGCTCGGTAGCGACTCGTTGTCGAAGTTGGTTGTAACGTAATAGGTCACCGCTCCCAAATTGGCATTGACCAGACCGTCGAAGTAGCCTGTGGAATTTGAAGGACCAACCACATTGACAAATTGAAAACCTGCGCCGGTATCTCTGTACACGCGGTAAGTGGTGGCAGGGTTTACACCCGCTACGGGGGTCCAAGTAAGTTGTACGGTGCCATCGGGATTTACACTCGCACAGTGCAGCGCAGGCGGGGCATACTGAGCTTTAGCGCTAAGCGCCAAGAACAAAGTAAAACCAATCAATATGTACCTGAGCGCATTTGAATTCATAGCCTGTGGGCAAGCGCAGGTTCCGAGACTTACCTGGCTTAAAGACGTACAAAAGTGCGAAATGTTGTGCAATGCGTTTTTCAGCCTACCAGTGCGACTCACCGATGGCCAACAAAACGATTTTGTACGATTCTTTGCCAAAGCAAATGAACGAAAATGATATACAGTTCTCAAAGGGTAGATAAGTCCATCGGCAATTTTTAGCATGAGCGGCAATGCCTATGCCAAACTAAATATAAATTCAGCACGATTTACCCCCGTTATTCATATTTGGCTTCACCTATCGCGGGCATTGCTGCTACCACTCGCCCACTACAGCCAGGCTGAACCGCTTTTCGTTAAAAAATTCGGCCGACACTGCTGTAATTTCTTC
>Ga0105045_10006726_pt1 | contig 10177 bp, 11 predicted proteins | sample MAT02_FD_78089 | JGI IMG/M metagenome (GOLD analysis project Ga0105045, IMG submission 78089) | Freshwater microbial communities from Lake Fryxell liftoff mats and glacier meltwater in Antarctica - MAT-02 (megahit assembly) | ecosystem: Environmental > Aquatic > Freshwater > Ice > Liftoff...
CACCAGGAACCAGGACCAGTCAACCGCGACGCGGATGCCCTTGACCCGGAACAGAGTGATTGAGTTGCCGCCGCCGAACATGTACTGCCCATGTTAAGCGCTGCGCGCAGCGGGACAGCCCCGGAGCCTGTGAACGGTGGCCATGACGGTAGGTTGGTCCGACTTTGGAGACTGCCGCCCGACACGACGATTCCCCCAATTCCGATGCTCGGCCGGGGGCCGGCAGCGGCGCCTGGCTTCGCGGCCTGCTGCAGCAGCTGGAGCGGATCGACCGCCCGTCGGCTTCAGCCGGTGAGCGCGAGGCGGCCGAGTGGATCGTCGAGCGACTGGGCGAACTCGGCGCTGCGGCCCGGATCGAAACCGAAGAGGCCCACGGCACTTACTGGTGGCCGATCGGGATCGGTACCACGGCAGGTGTGGCCGGAGGCCTTGCTGCCCTGAGCGGCCGCCGCGCGCTCGGCACCGCCCTTGGAGTGCTCGGCGCGACGGCGATCGCCACCGACTTCCCGCCCCGGAGCCGCCCGCTCCGCAAGGTGCTGGCGAAGCGGGAGACCACGAACGTGATCTGCGAGCTCGGTGATCCGGAGGCAGAGCACACGGTCATCCTGGTCGCCCACCACGACTCCGCCCACGCCGGCCTGGTCTTTCACCCGGGGATCCCGAAGCTGGTCGCAAAGACAGGTGTCTTCAACAGTCTCGATACGAGCCCGATGCTGATGGCGCCGGTGATCGGCGGTCCGCTGCTGGCCGCGTTCGCCGCGGTGACCGGCAGTCGCAAGCTGGCCGCCGTGGCCACCGCACTTTCGGCCGCCTCAACCGCGGCGATGGTCGACATCGGTTTGAGGGATGTCGTTCCCGGGGCCAATGACAACGGCACCGCGGTGGTTTCACTGATCGAGCTGGCCCGCCGGTTCACCGCCGATCCACCGCCCGGCCTCCGGGTGATCCTGCTCTCGGCCGGGGCGGAGGAGTCCTTCAGCGAGGGCATCCGCGCTTTCGGCGAGCGCCACTTTCCCGACCTGCCGGTCGAATCGACCTTCTTTATCAACCTCGACACGGTTGGCTCGCCGCACCTCACCGTTCTGCGCGGAGAGGGCTTTCTGAAGATGTACGACTACCCGGATGCGGCGCTCGATCTCGCCGACCGGACCGCGGAAGAACTCGGAATCGAACTGTTCCCGAATCTGCGCATCCACAACGGCACCGACGGGCTGGAGCCGCTGGCGGCCGGCTACCCGGTCGTTTCGATCTGCTCATGCACCGACGACAAGCAGCCGGCCAACTACCACTGGCCGAACGACATCGCCGAGAACGTCGACTTCGGCACGGTAGGCAGGGCGATCAACCTCGCCGAGGCGATGACCCGCTCGCTCGCCGACCAGTGGATCGGCCTCGGCTGACCGCCTTACGGTCTCAGTTCGACAAAGCCTGCGGCGGTGAAATCGCCGTCGAAGGTCAAGGCTTCCGAGATCCGGTTCTCCTGCATGAAGGCGAAACTGGTGGCGTCAACGAACGAGTATTCACGTTCATCATGCAGTCGCAGCCAGGAGAGGGCAAGGCGTTCAGTCGCCTCGTCGATAGTGACTACCTTCATTGCCTCTGAGCGGTCGAGGGCGTTCAGAAACCCCACAGCACGATGGTGGCCATGCTTTCTCCTCACTAGCGTCCACGTCTCGCCCCGGACATGGTTCGTGGTGACCAGCCGCACTCCTGAAAGCTTTCGGCCGATCTCCATCGCAACTTCATGCCTGGAATCCCTGGGCTCGAGGCCGGCGAAAAAGAACGACGTGTCTACAAAGATCACTTGCCAGTTGCCTTGCGTTGGTCGAATGCCTTGCGTCCGTAAACGACGTCGTCGATTGTTTCGCCGGGCTTCAGGCCGCCCGTTCCCGTGCCAAATAGTTCAAAGAGCGGGTCGTCGACCAGTCGTGGTGCTTGTTCGACGTTCTTTCGAAGCGAGCGGCGGACCACCTCGGCCTTCGAAATGCCGCTCTCGCGCGCCATTTGGCCGAGCTGTTCGTCCAGTTCCGGTTCCAGCGAAATCTGCAGGCGCTTCATTCTGGCCACGTTACATCACCTTTCCTCAAGTGATGTAACAATAGCGCAACGAAACCGTGACGATTGAGTGACACGTCGCCGAGCCTGGCTGTGACGCCACCGGGAACGCGCCCGAACCCGATTCTGGCAAGCATCCGCACCCCTGGCCGGGTCCGATGTTGGCCAGATCGGCAGGCCTGGCCCGATCGGCAGGCCTGGCCCGGTCGGAGGTCTCGTTCGTACGGGTGGTTCTGGCGGCGATCGGCATCCACTGCCGGGGCCGATGCTTGCCAGAAGCCTCGAGGCTGCTTCTGGAATCCGGAGACTCAGAGCTGAGGGCGGTTTCTTTCGATGATCGCTTCGAAGTCGGTGCCGGCCGGGAGGGTGCCGAAGGCTCCGCCCCAGTCGCCGTCGAGGCGGGACGCGCAGAAGGCGTCGGCGACGGCCGGGTTGCCGTGGCGGACAAGCTGTGAGCCCTGAAGGGCGAGCGCCATGCCTTCGACCACTCGGCGGGCGCGGACCTCGAGCGTCTCGGGCGAGGTGGTGATCGAGTCGCGCACCCCGTCGATGAAGCGGTCCAGCCGGACGTCTCCGCCGCGGGCCTCCTCGATCTCCTCGAACAGCACGTCGGTGCTGGCCGGGCTCTTGACCATCGCCCGCAGCGCGTCGAGACACTGCACGTTGCCGGAGCCCTCCCAGATCGACATCAGCGGGCTCTCGCGGAACAGGCGCGGCATGCCCGACTCCTCGGCGTAGCCGTTGCCGCCGAAGCATTCGAGCGCCTCGACCGCATGCGGGGTCTGGCGCTTGCAGACCCAGTACTTGAGGACCGGGGTCGCGATCCGCTTGAACAGCTCAGCCCTTTGATCACCCGCGGCGGACTCGTCGTAGGAGCGGGCCAGGCGCATGACCGAGGCGGTGGCGGCCTCGGACTCGACCGAGAGGTCGGCCAGCACGTTTCGCATCAGCGGCTGATCGATCAGGCGCTTGCCGAAGGCCGAACGTTGCGAAGCGTGGTGGGTCGCCTGGGCGACGCCGACCCGCATGCCCGAGCTGGAGCCGATCGCGCAGTCGAGCCGGGTGTGGCCGACCATCTCGATGATCGTGCGCACCCCGCGGCCCTCCTCGCCGACCATTCGGGCCCAGGCCGAGCGGAACTCGACCTCCGAAGAGGCGTTGGAGCGGTTGCCGAGCTTGTCTTTCAGCCGCTGGATGTGGAAGCCGTTGCGCACGCCGTCGGGGGTGAAGCGCGGCATCAGGAAGCAGGAAAGCCCGTTCTCGGTCTGGGCGAGCACGAGGAAGGCGTCGCACATCGGAGCCGAGCAGAACCACTTGTGGCCGGTGATCTCGTACTCGGCGCCAGGTCCGCCGCCGTTCAGGGCCACCGCGCGGGTCGTATTGGCGCGCACATCCGAGCCGCCCTGTTTCTCGGTCATCGCCATACCGGCTACGCAGCCGGGCTTGGTCCCGGCCGGGCGCAGCTCGCCGTCGTACTCGGAAGAAAGGAAGCGGGGCTCCCATTCGGCCGCGACTTCGGGCTGGTGGCGGAGCGCCGGGATCACCGAGAAGGTCATCGATATCGGACAGCCGACGCCGGCCTCGGCATGGTTCATCTGGGTCATCAGCGCGGCGCGGGCCACGTTGGCCCCGATCTGCGGCTCGAGCCAGGGCAGCGAGTGGACCTGATGCTCGAAACCGAGGCGCATCAGCTGGTGCCAGGCGGGATGGAACTCGACCTCGTCAACCCGGTGGCCGAACCGGTCGAACGCCTTCAGCTTCGGCGGAAAGTCGTTGGCGTCGGCACCCTGCCTGAGCACCTCGCGGCTGCCGCAGATCTCCCCCAGAGCCGCGGCACGATCCTCAGCCCAGCCACCACCTTCACGCTTCAGCGCCTCGCGCAGCGGCAGGTCGATCTCGTAGGTATTGACTTCTTCGAGCGGGGTGGACTGGTTGAAGACCTCGTGGGTGGTATTCATCGCCCGGATGATCTCACAGGGGGCAGTTGCGACACGCCCGTCACCGATAGCATCGAAGCCAGCCCTCGATTGCCCCCTCAATCTGAATTGCGAAGGGAAGTTCCGGACTTGCCCAAGATTAAAGTCGTCAACCCGGTAGTCGAACTGGACGGAGACGAGATGACCAGGATCCTCTGGTCCTTCATCAAGGATCAACTGATCCTCCCGTACCTCGACATCGACCTCAGGTACTACGACCTCGGGATCAAGAGCCGCGACAGCTCCAACGATCAGGTGACGGTTGATGCAGCGAATGCGATCAAGGAGCACGGAGTCGGTGTCAAGTGCGCAACGATCACCCCGGACGAGGCCCGGGTCGAGGAGTTCGGCCTCAAAGATATGTGGCTCTCGCCGAACGGCACGATCCGCAACATCCTCGGCGGCGTGATCTTTCGCGAGCCGATCGTGATCGAGAACATACCCCGGCTGGTGCCCGGTTGGACCAGGCCGATAGTGATCGGACGCCACGCCTTCGGTGACCAGTACAGCTCGACCGATGTGCTGATTCCCGGCGAGGGAAGCCTGACCATGACCTTCACCCCGAAGGACGGCAGCGAGCCGCTGGAGTGGGACATATTCGACTTCCCCGGCAGCGGTGTGGCGATGGCGATGTACAACCTCGACGACTCGATAAGGGACTTCGCCCGGGCTTCGATGAGGTACGGCCTCGAACGCGGTTACCCGGTCTACCTGTCAACCAAGAATACGATCCTGAAGCGCTACGACGGACGGTTCAAGGACATCTTCCAACAGATCTTCGACGACGAGTTCAAGGCCCGCTTCGATGCGGCCGGACTCACTTACGAGCACCGGCTGATCGACGACATGGTTGCGACGTCGATGAGACTGGAGGGTGGCTACGTCTGGGCCTGCAAGAACTACGACGGTGACGTGCAGTCCGATGCGGTGGCCCAGGGTTTCGGCTCGCTTGGCTTGATGACCAGCGTGCTGATGAGCCCCGACGGCCAGACAGTGCTGACCGAGGCGGCCCACGGCACGGTCACCCGCCACTACCGCCAGCACCAGCGCGGCGAGGAGACATCGACCAATCCGATCGCCACGATCTACGCCTGGACCCGCGCACTGGCCGCACGCGCCCGCATGGACGGCACCCCCGAGGTGAGCGTTTTTGCCGAGACCCTCGAACGGGTCTGCGTAGAGACGGTCGAAAGCGGGAAGATGAGCGAAGACCTGGCCCCGCTGGTCGGCCCCGATCAGCCCCAGGTGACCACCCAGCAGTTTCTGGCTTCGATAGACGAGAACCTGCAGGCGGCGATGGCCTGACGGCCCGCCGACTGCTCGATAAAGGAGAACCAATGAGCACAGTCAAAGTCACGGTCACCGGCGCCGCCGGTCAGATCGGTTACGCCCTGCTTTTCCGGATCGCCAGCGGTCAGATGCTCGGCCCCGACACCAAAGTCCACCTGAGCCTGCTCGAGATCCCGGCTGCGGTCACCGCGGCCGAAGGTACGGCGATGGAACTCGACGACTGCGCCTTCCCGCTGCTGGAGCGGATCAGCATCAGCGACGATCCGAAGCAGGCGTTCGACGGCGCCAACGTGGCGCTGCTGGTCGGCGCCAGGCCGCGCGGTCCGGGCATGGAGCGATCCGATCTGCTCGAGGCCAACGGCGGCATCTTCAAGCCTCAGGGTGAAGCGATCAACGCCGGCGCCGCAGATGACATTCGCGTCCTGGTGGTCGGCAACCCGGCCAACACCAACTCCCTGATCGCCGCCTCGGCCGCGCCCGACGTGCCGATGGGCCGCTTCACCGCGATGACCCGCCTCGACCACAACCGGGCGATCGCCCAGCTCGCCAACAAGCTCGGCAAGCCGGTCGACTCGGTCACCAACATGACCGTCTGGGGCAACCATTCGGCCACCCAGTACCCGGACCTCTACCACGCAAAGGTGGACGGTGAAGAAGCCCGCAAGCTGGTCGACGACGACGCCTGGATCGAGAACGACTACATCCCCCGGGTCGCCAAGCGCGGCGCCGAGATCATCGAGGCCCGCGGGGCTTCCAGCGCGGCCTCCGCAGCCAATGCGGCGATCGACCACATCCACGACTGGGTACTCGGTACGCCCGAAGGTGACTGGACCTCGATGTCGATCCCGTCGGACGGCTCGTACGGAGTGCCGGAGGGGATAATCTCCAGCTTCCCGGTTACCTGCGCCGGTGGTGAGTACAGCATCGTCCAGGGTCTCGAAATCTCCGACTTCTCACGCCAGCGGATCGACGCCAGTGTGGCCGAGCTGCAGGAAGAGCGCGAGGCGGTTCAGGGACTCGGTCTGATCTGAGTCGGGACCCCTTGAAGCTGTTCCGGTGCGCCCCTCGGGAACGGGGGGCGTACCTATTTTTAGGTATAGGGCGCAGCCTTTAGACACTCTTTACAGCACGGCCTGTGGTCACGAACTGATACAAGTAAAACACCGCAACCGAATGGAGATGTCTTATGTCAAACATTGATGACGCGATCAAGCGCATTGAAGAAGCGGCAGCCAAGCAGCGCGACCTCGCAGTGAACGAGAGTCGCGATATCAAGGATGCCGTCGCCAAAGCGAGTCGCGAAGCCAGGGATAAAGTCAAGGCTGAGTACAAGGAACGCCGGGGCCAGGTACGCAAAGAGGTCAAAGAGGCTGAGAAGTCGATCAAGGACGCGCGTAACCGGATCGAGAAGGCGCTCGGCTCCGAGCAGCCGAGGAAGCGCGCTCCGCGTGGCTCGAGGGCCAAGGAGCTCGAGGCGTTCTTCACCAAGAACCCCGGTGCGACCGTGTCCGACGCCGCCAAGGCGCAGGGTGTCTCCCCGAATGGGCTGTACCCCGTCGCTCGCAAGCTGACCGAAGAAGGAAAGCTGAAGAAGGACGGCTCGAAGTACAGCCCGGCCTGAGCCGGAAGAAGGTAACCGTCGCGAGGGAGCTGCTGCCCGCCGGGCAGCAGCTGCTCGCGTCACGGTTCGCACTCGGCAGCGGCGGCCTTGAGGCCGACCGCGCCGAGCTGATTTCGCTGGTGCCAGGCTCGGCCGCGATCATCGCCGACCCGACCGTGCCGGTCGACGCCGAGCTGCTGGACGCCGCCGGGGAAGGACTCGAGCTGGTCGCCAACTTCGCGGTCGGCTACGACAACATCGACCTCGCCGCCTGCGCCGAGCGCGGGGTGACAGTCACCAACACACCCGACGTACTGACCGACGCCACGGCCGAACTCGCATTGGGCCTCACCCTCGCCGCAGCCCGGCAGATTCCGGACGCAATTCAGAGCCTGCGGGCCGGCGAGTGGACCGGCTGGGACCCGACCGACTATCGCGGCATCGAGCTGAGTGGAGCCACTTTCGGCGTTATCGGACTGGGCCGGATCGGCCGTCGCTACGCCGAGCTGGTCCGAGGCTTCGGCGGTCGGTTGCTCTACTCGTCGAGGTCCTCGAAACCCGAGGCCGAAGCGAAGCTTGGCGCCGAGAGGGTCGAGCTGGAGCAACTCCTCCGCGAATCCGACGTAGTCAGCATCCATGCCGCCGCGACCGCGGACAACCACCACCTGATCGACGCCGAGGCGCTGTCGCTGATGAAGGAAAGCGCGCTGTTGGTCAACACCGCCCGCGGCACCCTGGTCGACTCGGATGCCCTCGCCGAAGCCCTGCGCGCAGGCCGGATCGCAGCGGCCGGGCTCGACGTGATGGAAGGCGAGCCCGAGATACCGGAATCGCTCTTGAGCGCGCCGCGCCTGGTCCTCACACCCCACATCGGATCAGCCACCTACCGGACCAGAGACGCGATGGCCGAACTCGTAGCCCACAACGTGATCGCCGTGCTTGACGGCAAGGCACCCCTCACCCCGGTAACCGCCTGACCCCGTCGCGGCATCCGCCGCAGCTGCTCAGGACTCGCTTTCGGACTGCCCGGCCTTGCGGGAACGCGGCACCGTGCGGAAGATGTAATCCCACATCGGGCTGGAGACGCCGTAGCCGTAACGGTGGTCCTGGAAGTGGTGGCGCATGTGGTGCTCCCGGATCCGCTTGCCGACCCGGGTCTTCGGAACGAAGTGATGGATGTAGTAATGCGTGTAGTCGTAGATCAGGTAGCCGATGATGAACCCGGCGAAGATCAGGTAACCGGCCGGGATGCCGAAGATGAGCACGAAGGCGGTGAAGAAGAATGCGGCGAGCGGCAGGCCGACCGCGGGCGGCATGACCAGACGCATCCGGTCGTTGGGGTGGTCGTGGTGGATGCCGTGGATGATGAAGTTGAGCTGGTCGCCGCCCCTGAACTTCGGGTGCCAGTGGAACAGCAGGCGGTGGAGCCAGTACTCCGACAGGCTCCAGATCAGGATCCCGGCGAGGGTCAGGCCGATGACCTCGATCGCAGCTGTACTGCGGCCGATCGCCACGAAATACATCAGTCCGACGACCGGGAGAAAGATCACCGCCGGGACAGCGGGGTGGACCCGCGAGAAGAAATTCAGGAGCGGACTGTCGAACAGGTCGGGTGATGCGGAAAGCTTGGATGTGCGTTCAGTTGTACCCATGAGGTGAGCGTGATGCTAGCGTGGGACCCCCCGGAAAATAAAGGATCGAAAACGGAAATGACCTTGAAATGACCAGCGCAGCCACGAAAACCGCCCTCGATTACAAAGTCGCCGATCTTTCGCTCGCCGAATACGGCCGCAATGAGATCCGGCTCGCCGAGCATGAGATGCCCGGCCTGATGTCGACCCGCCGCGAGTACGCCGAATCGAAGCCTCTGTCCGGCGCCAGGATTACCGGATCGCTCCACATGACGATCCAGACCGCCGTGCTGATCGAAACGCTGGTCGAGCTCGGTGCCGAAGTGCGCTGGGCGAGCTGCAACATCTTTTCGACTCAGGACCACGCCGCTGCCGCCGCGGTCGTTGGCCCGAACGGCACACCGGAGAACCCGCAGGGCGTTCCGGTCTTTGCCTGGAAGGGCGAGACCCTCGATGAATACTGGTGGTGCACCGAGCAGGCGCTGACCTGGCCCTCGCCGGGCGCTGACGGTTCGATCGGTCCGAACATGCTGCTCGACGACGGCGGCGACGCGACCATGATGATCCACAAGGGCGTCGAGTTCGAGAAGGCCGGCTCCGTGCCTGCCCCGACCGACGCCGACCCGGACGAGTTCAAGGTCGTCCTGCGCCAGCTCTCCGATTCGCTCGCAGCTGACCCGACCAAGTGGACAGAGCTGTCCAAGGGCGTCATGGGAGTTACCGAGGAGACCACGACCGGCGTGCTTCGCCTCTACGAGATGAAAGAAGCGGGCGACCTGCTGTTTGCCGCGATCAACGTCAACGACTCGGTGACCAAGTCGAAGTTCGACAACCTCTACGGCTGCCGGCACTCGCTGGTCGACGGGATCAACCGCGCGACCGACGTGATGCTGGCCGGCAAGGAAGCCGTGGTTTGCGGCTTCGGCGATGTTGGCAAGGGCAGCGCCGAGTCACTCCGGGCCCAGGGTGCCAGGGTGATCGTCACCGAGATCGACCCGATCTGCGCGCTGCAGGCCGCGATGCAGGGCTACGAGGTCCGCCGGCTTGACAGCGTGCTCGAGAGCGCCGACGTCTTCATCACGACCACCGGCAACAAGGACATCATCACCGCCGGGGACATGAAGCGGATGAAGCACCAGGCGATCGTCGGCAACATCGGCCACTTCGACAACGAGATCGACATCGTCGGCCTCGAGCAGCTCGACGGGATCGAGCGGATTGAGATCAAGCCGCAGGTCCACGAGTGGCGCTTTGCCGACGGTCACTCGGTGATCGTGCTCTCTGAGGGCCGACTGCTCAACCTCGGCAACGCGACCGGTCACCCGAGCTTCGTGATGTCGGCCTCGTTCACCAATCAGGTGATGGCCCAGATCGAGCTGTTCGCCAAGGCTGACAGCTACGACATCGGCGTCTTCGTGCTGCCGAAGCACCTGGACGAGAAGGTCGCGCGGCTCCACCTCGACGCCCTCAGCATCGAGCTGACTGAGTTGACTCCGGAGCAGGCGTCCTACATCGGCGTCCCCGTGGCGGGCCCATACAAGAGCGACCACTACCGGTACTAGGGCTGCTGCCTCGCGGCTGAAGCCGCTGCGTTTACGAAAGCGCCCCCGGAAGGGGGCGCTTTC
>Ga0105045_10006727_pt1 | contig 10176 bp, 7 predicted proteins | sample MAT02_FD_78089 | JGI IMG/M metagenome (GOLD analysis project Ga0105045, IMG submission 78089) | Freshwater microbial communities from Lake Fryxell liftoff mats and glacier meltwater in Antarctica - MAT-02 (megahit assembly) | ecosystem: Environmental > Aquatic > Freshwater > Ice > Liftoff...
CCTACTAAGAACTTGTTTTGGTTTTTACTTTGCAGCGAAAGTGGAAACCCGAACAAGTTCTAAGGACATATTTTCATATAAGTACCCGTTTCCCAATTAAAGCCAAAACGCTGTACCGTGTTGGCCGGAACGGCTCGTTGCACATCAAAATCAGGCTCCGTTCCCTGCGAAACTAGGTCGAATTCCCACCAGCCCGTCACGGTTTCAATATTGGGTAATAGATGAATCGCTTTGTCGTACGCATAACTGCGCTCCAATTCCAAACCTAATTCGCCCATATTGTCCTCATGGATAACGAGGTTGAATACCTTAGAAAAATCCTCCAAATTTAAAAAAGATAGATAATCACTCGTCACACCCTGTGCCGTCCCATTCATTTCCATGCTCAAGCACCATTGGTTATCACCAAATTGTGCCAATCCTATATCACCACCATAGCCATAAGAGCCGAGCGACGTGATGTGCTTGGCAAAACGCTGTACATACCAAGCCCCTTCGTTGTATTTATCAAACAAGGCCAAACTAATTTGAGCACCACAAGAGGAGCAGTCATACACCTCTCCTTGGTCATAATGCAAGGTTTCAAACACCGCCACTGCCCGAAATACATCAAAAGAAGTGTAATACAAAATCGTGTCCAAACGGGTGTGCATCCAACCATCGTCTGATAATCGAGCCGAAATCTCGTCCGAAAAGGTATAAGGTTCCCAAAGAACTTCTCCATTAGCGGTCGTGCTATCGCCATCAAAAAGGGTATTTAACAGGGAATTTTCGTCTTTTAGGTCAAATAATCGGTAAGTGTCTAGTTGGGCAAACACGCCCATGGCGAGGAGTGAAAAAACGGCGGTCAGTAGGATTTCTTTCATGGAAGGATTGAATTGAACGGGCAAAAGTAGGATAAAGCAGTGGTTGTGGCGCGATAAGGTGGCGCTTGGATGCCCAAAACCAAAACCGTTAATTTTCATTTAAATTACTTCCAAGGGATGTTTTGTTTCTGCAAAGTATGCGCACCTTTGCGCTCGTTCGGAAGGTGTTTGCCTGTTTCTTGCGTAAGAAATAGTCCCTTCCTGCTTCGGCTGCATGGGATCCTTTAATGGCCAAAATGCCGTTTATTTATTAAAAAACAGGTAATTTGCCATACTCGAAGTCTCTTTCGACCTCGGCAAAGGTAGCGGTAGAATATTGGTTCGTTTTTTTAGGAAATGCTTCGACCTCGGCAGAGGTCGCCTATTGGTAGCCAATAGAAAAACACAAGACTTGGTGTACCGCTCACGCATCAAAAAAATTATCAAAAGCGAATCGCAACATGAAAATTGGATTATTTGGATTTGGCTGTGTGGGTCAGGGACTTTGGAAAGTATTGCACGAAACCAAGGGCGTTCGGGCTGAAATTCAGCGTATTTGCATTAAACACGCAGAAAAAGAGCGCCCCATTCCGGCGCATTTTTTCACCACGCAAGCCCATGATATTCTGGAAGACCCAAGTATTGATGTGGTAGTGGAATTAATTGACGATGCCGAAGCGGCTTTTGATATTGTGTCCAAAGCCTTATTAAACGGCAAATCCGTGGTGTCGGCCAATAAAAAAATGATCGCACACCGACTGCCCGAACTCTATGCCCTGCAACAACAAACAGGGGCTTCATTCCTATACGAAGGTTCTTGTTGTGCCAGTATTCCCATCATCCGCAACCTTGAAGAATATTATGACAATGACTTATTAACCTCCGTAGAGGGCATTTTTAATGGAACAACCAATGTTATTCTGAGCAAAATCTTTCAAGAAAACATGGATTTTAGCCAGGCCTTGGCTTTCGCGCAGGCCCATGGATTTGCGGAAAGCGACCCGAGTTTGGACGTAGAAGGCTATGATGCCAAATTTAAGTTGTGCATTCTGGTGTTGCATGCGTTTGGTGTGTTCGTTCGGCCCGAAGAGGTGCTTCATTTGGGCATTGAGCGCATCAGTGCGTTCGATGTGGCGTATGCCCGAAGTAGGGGTTGCATTCTCAAACTAGTGGCCCGTTGTTTCCGAAATGGCGATACCGTTTCGGCGTACTGTTTGCCGCGATTAGTGCAGGCCCAGCACGGGTATTCCAGCGTGTCGCAGGAGTACAATGCAGTGATACTGGAGAGTGCTTTTTCGGAGCATCAAATGTTTGTGGGAAAAGGAGCGGGCGATACGGCTACTGGCTGTGCGGTGTTGTCCGATATTTCAGCACTGCGATATCAATATCGCTACGAATACCGAAAATTTACTCAAAATGGGGTGCTTTTTGACACAAAAGGCTGCGTTTTAACTATCTATGTCCGGCACCAAGCGGAAGGGCAAGTGCTTGAATCTGACTTTATTGACATCCGAGAGCGGTATATTTCAGGCGAAACCCGTTACTGGATTGGCACTATTTATTTGGAGAAATTGCAAAAAGCCAGTTGGTTTCAAGACCCGAATGTGGGGGTTATTGAATGGCAATAAGCCTCCCTCACACCGATTGAAAATCCTCCGACTTAGGCAAATTTTCAAAGACTGCCTTTACCTCGGGGGGCGGAATGGCTAATTTTCGAATCTTCGTGTCAATCCAAGCGCAATCCACCGAAATAATGGCGCAAACCACCCTATCTGCCCGAATAATCTCGTGCCTCAAGGAAAACCGGGAAGCATCGGAGCGCAACTTGGTAACCCGTACGTTGATGGTCAGTTCGTCGCCCGGCAGCACTTCCCGCCGAAACACCGCCTCTTCCCGAAACAGTATCAGGCCAATGTGCAGGGCTTGCATTTGTTCGTACGACAATCCGCCACGCTGAATAAATGCCAATCGGGCGGTGGCGCCAAAGTCATAATAAGCGGTATGGCGCAGGTGAAAATTGGGGTCAAAGTCAGCCCATCGGAGGGCTATGGGCATCGAATAATCAATCATAATCAAAAAGTTAGGCCACTTTTCTGCAAATCAGAAAAGTGGCCTATCAACAAATGAATGCGCAAGGAAGTTTACTTACTTGTCGCGTTTAAAATGTAATTATTGTCCTTTCGTCACGGGCTGTTCCTTGCCCTTTACTTCCCCTTTGATTTCGATAAAGGACTCCGTCGGGGTGGTGTTGGCAGTCACAGTAACGCGCTTACTTTGTGGGCCAGGCTTGCCTTTGGAATTAAATTCCACTTGGATTTGGCCTTCTCCGCCGGGTGGAATTGGCTCTTTAGGCCAAGTTGGAACGGTGCAACCGCAAGAGCCTTTGCAATTGCTGATTACCAGCGGCTCATTGCCCGTGTTTTTAAACTTGTAGGCGTGCTTCACGATTTCGCCTTCATCTATCACGCCAAAATCATATACAGGCTGTTCGTATTGAATAGTAGTGGCCGGGCCGGCAGCCACTGGGGTTATGTTGACGTTGGTACCTGGGATATTGCCAGATTGGTTCTCACTGTTTAATGAAAGAGCCGATTCCCGAATGGATTCTGCTTCAGAAGGACTAAACCAACTTTTAAAGCCGCCGCCCACGAGGTTGGCAACCAATAAAACGGCGAGTAAGGCCAGCAGACCTATTTGAACTTGTTTATTCCTTTCCATGCTTTACTTATTGAGGGTGAAAGATTTGTGATGATTGTGGAGCAAAAGTAGTTGGATATAAAAACGCCTCGTTTACATGGTCGTTTTAGTTTGCAAAAGTTTAACAGGACAGTATTTCAGACAAAGCCCGTAAGCCATTGAAAATGAATGACTTACTTGATGCGTGTGCTGAGTTTTAGCCAAAGTGAGAGCGCTAGGCCCATCAGCATCATAATGCAACCCAACCAAACTAGATTAATGCCTGGAAAAATAATGGCTTCCAAGACGATATAATCTGAACGCGCCGCATTTTCGGCTATCTCAACCGGGATGCCAGGTTGATTGTCAGGGGTTTGTGCTACTCCAATCGTTAAAACACCTGCTTTGGGATCAATGTTTTCAAAACGGAAATGCAATCCAAGCGTCGGTGCTTCGTCTTTGAGGCTGAACGGCTGGTTATTTCGAATCAAATATACCGGGGCAGCACTGGCTTTTTGGCCACTGGGCGCGGTAATTTGAAGTACCGCCGCCACCGCAATATCGCCGTCTTCTGGGGCATACGAGGGGTGCTGAATGTCTTTTTGCACTTGGGCAAACTGGATGTTGAACCCTTTGTAGGCAAAGGTGCTGCCCTCTTTTACGTTGAAATTCTCGTATTCCAACCCGGCCTCCAACTTAAACACATGCTCCATAGAGGCTTCTGTAAGCCGAACTTTCATCTGCAACTGACCAATGTCAGACTGCAAGGCAAAGCCCCCCTGGCCGGGACGCAAGTACAACATCGGTTCAATGGGGTAAGGTTTCGGGTCGTCAAGCACGTACCCGCGCATACGCAAGCCTACCGCCAAATCGCCTTTTTCGGGCTTATATTCGGGGTGTGTGGGCGATTTTGTCACCGCATCTACCACCAAATAATGTTTTTGGGTGAAAATAGTATCGCCCACAACAGCCTCATACCCCATGAATTTCAGGCTGTCGTCCTGCTGCTTGGCAAATTCTGGGTCTAACTCGCCTTTCGGCAATGACGACACCAAGGTAAATACATCGTAATTCCAATAATGTTGGGTCGAAGGGTTGTTGGCCACCACTTTGGTAAATTGGCGGTCATACATAACATTCGGGTACAGGGTGAAATTTTCGCCCGTTGGGTTTCCTTCCTCGTTTCGGCGCTCAAATGCCACCGCAAACGTGCGGGTTTGTCGCTCCACCGTGTCCGTTGTATAGGTAGCGGTAAATCCGCGCATGGGCATGGGCGCATCTTTCATCAGAATGACACTGCGGCGCAGCGCCTCGTCGTTGGCGCCTTCAATGAGGCCATCCATCGCGAAGGTATTGATGGAAATCCAGTCTTTTCCCAAACCAGTGCTGAGAATACCAAGTAATAATATGCCAAAACCCATGTGCGACACCGCCGACCCGGCCATCTTAATATTGCCTTTGAAAACGGAAATCAAATAATCTAGGTTGGACACCAAAGTAAACATGGCGGCAAACAGAAATATCCACAATTGCCAAGCGCGCACCTCAATCCAGTAACTATTTAAAACGCTCAAAACGGTGCCCCCCACCAAAGCAATACTGAGGTGAAGCACTAATTTTTTAGCCAAAGGCGTCCAGTATACGCGTCTTTTCACAAAAAATGAAAATTGCAGCAAAGCCACCACCGGTAGGCCCAGCAACATCCAAGGCAAAATTCCTACCAAGGCCGACGGTTGTTTGAATACACCCGTCCAAAGATCCGCACTCCATAAAGACTGCTTATCTGCGTGGTCATTCATCCCAAATAAAAAGCCCAATAAAGCACCCGCGATGAGTAGGTAGGTAACCAAGGATTTTTCACCTGCTTGAAGTGCCGGAACCCCGTCTTTGTAAAGACTTTTATCCGAATATCGAAGCCATTGTACCAATCCTGTCAAGAAACCGATAAACACTGCAATCCACAATTGATAGCGATTGTGGTGCTCAATCGGGTCTTTTAGGGCTGCCCCGATATAATCCGGGTTGAAGGCCTGCACAATTTTATTCCAAACGGGCAAGGAAGTCGCACCCGTCATCAATACCGCCGAAAACAGCAGCACCAAAGAGCCGATGAACATCCAAAACTCTCGGCTGCTGGTTTTTTCTTCCGATTTAATTTCGGGTACTTCTTTGTATCGAATGCCCCACATAATAACCGATACCGAAGCAAAAGCCCCGATGAACAGCAAAAGTTGGAGCCCAAGTCCCATTTCAGTGAAGGAATGCACGGAGGTATCCCCCAAAATTCCACTTCTGGTCAGGTAGGTAGAATACAAAATTAGGAGAAAAGTAAGCAGGTAAAACCCGTAGGTACTCCGAATTGAATATCCCGTATTACGAGCAATTAAGTTGGTGTGAATACCCGCCAACAAAGTTAACCAAGGCACTAAAGAGGTGTTTTCTACAGGGTCCCAAGCCCAGTAGCCCGCAAAAGAGAGGGCTTCGTATGCCCAAGCACCGCCCATCAAAATACCCGTACCGAGTATGGTGCCCGAAAAAAGTGACCATCCGAGGGCTGGTCTGAGCCACGCTTTGTGTTCCCGAGTCCACAAGCCCGCCATCGCATAAGCGAATGGCACGATGGTACTCGCAAAACCTAAAAACAAGGTCGGCGGGTGGATGGTCATCCAATAGTTTTGCAGCAATGGGTTCAATCCGTTGCCTTTAATTTTGGTCAAATAATCGCCTTGATTAAAAATCGGAGCATCCATGACATCCCGAAGTAGGTCGAAGGGGCTTGCCCCTAAGCGAAATTCGCCAAAATAAACGCCCAAAAGCATAGACGCGATGAACACTTCCGCAATGGCAATGACCGCCAAGACAGGCGTTTCCCATTTACCAGCGCGAAAAATTAGTACTACGCCCAAAATGATGTGCCAAAAACTCCACAACAGAAAACTGCCCTGCTGCTCTTTCCAGAATGCAGAAAAAACATACCGCGTCGGCAAATCATCCGAGATATTGGCCCATGCGTACTGATATTCGTACATTTTGCTGGTTAGCAAATAAAATAGACAGGCGATAATGCCAAATGTAGCCAGCCCATGCAGCACAAACGCTCCACGGCCCAGGCGACGCCATCCGGCAAATTGAGCCGATTCTGGGCGTTGTGTAGCAATGAAATAGGATACTGATGCCAGCAGAGCCGTCACGAAAGACAGTACCACAAAAAAATGTCCGAATTGACCGGGGAGCAAATGTTCGCCGAGGTATTCCATATCTGAGTAGGTCGTGTTATTTTTTTGAATGGTGCAAAGTTACCCATAACAAGCCAAATCATACTTCGTTCAAGCAAAAAGCCTTGCCTAATCCGAATCAATCTAAAATAGGAATTGTTTATTCTGGCAATTTAGTGCTTTGCCAGTGTAATAACAGCCATTTGCCCCTTTTTTTTCGGTAAACAGCGGTGTATCGCAATCGAACATCGAAAGGTGTGTCTTTATAGGTCCCACCTACGTGCAAAATTCCGGTCACCAAAGACGTTTTTCCGTACAAATAGACCTTCGATTGCTCACGTTGCATATCGGCGTACACGATTTTTCGGCTTGAAATGGCGTTTAAATGAGCCGTTTTGTCTTCTTCAAGGGCATTGGAATGAATATACAGCAGGTCTTCGGCCAACATCGGGCGGAGGGCCGCCGTATCGAAACGCATCATAGCCTCAAACCGAACCGTTTCCGTTGTTAATACCCCTTGTTCCGACTTGGATTGTGCCAGGAGTGCCGCCGAACTGCACAAGAGCAGCAGGATTAATCGAATATTTCTAATAGTGACCATTTGAAATCAACTGCGTTAAAAGAAGGGGCAAAACTACACGGCTTTCCTAGAAGCATGCGGTCAGGATAAACGGATTTTTTCAGCGGTTTCGTTTCTTTATTCGCCCAAATGACAAAAATCCGACATCGGATGCCGATTTCTGGCTAGATATTTGCTGTATTATTGCCATTGGCTTACTCTTTACTCCCACTCAATTTTACCCATTTTCAGCCATGAACCGATTATTACACACTGCGTTGCTGTTTTTCACACTCAGCACGGCTGCCTATTCGCAGCAATTTGATGTCTGCATGGACGTTGTCGCCTCTTCAGGCAGCCAAGGAAATCAGGCCAACCGTTATTTTTCTTGGACGGTCGGCGAGCCTTTTATCCAAACTTCTCAAGGCGCAGGCTTTACCTTCACCCAAGGTTTTCATCAGCCGGACCCCTGTGGCAAAGATTTTGTCTCCACCACCGATTTGGCCGATTGGGGAATGAGTTTATTCCCTAATCCTACTGCAGGACTCGTTACCATCCGTTTTTCACCTGAAAAAAAGGGGTATCTGGTTGCGACCGTGTTCGATTTATTGGGTCGAACGGTATTAGATCAACAAGTTTTAGACACCCCCGAGGGATCATTCCTCGACGCTACCCAATGGCAGCCGGGCGTGTACTTCATCCGCTTGCAGGAGCCTGTTTCTAAGGCTTCGACCATTCTTCGAGTCGTACGTATCTAGTGCTTCAACGGCCTTTTGGGGCCAAATGAAGACACTTTTTCCCAATTTCCGACGAATTTCCCCACCCGATTCTTCGGAGGTACTCCACCTATTACACACATTCCATCAACGATTATTTGATTATGAAACAACGTTTTTTGTTTACTTTGTTGTTTTTGGTCGCTGTTTGCTTTTCCATCGCCGCCCAAGGCGTGCCACAAGGCATCAACTACCAATGCATCGTCCGCAACAACCAAACGGGCGACCCAATTACCAACCAAACGGTTACACTCCTTTTCTCGATTCGCGGCGGCAGCCCCACTGGCCCCGTTGATTATCAAGAAAAACACGTTGGCTCAACCAACGATTTTGGTTTGATTAACCTCGTGGTTGGTCGCGGACAACCACAGGTGAATAATTTTGCAGGCATAAACTGGTCCGCAGGATCTAAGTTTTTGACCGTACTGCTCGAAACCACTCCCAATGTATTTGATGAAATTGGCAATTCTGAACTCCTCAGTGTGCCCTTCGCACTGTACGCTGCCAACGGCGGCGGCGGCGGTGGCAACGACAACTGGGGAAGCCAAACAGCCTTTACCAATAACGGGCTTTCCGGAAACGGCTTGGCCAATAACCCCGTCGGGCTAGCGCAGCAAGGCGCGCAGTCGGGCCAAGTGCTCAAATGGAATGGCATCGCTTGGACTCCCGCCGATGATATTCAAGGCACTGGCACAAGTGGCGGAACAGTGACGCAAGTAAACACAGGAGTTGGCCTTCAAGGAGGCCCCGTAACCACCACCGGAACGATTAGCCTAACCAATACTGGCGTTCAGCCCGGCATCCACGGCAGTGCCACCGAAATTCCCGTCTTGACCGTGGACGCCCAAGGACGAATCACAAATGTTGAGAAAGTCATTGTGCAGCCCGGCTCCGTAGCCGTTAATAGTGGCACCGGAATCAACGTAGTGACCAATGGCTTCAACAATTTTACCATCAATAATACGGGCGATACCAACCCCAACGACGATGTAAACCTTACAACCCTATTTAATGGAGATGTAACAGGGGTACACAATAACCTACAATTGAAGGCAAATGTGGTGACAAGCAACGAGTTGAATGACGGCGCCGTAACGGCTCCCAAACTCGCGAACATGGGTGCTGCCAACGGAGAAGTGTTGAAATGGAATGGTACCGCTTGGGTGCCTTCTGCCGATAATAGCGGAGGTGTTAACTTAAATGCCGGAGCAGGGATCAGCATTACCGGAACAGCGCCTAACCTTACTGTTACGAACACTGGCGATACCAACCCTGCCGACGACTTGACCACAGCGACCCAAGCAAACGGCGACGTGACCGGTCCATTTAGCAATTTGCAAATCGTGGCAAATGCCGTCACCAGCAATGAAATTATGGACGGTGCAGTGAATACCGCCGAACTGGCTGGCAACGCCGTTACGACCGTAAAAATAGCCGATGGCGCCATTACTGGCGCAAAAATAGCCAATGATGCCGTTACCTCTACCAAAATTCTAGATGGCGAAGTGAATACCGCCGACCTTGCCAACCAAGCCGTTACAGGGGTGAAAATTGATGATATGAACGCCGCCAACGGCCAAGTACTCAAATGGAATGGCCTTACTTGGGCACCCGCCGACGACGGTACCGGCAACTTCAATGTACTCCCAGGCTTGGGTATTGACATAACACCATCGGGCAATACCTTTATTGTAATTAACTCCGGTGACGTAGATGCAAGCGACGACCTCACCAACGCCACCGTATTCAACGGGGATGTAACGGGTACGTCCAATAACTTGCAACTCAAGCCCAACATTGTAACCAATGCTGACATGGCCGCCAATGCTATTGGCACCAATAATTTGATAAACGGCTCCGTAACTGCCGTAAAATTGAACAATATGGGGGCTGGTATTAACCAAGTACTCCAATATAATGGTATGGCCTGGGGTCCGGCTAACCTGCCCGCCGCCGCAGGCGACAACTGGGGTGCTCAAACTGCCACGACCAACGCTACCTTATCTGGCAACGGAACTGTAGGTGCTCCCCTCGCGATTGCACAACAAGGAGCCATAAACGGACAAGTGATGCGCTGGAACGGAGCGGCTTGGCTTCCCGCTACC
>Ga0105045_10006728_pt1 | contig 10174 bp, 9 predicted proteins | sample MAT02_FD_78089 | JGI IMG/M metagenome (GOLD analysis project Ga0105045, IMG submission 78089) | Freshwater microbial communities from Lake Fryxell liftoff mats and glacier meltwater in Antarctica - MAT-02 (megahit assembly) | ecosystem: Environmental > Aquatic > Freshwater > Ice > Liftoff...
CAACGCCCAGATCAATTCCAGGGTCATCGACACCAACGCCCTGGTGATCAAGCCGGTGGAGGCCACCACGAACATCGTGGGGCAGACGTTCCGGTTCATTAGCCGGATCACGGCGGACACCATCGACAACAGCCAGATCCTGCGCACGGTGAACACGCTATTCGGCACGAGGCCGAAGGCCGCCCCCACACAGTTCGGCCTCAGCCCGCTACCGGATCCGAGCACCTATCCCAGCACGTACTACAGGAGTCAGATCCAGCCGATGATGCCGACATACCAAGTGTTGCCCCGCAGATAGCCTGCGCCGGGTAGAATGCCCCGCATGGCAGCACTCACCCCGGCAATCCTCGCCCGCATCGATAGGCTCGAACTCGCCGCCAAGCGCGTGGTGGAGGGCTACCTCGCCGGGCGGCACCGCAGCCCGCGACACGGCTTCGCGGTCGAATTCGCCCAGCACCGCGAGTACGCCCCCGGCGACGATACCCGCCACATGGATTGGAAAGTGTTCGCCCGCACCGAACGCTATCAACTCAAGCAATACGAGCAGGAAACGAACCTCGTCGCGTGGATGCTGCTCGACGGCAGCGAGAGCATGGCCGTGGGTACAGTCCAGGACGCCGACGGTACGGTGCGCACCAAGTTCGATACCGCCGCAACGCTCGCCGCCGCACTCAGCTACCTGATTGTCAATCAAGCGGACACGGTGGGGCTGCACCTCTATGCGGATGTGAGCCGAGCGGTGCTCAAGCCGGCCGGTGGCCTGGGCCGCGTGCGCGAATTGCTGCGGATGTGTGCGGGGGCACCCTACCCGCGACCGGCCAGCACGGGGCAGATCCTGCGCAAGCTCGGCAATCAACTCGGCCGACGCGGGGTCGTGTTTCTGTTTTCCGATCTGCTGGACGATGTGCCCGAGTTGGTGAATGGCCTGCGTATCCTCCGCAGTCAAAAGCACGATGTCGTCTTGTTCCACGTGATGGACGCCGCGGAGATCGACTTCCCATTTCGCCAGCCGACGCTGTTCCGTGGGCTGGAGGATTTACCGGAGATCAGCACAGATCCCCTGAGCGTGCGCGACAGCTACCTCGCCGGGTTGAACGCCCACCTCGCGGAGATCGAAAATGCCTGCCGCATCCACGGCGTGGACTACACCCTCGTGCGCACGGACGACGACATCGGCCTGATCTTGGCGGAGTATCTCCAGCGCCGCCAGGGCCGCTAGGCCACACGCTCACAGTGTCATTTGAGGCGGTCGAAGCATCAACAACTCAACGAAAAAACCCTCCCCCATTTGGGGGAGGGTTCGTTGGATGGCTGCGTTACCAGTCGCCACCGCCGCCGCCGCCGAAGTCGCCACCGCCGCCGGTGTCGCCACCCCAGTCGCCACCACCACCGCCAGTGTCGGCCCCGCCACCGCCAGTGTCGCCCCAGTCGCCATCGCCACCCTGGGCACCACCATCAAAGTTGCCTTCGCCGGTATCGGCCGTGCCGGTGTCACCCGCGCCGGATTGGTCGCCGGCGGACATGTTGTTCATCGAATTACCGGCTAAGCTGTTGTAAAGCCACATGCCCGCCGCTGCGCCGACCATCCCGGTGAGGAAGCTACCCATGAAGCCCATACCCCCACCGCCACCACCCATACCGCCACCGCCTTGGCCACCACCGCCCATACCGCCACCGCCTTGGCCACCGCGGGTGAGGGCGCGAATCACCGCGAAGATCACCCAGATTCCAGCCACCAGGCTGAGGCCGATGCAGATCAATCCGCCGAGGCTCATCCCGGTACTCTCTTTCACTTGAGTATTGATGTTGCCGACAGCGTTCACCTTCTTGGCGTTTGGCAGTTTCGTGCCCTTCAGTTGATCGACCACGAACTCCGCCCCGCTCAATAGGCCGGTGTCATGTGACGCGACGACCTGCTCGCCTTCGAGTTTCTTCCCATCGCGGATGGCGGTAATCAACTTGTTGTTGAGATTGCCCACGTCCGCGTCGGTGAAATCGCGGAAGCGATCCGTACCGCGGTCCGTCACAGTCTCCACCAGGAACTGCTTGCCTTTCATGTACACCAGGGTGAACACACCCTTCTCGCTTTGATCCTTCGCCAGGCTCGTCGCCAGTTGTGCGAAGAATCGCTTCGCCTTGTCCTTATCGTTGCCGACAGCTTCGAAGTCGGCCTTTTTGTTGCTCGGCACTTCGGCCATCGTCACCACGCTCCAGTGTGTCGCGGAGCCGAAGGTGCTGTTCTGCAGCACATCTTTCGCCTTGCGCACGCCGTCCTCGCTGAACAGCTTCGCTTGATCCTCCACGTGCAGTACACCGGGCAGATCCTTAGCCTGCAATACGGGCGCACCAAGCACGAAGGCGAGGAACGCCAAACAACCGAGTTGAAACCTGCTTCTCATGTTCGCCTCCAAGGGGGATGTCCGTTCGTATCAGGTACTTCGATGGTAGCCCACCGTTCTTGAATTACCTCAAGAATTCGGTCGGCTTTCACAGCCGATATCGGCTAGATGCGGCCTTCCTGCGCAAACTTCTTGCTCGCCAGATAAGCCAGCACGAACCCTGCCATACTGTATACGCTACAGCTCAGCAAAGATTCAAATTCAATCTGAGGATCAAACAGTTCGGTTTTTTGATAGCTTGAGCTAGTCAATAACCCCTTGTAGAAGGTTGTCAGTGGGGCGAGAGCTGTGTCTGCCAAATTCCAGTTGGCGAAGAATAGCGGCAGTACCGCTAGCAGGAAGATCACCCCGAGATAACTGAGCAGTGCCTGCAAGCCCGTGCGTGCCCACGCCCCCATACCCAAGCCTACCCCCAGGTTGAGCACCAGCCACGCGGCCTGCAACATCACCGCGAGAAGAAACCGGTGGAACGTGACCCCACCAGTACACAACGTAAATATCATCACGACCGCATAGCTCGCCGCGATGAATCGGAAGCCGTAAAGTGCGGCGATGCATTTGGCCCGCAGGATGCGCCAACGCCTATCCGGTAGCAAGAACAGATCGACAAGGGTTCGTCGGGATCTCTCTTCGCTGAGGCCCAGGGCCACGCGCAGCCCCACAGACGGCGTGAGGAACAGTAGCGCGGCATTCACCAGGAAGTGCAAAACCGCCCCGATCTCCCCGCTCATTTTGCTGAACAGCACGATCACACACATCGACGCGCCTAACACGAAGGCGATGAATCCCAGGAAGCAGCCTCTCAGGGTACGGGCGAACTTGCCTTCCAGCACCGGCAGCGTGCTGGCGAAGTATTTCTCCGTCCACAGCAGCGGGTCATCCCGGTCTGTGAGCGTGGGCACAACATTGGTGCGGCCCTGCGGGATCACCACGCGGTCGCCGAGCGGGATGGCACGTAGCTGCTGGCGGTACCACTCGGGCGCGGCCTCATCTTCCATCACCATCTTCGCTGGCTTCGGCCTGGGGGCATCCGGTTCTTGCACTCGGATTGCCGGCTGCTTCACGCCACCGGCGGTGCGCACTTGCCGCCACGCCAAGATCATAAACACCAAGGCCAAGGTGCCGTGCACCCCGGCGTACACCACCAGCACGTCCATCGGTGCGTACGTTTGCTTGATGTCCGCATCCCGCAAAAACCAGATCACACTGATCGGGTGCATCCACCAGGTGTTGAATACCCCACACAGCGCCGTGACGATGAGCAGCGCAATCCCCAGCCCACCGTAAAGCCACAGGAGCACATCGCGCACCCGTGGGCGATGGATGCCAATCCACAGGCTGATGCTGCCGAGGCTGAGCACCGTGAGCACGCTGATGAGCAAACCTTGAAGCACCAACGTCGGGTTGACGCCGCCGAACAGCAGCGTGAGTGCGAGCACCGGCAAGCCCGTGGCCAACACATCCAACACATGGGTCAGCCGGGCGGTGAACTTCCCCAGCAGCAGTTGCCAGGCAGTGAGCGGCGCACTGAGTAAGAAGTCCCAGCTTTTGCGTTCTTTCTCCTCCGCGATGGCCCCGCCGAGGTACACCGGTGCGAGCAGGATCGCGGCGACCTGTTGGATCCAGAGGAACTTCCACAGGTAGTTCTCCGCGAGGCGCTGGCTCTCCGCGGGTTGCACATCGCGCATTTGGGTGAAGGAGCCGGCCAGCGTCGGCGAGAACGCCTGGGCGTATTGCATTGCTAACGCCGCAAGCAACGTGAACACCAGCAGCGTGCGCCACGTGAGCAGCTTGCCAGTGCGGCTGAGGCGCAGCAGTTCGTGCTGATACAGCGGGCCGAATGGCTGCACACCGATTACCGCCAACATCGGGAACAGAACCAGAAACGCCGCGACCACGCCCACGGCCACCAGGAGTGCCGTCATGGTGCGGCCTGCTGGCTTGGCGGTGGATTATTCGCCCGTTGAGGCAGTGCCCCACGATCCCAGTGCAACCGCCTGGTGGTGAGCTGCAAGAAAAATAACGTGAGTGCGACATACACAGCCGATGTGATCAAGCAGGCCACGAGTAACCATGGCAAGATAATGACATCTGTACTTTGTCGTGAAAAAAACGTACTGCTTTCAAAGGCTATATATCCAATACCCGGCGGAAACAGACTGACGAAATAGGGTAAGCTAGAAGAGTAACTGCCGCTACGATCGAAAATTATCATAGAAGCCCAAACGCCTGCGATGATATAGGCGATGACTACAACAGCCAGAATACTGATAGATTCGAATGCCGTCTTGCTGAATGAACCGATGTATAATCCCACGGCACTCCACACGCTTTTCACTGCAAGAGTCCCCACGAGAATCATCGCCAGGCAGTACCAATTACCGCGACCAAGGATCGTGAGCGGGGTGATAATGCTGGCCATGAGCAAATACGTTGGCAAATCGCTTATCATCAAGCCGATCCACTTCTGCCGGACGATCAGCTTGCGACTGATCGGCGTGAGCAGCACGGCATCCCAAGTATCGGCCTTCTTCTCTCTTAGGATCGCCCGCACAGAACGAAACATCGTGGGTACAAATACACCGAAGAACGCGATATGCCAGGTATACAATAATAATATTTGAAGAAAATAGGCTAACCATTCATATGGTTCAGTTATATAATTACGATGATATTGCCGGCTAAATATGATGAGACAAAGTCCAAACATCACACCGCATAAGATCGCGGTGCTCTTCCACGTGAACATGCGCACGACCCAGGCTTGCGGGCGGTTCAGCGAGTAATACGCCTGCTGCCAGGCCAGCGGCATGTTCTCCCACAGCTTCGGTTTGCGGATAGGGCGATAGTTGCGTTCCTTTTTGGCGAGCTTCAGTGCCTGCTTCACCGATGCCACTTCGGTATGCTCCCCACCGATGAACCGCGTACCCTGCAGGAAGAAGTACAAGCCCAATAGGCCGTGGAACACGATGAACTGCCAGAGGCAAAAGATCAACGCCTCCTCCACGCTTGTGTAGAGCGGAGAACTCATCGGGATATTGATCAGACACCCGGAGCAAATCCAGGTCGCAGGAAACGACCCATAAATGAATGGCCTGAGCGGTGTCGCGGAAATCATGGACAAGCCAGCGATGACCATGAACACATACAGGCCGTACAGCAGCCAGCAGCGCCAGGCCGCCCCTGCGGCAGTCTGCCGTCGCAGGCTGAAATACACCGCAGCGTTGGCCAGGCCGAAGCCCAGCGCAACCACCGCCGCCAGCACCATGATGGGGAACGCCGGCGATACCCCGCCGAACAACGTGAGGATCATCATCACCGGCGTGATGGCGAACACCGGCTCCAGGATCAGCACGAACTTGCCGAAGATCAGCCCGGCGATGATCTCGCGTGGACGCAAGTCCGTGGTGCGCAGCACTTCCCATTGCTTGGCTTTGCGCAGATCGTGAATCACGTTGGTGTAGTTACTCAACGTAATCAGCACCACGAAGCCCGCGACCATCGCACCGAGTGCGGATGCTGTTATCAAGTTGCGTTGGGCGAGTTCATTCGTGTTCGCCGGATTCACATCCCACATGATGGTGAAGAAGGTGATCGCCGCGACAACCACCACGGCGGCTCGGCGAATCCACAGCCAACGCCGCCGCAGCGTGGGGTACAGTTGCAACTTGGTGAGCGGGCCGAACAGCAAGAACTTGCGATCACTCAAGCACCGCAACAACAACAGCCCTGCACCCAGCACCGCCACGGGCACCCAACGCCAATCCAGCGGTATCAAGCCGCTGGCGATGAGCAGCCACCCCAACGGCCCAGCGAACTTATGGAACAATGCTGTCACAAGGATCACACCGTGAATGCGGGACGATACAGCGGGCGCCGCCAAGTCCTATGGTATCCCAACATTCTCTCCCCTGTGGAATACGAAATCATGCGAATGCTTCTGTTCATTCTTTTGGCCTCGTTCAGCAGTCTCGTGCTTGCGCAGGAAAATCCTGCGGGTCTGGCCCTCACCCAGCGCTTCGGGGAGTTCATCGCCTCCAAGGACATCAGCGGCGCGGTGCTGATGGTGGGCACGAAGGACGCCGTGCTGTACCACAAAGCCCTCGGCCAAGCGAACATTGCCGAGGCCACGGCGATGACCTTGGACACGCGATTTCGCATCGCCAGCATGACCAAGCCGATCACGTCGATGGCCATCATGATGTTGCAAGACGATGGCAAATTGAACGTGACCGACAGCGTGGAGAAGCACCTGCCGGAGTTCAAGAATCAACTCATCGTGCAAAGCAGAGATGCCGGCAAAGGCACGATCACACTGGGCAAGCCGAAGCGGGCCATCACCGTCCGCGATTTGCTCACGCACACCAGCGGGTTGCCGTCGGGCTACCCTGCCGGTGCGGCGGATGTGTACCAGAAGCGCCACTACACCTTGAGTGAGACCACCGCACTCAGCAGCCAGCAGCCGTTGAACTTCGAGCCGGGCACCAAGTGGGAGTACTGCAACGCGGGCATCGATACGTTGGGCCGGATCGTGGAAGTGCTCAGCGGGCAAAGCTACGAGGCGTTCCTGCAAACGCGCCTCTTCGACAAACTCGGCATGAAGCACAGTCGCTTTGCACTCACCCCGGAGGAAGCCAAGCAACTGGCCGTGGTCTACAGCAAAAAAGATGGCGAGCTTACCGTAACGAGTTCCAGCATAACCGGACTGCCGAAGGTGAACAAGCACCCGATCCCCGCGGCTGGGTTAGTCTCCACCGCCGGCGACATGGGCAAGCTGTATGCGTGTTTGCTGAACGGTACGGTGGTGGACGGCAAAGCGTTGCTGAGTGCCACGGCACTTGCGGAGATGACGAAAACGCAGACTGGCGACATCAAGACGGGCTTCGTGGACGGCATGAGCTTCGGTTACGGCTTCCAAGTAGTCGCGGAACCCAAGGGGGCAACGAGCAGCTTGAACGCCGGCAGCTACGGCCACGGCGGTGCCTTCGCCACGCAGGGTTGGATCGACCCGAAAGCGGGGGTGTACTACGTGCTGATGACCCAACGCACCGGCTTAGCCAATTCGGATGCGTCGCCGATGCGGCAGGAGTTGCAGCGCCTCGGCAGGGCACTGCTGAAGTAATCACGCAGCGGCTGCGATGAAACTTGTGAACAGCCGCTTCATGCCGGGCTGCGTGTCCGTGAGTTCCTCGGGGTGCCACTGCACCGCGATGCAAAAATTGCTGACGGTACTCTCCACGGCCTCGATGATGCCATCCGGCGCGTACGCGGTAGGCTTGAGGCCAGGGGCGAGGTCTTTGATGGCTTGATGGTGCATGCTGTTCACCGGCACGATGCTCTCGCCCAACAGGCTACCCAACAGCGAGTCCGGCACCACGGTGATCTCATGGGCAAGATAGCTGCGGCTGGGCTGGGCGCTGGTGGGGAAGTAATCGTGCTTCATCGCGGCCGGCACCATCGCCGTGACATCTTGGTACAGCGTGCCGCCACCAGCGACGTTCAGGATCTGGATGCCGCGACACACGGCCAGCACCGGCTTGCCCGTCGCCTGGGCGTGTTCGAGCAACATCAGTTCGATCGCATCTCGATCTGGGTCGGTCGCGCCGCACTTGGGGTGGCGGTTCTCCCCGTAACGGCTCGGGTCCACATCCACGCCACCGGTGAGGAAGATACCGTCGAGCTTGTCGAAGATGCCTCGCATGGTGTCCGGGTCGTCTGGCAGCAGCGGGATGAGCCAGGGCAACGCCCCCACGCTTCGCAGGCTCTCCACGTAGCGTTGTCCCATGATCCAGCACGTGGGCAGGTCGCCGCCCGGCTTACCCGGTAGTGTCTGCGTTGCGATCCCGATGACCGGTCGGCCCATGCGTGCGGCTCCACTGCGCGTGACGTGAAGGAACGGGGTGGGGCAATTCTCAGCACTATACCACCGTCAAAGTGCGATGCCAGCAGAAAAGGCCCGCGTGTGGGTTGCATCCCCATGAAGGCGGGCACGGTGTTCGCTCGGCAGCCCCCGTGAGTGGTCAGCCTCATCGGGCGGTTCACGCGGCCGATGCGTTGCTACACTAACACCGCATGCGGGGAGCAGTCGCCATGAACTGGACGAATACGCGCGATGTCGGCGAGTTACTGTTCGAGAAGTACGGTGCGCTTGATCCATTGGGCGTGCGCTTCACGGATATGCGGCAGTGGATCCTCGCGCTGGAAGGCTTTGCCGGCGCGCCGGAAGCGAGCAACGAGAAACTGCTCGAAGCGATCCAGATGGCGTGGTACGAGGAATGGAAGGACGAATACGGCCCCGAGTAAAGCGCCATGTTCATAATTACCGACCGCATCAGCATCCCGTTGGAAGAACTGAGCCTGAGCTACGCACGGGCCGGTGGCCCCGGCGGGCAGAACGTGAACAAAGTGGCCAGCAAGGCGACGCTGCGCTGGGCGATGGAGGCCAGCACCGCCGTGAGTGCCGCGGTGAAGGCGCGGCTGCGGGTGGCGCACCCGGCGTACATCACCAACGACGGCGTGCTATTGCTCACGAGCCAAGAGTTCCGGGATCAGGAGCGCAACCGCCAACGCTGCTACGAGAAGCTCGCGGAGATGATCCGCGCGGCGGCCACCCCGCCCCGAGCGCGATTCAAAACCAAGCCCACCCGCGGTAGCCAATTGCGGCGGGTGGCCGACAAGAAGTTGAACTCCACCAAGAAGTCTCGCCGCACCATCGGCGACGATTAACGCCATCCGGGAATGAAGGCCGATGACCGAGACCCAAGCGAAACTGGCCAAGATGGCGGACGCGCTGAAGATCGGCGCGTACAAGCGGCACGTCCTGCTCTGCATCGGCCAGCAGTGCTGCACCCAGCCGGTGGGCGAAGCCGCGTGGGAAGCGCTGAAGAACGAGCTGAAGGACAAGGGCCTGAGCCTCAGTACCGGGCCGAACGCCTGCTATCGCACGAAAGCGCAGTGTCTGCGCGTGTGCAGTGATGGGCCGATCGCCGTGGTGTATCCCGAGGGCACCTACTACCACGGCCTCACGGCGGAGAACGTGCCCGAGTTCGTCCAGAAACACCTGATCGACGGCGAACCGATTGAGGCGATGATCTTCGCCCGAAACCCGCTGTCGATGGTGGTGGGTGCCACCTGACTACAGCGGTACTTTGGTCTTCGCCACAATGTCGGTGACGATGGCATCCGCGTTACTGTGGCCGCTGGCGTCGAAGCCTTTCGTGATCATCCGGTGGGCCAGCACGGGGATGGCGAGCGCCTTGACATCGTCCGGCGTGACGAAGCGTCGGCCGGCCAACAACGCGTGGGCCTGGGCGGCACGATAGTACGCCAACGCCGCGCGGGTGCTTACGCCCAACGTCACATCCGGGTGGACGCGGGTGGCTTCCACGAGTTCGATCAAATACTCCGTCACCGGTGGCTCGACGGTCATGTTGCGCACGGCGATTTGCAGCGCCACGATCTCGGCGGGTTTCATCACCGCGACGAGCTTCTCCACTGGCTCGCCAACGCGGTGCTGCGTCATGATCCGGCGCTCCGCATCCCGGTCGGGGTAGCCGATGTTCACCTTCATCAAGAAGCGATCGAGTTGACTCTCCGGCAGCGGGTAGGTGCCCTCAAACTCGTAGGGGTTCTGCGTGGCGATCACCAGGAATGGGCTACCGAGCAACCGTGTGGTGCCGTCCGTGGTCACCTGCCGCTCGCTCATCGCTTCGAGCAGTGCGCTCTGGGTGCGCGGGGTGGCGCGGTTGATCTCGTCCGCTACGATCACCTGCGCG
>Ga0105045_10006729_pt1 | contig 10173 bp, 11 predicted proteins | sample MAT02_FD_78089 | JGI IMG/M metagenome (GOLD analysis project Ga0105045, IMG submission 78089) | Freshwater microbial communities from Lake Fryxell liftoff mats and glacier meltwater in Antarctica - MAT-02 (megahit assembly) | ecosystem: Environmental > Aquatic > Freshwater > Ice > Liftoff...
ATCCTTCGAACGGCTCGTCAATAAAATCCTACACCCGCCCCTCCAATCTCTTCGCGAAGAAAGCACCGGCGAACAACAAGCAACCCTACTCATGGCCCTCAAGCGACTCTTCAATATAAAGGATTAGAGTTGGCAGTAGGCAGTAGTCAGTAGTCAGTAGTCAGTTGGCAGTTGGCAGTTGGGAAATTGAAAATGGGTTTGAAAACACGAGTTGGTGTCGGTTTTTCAGTTTGCATTTTTCAGTTTAACTTTTTCAATAGCGGCTACATAGCAAACCGTAAATACGGATCAATCTAGAGATAACTTCCTTAGTCATACTCGCCAGAGTTTGGTTAAGCTCGATAAATCCAAATTCTGACGACTGCGGCTATGAAAAAATCGCGATGTTATTTCGGGACGTAGGTAAATTCTGTAGGCAAAACTGATACCTTTGCCTGTGAATTTTGCTTCGAAATCGGGGTTTATCCTTTATCCCAAGTAGACCGTTTGTTATTCTGGATGAAGGCGATTGAGATGGGGATAACCCGTTGGACCTGTTAGATTTAGCATAAGAGGTAGTGAGTTCCTATGAGTTTATCGAAGTATTTTGACGGTTCGAGTCGTGGGCTTTCTTTCGAGCTTTTCCCAACCAAGACGGAGGAAGGCATTCCCGCACTCTTGGACACGGTCGGTGAACTCTGCCGTTACGAACCCGACTTTTATACATGCACTTACGGAGCCGGCGGCTCGACGCAGAATCGAACAATGCAAATTGCAACGAGCGTCAGACAGCGGTTTCATGTGCCCGTTGCAAGTCATCTCACCTGCGTTGGTTCCACGGTCGACCAGCTTCGCGCCTATCTCCAAAACGCTTGGGACAACGGCGTCGAGCATATCGTCGCACTGCGAGGCGATCCACCCAAGGGCGAAACAACCTTTACGGCTATCGAAGGCGGCTTGCGATATGCAAACGAATTAGTTGAGCTTATCAAACGAGAGTTTCCGCAGTTTGGAATCGCGGTTGCTGGATACCCTGAGACGCACCAAGAAGCACCCAGCTTCGAGGTCGATCTTCAAAATCTCAAACGCAAAGTCGACGCTGGCGCCGACATCATCGTGACGCAATTGTTTTACCAGAACGAAGATTTCTTTCGTTTCTGTGACGCTTGCGAAAAGATTGGTATCGATATTCCAATCATTCCCGGAATTATGCCAGTTACTAATTTGGCGCAGATCAAACGCATCACCTCGATGTGCAAAGCCGCACTGCCAACGAGCTTCTTGGACAAGCTGGCCGAAAGCGACGAGGCCGATTGGCAGTTTGGAGTCGGAGTCGAGTTCGCTCAGAATCAAGTTCGAGAACTACTCGATCAAGGCGTTCCTGGAATGCACTTCTATGTTTTGAACAAGTTCCAAGCAACAGCCGCTGTCCTAGACGCAGTCGAATACGTTTCATAACCACCAACGCAGGAATTTTTAGTTTATGAGCCGTGAGCGCTAGCTCCGGGTTCCCCCCGGCATTTGTATTTTAGTTCATTACGTGACCATAGTATTGAGCTTGTTGCACGCTCGGTTTCATGCGAATCAATGCCTAGGAGTCGTTTTGTAAAGGAGGCATTGCAAACATGAGTGATGACCCTTTCATGATTCAAGCTTGCTCTATCGAATCTCTCGGCGATCAAGCCTTGCTAGTTCGATTCGGTGACGAGCCGACGCGAGAATGTTTCGACCGCATTCACGCATATGATCAAGCCGTGCATCGATTGTCGATTCCCGGCGTTATCGAATCGGTGCCTGCCTATACGAGCTTGGCAGTCTACTACGAGCCGCTAGTCATTGACAAGTTTGCGCTTCGGCAAGCGTTGCTTGAGATCAAGCTCTCAGACGCAGCGTTACGCGTCGCAGATTCGGGGCGAGAGCTGATTGTTCCCGTTTGTTATGACCAAGAATTCGGCGAAGACTTGGCGTACGTCGCTGAAGTTCATCATTTGACAACAGAAGAAGTTGTCGCGATTCACACCGCGGCTCGCTACTTCGTCCACATGATCGGATTCTTACCGGGCTTCCCTTATCTTGGCGGTTTGTCCACGCGAATTGCAACACCACGAAAGAAGTCACCACGCACCCGCGTCGTGGCTGGCTCGGTGGGAATCGCGGGGACGCAGACGGGTGTGTATCCGATCGATTCGCCGGGAGGATGGCAAATCATTGGTCGCTCGCCATGGAAGTTCTTCGACTCATCGGCGGCAACTCCCTGCCGAATACGGGCCGGTGACACGGTGAAGTTCAATGCGATCACACGTAACGAATTCAGAATCATTGAGAAAGAACTCATGGTCTGCAATGGGGCCTGAAATCACAACGCTTGAAACTACAACTGTTGAAATCATTCGACCAGGAATGATGACGACGATTCAAGATCGAGGGCGGCTGGGCTACCGAAGTGATGGCGTTGTCGTTGCCGGTGCGATGGACGAATGGTCGTTACGGATCGCGAACTTACTCGTTGGAAACTTATTCTCGCAGCAAGGGAATCCCGCAGCACTAGAATTTTTCCTCGTTGGACCAACGATCGACTTTCATCAAGACACGTCGTTCGCAATTTACGGTGGCTGCTGGAATGCAACGCTGGACAGTCAGCGTATTCAATGCGGAAAGGCTTATAGCGCAGGACCAGGGCAGCGATTAGAGATTCTTGAGGCGACGGAAGGGGCCTGGGGTTACCTGGCGATCCATGGTGGTATCGATGTCCCCGAGATTCTTGGCAGCCGAAGCACGCACATTCGATCTGCGATGGGTGGCTTTCACGGACGAGCATTAAAAGCGGGTGATCGCATCGCAGCCGTAATGAACGGTTCGATGTTGATACCCAATGCAAATTTTCTCCGTCGCTATATCCCATGGAACGATTCGGTTTACGGCGGTTCGCAGAGAAGCTCGCCCACTTCGACGATTCGATTCGTTAACGGTTCGCAGTGGGAAATGCTGGACGCGCGAAGTCAGGAATTCTTTACTAGTAGCAAGTGGATCATCAGCAAGAATTCGGATCGTATGGGATACCGCTTACAAAGCCCGATCGATTCGTCAACTCCGCAAGCGTCCAACTCGCCACGCTTACAACTGAAGAGTCCATTCGAAATGCTATCGGAGCCTAATACGATTGGAACGATCCAGCTCCCGTCAGGCGGCGATCCAATCATTCTCATGTCCGACGCCGCAACAACAGGTGGCTATCCACGCCTTGGACATGTCGCACACGTAGACCTGCCGCGACTTGCTCAACAACGACCGGGAACTGCCATTGGATTACAAGCCATTTCGTTAGCCCAAGCCCACCAACTTTCTATCGAACGCCAACGACTGTGGCAACGGCTTGTATTTGGAGTTCGACAATATCTGAGTAACGACGCCCGAGTAGCGTCGTCGAAAAACCTATGACTTGTCCTCGATTAAACGATATCGGCGAACTCTTAAAGCGTATCTCGAAACTTCAATAGATGAAGCGCCTCTGACGACGATTAAACGCGAATACAATTCCTGCAATCAGACTTGCGATCGCGAGTACACTCAACGACCAGCCCCAATACGACCTTTTGGGAGCATCCTTGAAGCTAAAGAAACTGTCTGCATTTAGTCGCAAACGCCGTAACAAAAACGATGCTTCGGTATTCCCAGATTCCTGTCGAACGCAACACACGTGAATCCCCTGAAGCGTCGCCTTGGTGCATGGACGTCTTGCGATTTCTTTGAACGCGCCTTTTTTCTGTGGAACGGCCCCTCCCGGAACTTCATTTGCAGACAGTTCATTTTCTTGGACACTCAGGACGATTTCTTCACCCTCGCGTGCAACGGTCCAAGTTCCTGATTTGAAAGTCGATGGGATAAACATTTGATCCGGTGGTTTTCCGGCCCCTCGTTGAAGATTGAACCACTACATCCGATCCTTCTGCAACGTCGCCACACATCCAAAAGCCATAATCGGCGAGTTCTGGTCGTCGGTTAGAATACGAATTACTAACCCTTGGCCCCAACCCTTTTTCGGCTTCGCTAATTGAATCAAATCAAAGTCGATCTGAAAAGAAAAATCACCCTCGACGTTTGATAACAGCTTCAGTCCCGCAACTCCAGTCTTCACCCCAGGTTGATCAGGGAACTGCTGAATCAACATTCCTTCATTCTGAAAACTCAGTGTGTCCCTGCTCTCTTTGGGAGGCAGTACTACTTCGATGAGCGGATCCTTCAGAGCAGATGTCCCCAAAGCGATATCCATCTTCACTGGTCCTTCACCGAAAACCGGTTGACAGAACATAACCTCCAAAAGCACAACCAACCCTAAGCAGATACCGCCAGCCACTCGTGCGCCCCCTGTTACTACGCCACCCGTGGCTAGCGCCATCGGCTCAGGGCCTAATCGGCCAGCCCCATGCGTAGGCTCACGTAATATCAGGCAACTGCATTTTTTAACCGTTAAACTATTCATTCCAGGGCCTCATTGATATTGATTTCTCCACCATCGGGTGTCAGCAGGCCCCGCATCACTTCCCAGTCAATCTCTCGCGTGACGAATTTCACGGCTCCATCGGAAATGGCGAATTGAGCTCCATCTCCATGCGCTGATCCCCAATTATCTTTGAAAGCGATCCCATTTCCATCAGGCGAGATTCGCAATCCAGCCCTCGCAGTCCCTTTCGAACCACCCGAAAATATCGGCTCGTCCCAATACCAACTTGTCGCCGTATGAATACTCCGATCGTATGCTTTTTCGCCAATTGCAAATGTCTGCGACAATCCATCGCGAACGTCAGCGAATCGAAGCCTTAACGGCATATTGGGTGTTACTCTAGCATTCCCGCAGTAGTCTGTTTTGCTCCACGCCCAACCACCCGATTCATAGCGACCAAGATCATTATCGATCGGAACCGCCGGTGCCGGTCGAGCTCGCGAAGGGCACAGATAAAGCGGCTGAATAGATTGAAACAGCACCTCCTGAAACGCCGTATTCTGTTCAATAAACGGCAATAACGAATAAGCCCAGCTACCAGACTGCCCCGCAGGACCCGGGCGTGGATTTCCAATCCCCCATCGATACGTCTGATTCGCTTCGAAGTCCTCCGTTCGAATGGGAACCTGCGGGCCAGCAACGGATGCAATCAACGATTGCGGTGTATTTCCACCATTATTCGGTATACGACGAAACTGCAATTCATGCTGATGAATCGCCAGTCCAAGTTGCCGAAGATTACTACCGCACTGCATCCGTCGAGCTGCCTCACGCGCTCCCTGAACCGCCGGCAATAACAACCCCGCTAACACCGAGATAATCCCGATCGACACCAGTAACTCGATCAGCGTAAATCCACGTTTCATTTCTCAATCCTCACAAAAAAATGATAGTTACCGCTACTCTTGATGCACTGGTATTCGTCAGGCACACTACGCATCCATTCAAGGCAATGAGAATACTCGGCTGTCCAGTGGTCATCTTTTCCCAGTACGATCACCAAATTAAAATCTCCCGCTTTCAGGTATTCTCGAAACGATTCCAAAGACTGTGTAAACAGTGGTCGGTAGATCGAATGTTCACGCCTAGATCCGATCATTCGATAGTCTCGGTAATCGCAAACGCAAATCCTCGACTTGCTCGCTCCGAGTTGACGAATTTCACTCGCGACTTGATCCTGAAATAATGTTGTGTAGTGATCGTCAAAATGAGAATGCCAGTATGTGCTTAGCGGAACCGTAGCAACAATAAAACTACTCGTAGTAAGAACCAGTAGCGTTCGATATCGCAGTCTTAATAAATGGATCAACATAATGACAATAAGGCAGGTTCCGGTTAACAAGCCCCAACCAATACAAGAAATGTCTAACGACGGATGTTGCCATACGTTTGCCACCGTAGGATGCAAGATCCGTCTCATCCCGTATTGCGGTAGCAGGACCCAAACAAGGGACACGACGGCAGCCAGTAACGCAACTCGCACGATCGTCCGCTTTGGAAACGATTCTATTCGCGGACTATCTGAAATAAAAAGTACGAACACAATATTTGCAACTGCTGAAAATGCTAAACCGAATCGGTAGGAGTGATACTGTAACAGCAGCATATTACGGGACCCAGGTACCGTTTCGATCACATTCGGTGTAATAAAATAGATCGCACAAGCACCCAATAAAAAGAGCGAAACCAGTATCCGTATCAAAATCGAATTATTAATCGGTCCCGAATGCCTGTTTCGAAAGATCGAATAGATCCGAAACATGGACCATTTACGATCGAAGAATAAGATCGGAAACACCATCAAAACAGCCGCTGTCGAAAATAACCCAGCCTGCGTGAGCCACGAAAAAAACAATAACCAACTAGTCTCGATCGTGCTTCCAAATAATAGACAGCTACTGGCGATATCTGGTCGAACAGACTCCCAAGCGTCTGGAATGCCAAGCAATTTCATTCCCTTGGGATAGAGCGGCGAACCTGTCACGAACCAATTCCGCAAATACCAAGGACTTGTCAGCGTCGCTACACCTAGGACAACCCCTGGGATAATCCAACGACCCTTGAAATAATCGCTTGTTTGTCGATTCGTATCCAACGTCGTCGCTATCGCTAAAGCAACTATCGAAACCGCAGCATACCCTAGCGCGTAATATTTGATTCCTCCGAGCAGCCCAACTGCGCAAGAAAATAAAACTATATCTGCTCCAAGTGTTTCGGATTTCGCCCGAGTAACTCGAATCGCAAAGAGCAAAGCCGCAATAAACGTCGCGGCCACCGCCATGTCATTCTCGACCGACGCCAGTTGCCGCAGGACAGGCGTACAAGCGAGCGTGCCACATACCGCGATGAACCTCCAGTATCCAGCAACGCCCAACTCACCCAGTACGGCATGTAACGATAACGCGAACATTACTAGGATTGGAACATTACACAATTGAGCCCAGAAGTCACCAGTAAACAAACCACTAAACCAAAAAGCGAGTAGCTGTCCGTTTCCCGGAACATACCAAAACGCACAACGTTGATTCAACAAGCTACCTGTTTGAACCCAGCTATCCACTAACGGCAGATGATAAGCAAGCGTATCCCAATCCTGAGGAAGCGATATCACGCTCATTTGAATGATTTGTGCTAAGCCGATCGCTATGAGTAATGCGTAACCGTTCCCAATTACCATTTTCTCTGAGCCGATGGCGCTAGCCACGGGTGCCACCCCTTCCTTCGCGCAACCCGTGGCTAGCGCCATCGGTTCAGTTTGTATCATCCCACCCACACTACGGCTTACTAGTCGTAACCCAACCCAAAGACCAGAAACCAATACGAGCAATAGAATGGGCCTAAGAAACCCAACGAATCCAAGCACGATCGCGACCAAGACAATACTCGCCCAGAGCAACAGAAGCTGAGCAACAATCCGGACAGAAAAATCGAACGTGGGTACGAAACGACGCACCAGCGAACCGCTGAGTTGAAAGCAAAATGCCGTCGCCAGGAACGTTAACAATCCAGCGATAAAGTCAGTAGTCGGAAATGAGTTATCGAGTAGGTCCATTGCAATAGTCTACTATCCCCTCTTCACAAGATTGTTGGAGTCGTTGTGGTTTGCGAATGTGTAGACCCGACGACAGTAATCGCTTGAGTTCATCCATCCATTTATCGACCGGCATCTTCGCGACGGTTTGAAGGCTTTTGGTATAATTATAAGCCATCAGTTGCATTCTTTCGATCGTCCCGATGTCACTGGCTACGCTCGGGTAATCCCATTTTCGAAGCATCTGCCCAAATGCGACTTCCATTGCGCGCTTCTGTTACTCGGTAATCGACAGCCCCGATCGATCACGAGAGAAAACCGGTTGTACTGCGTTCGCCTTCCACTGGGATTCTCGAATAGGAAACAGTTGACCGTCAAGATTTACGTTCGGCTGAATCATCTCTTCTACGAAGCTCACGTCGGCTCCCAGTTTCATGAGTATTGTCATCAACACATTCTCCGGACTCGACACGAGTTCTTCGTATCGCACGACGTGGATCGATTGTTCATCCGTCGTTACAGCCTGGGAGATATGATTCATGTAGTAACGCCATATGAGTGCGGCTGAACCATGATCACAGGAAAGCCAAGGAACCCGCGTCAGGCTATCGGCAACACAAACACCATCACGAACATTGCGATGATTAAACTCTTCGGGAAGCATCCGCGTATCGATGGAATACGAGACGTATGCTCGGGCGTTTTCTCGCCGACGAATCGGATGTCCGATCTCCCACCTCGCTCGACAAATCGCAACATGATTTGCGGTAGTAATTCATCAAGACCAGTACCAACATCATCAGCTTGAATTCGTACGTTTAAATCTTCCCCTATCCGTCGCAAGCACTCCATTCGCCGGCGTAGAGAACGCAAGTGAAAATCGCAAAAAAGCTTGGTTTCCGGGGGGATTGCAATATGAGGATGTCGATTCAACATCGCCTGTAAAAGTGTAGTCCCCGATCGAGGACTACCAAGAATAAAAAACAGATTCATGCTACCCCATTCGCAGTGAGTAAGATCGTTTACGCGATTAAGTGAAACTTACTTTAAAGAATAATCATCTGGAATCATAGCTGCGCTTTATCAAATACTGAGCCGTCAGCGCTAGCTGCGGGTTCCCCCCGGCACCCCTTATTCCTAGAGCAAATCAGCTATTTAGGTTACAGGAAACCGCACGCTATCGCATGGCGGCTGATAACGCAGTTTGGAAAACTGTTTACCCCGCCGATTGCCCCCACTCATTGAAACATATTCACATTGAAACATATTCACACGCATTTAGACCTAACCAGCAACAGACGCACAACGATGTTTTACAATACACAAAAAAATCTTTTAGGAATTTTCTTGACATTCGATATTGAAGCGACACAACTAAGCGGGTAGATGATTTCGACAGGACGCATCAATCTATTTTCGAGCAGGCGAAAGATGATGAACAAGCTCACAAGCTCACAAGCTCACAAGCTCACGGTGCGATTAGTGGACCGTTGGTTTTCTTCTTAGGGCTTTCTGTTGTGGCGGCTTCTTTTTTTGTCGTAACCGCGCCTAAATCAACAGCCTTGAAGATTAATGATCTTGTCGAGCCAGCACCAATTGTTGGCGTTGTTCCAATCGAGCTTGGTGTTGTTCCCTCTAATGAAGCGCGACTGGTATTGTTTCCTTTGTCGCGGGTCGGGATTTCCGAATCGGACCCAGTCGAATCGATCACGACCTCTTGCGATTGTATTAGCGCCACGGTGATCGACGTTATTGATAAGAAGGTATCATACAAAAAGCTACTTAAAATCGAACACGTCCCTGAAGCGAGCGGCGGCGATGAATTCCTAATCGCGTTGCGTGTCGAGTGTGTAGTTCACCTGCAAGATTCGACCAAGAAAAGCTTTCAAATCGATTTCGAATCCATCGGTAGCCGATCTTTAGTACAAGGCCAACTCACGCCAGACCGCAACCATCCAGCCCCTGAGCCAATGGCGCTAGCCTCGGGTGCATTAAAACCAGACGCCCCCATCGAAGCCACGCCCGACCCAACATCTCCGGGAACTATCACACACGCCACAGCGAACGGAGATACGCCATGATCGCCGTTCAAGCAGATTCAATCACGAAGGAAACTACGTCAAGCATTAACACCAGCCGTTGTCAGGCAATGTTGAAACCAACATATCCGGTATCTTTGGGCGTTATCATTCCGGCGTATAACGAAATTTTCACCGTCCGTGAAATCATCCGCCGCGTTTATGACGCACTCGATGATAAATTCACGCGATTACAAGTGATTGTGGTAGACGACGGCTCGACCGACGGCACGAAAGACGAGCTAGTAAGTATTGCTGCGGACAACCCAAAGATAGAGCTTCATCGCCACGAGATAAACCGAGGCAAGGGTGCATCGATTCGGACAGCCCTCGAACACATCGACACCGATCTCGTCATCATCCAAGACGCCGATCTAGAATACGACCCCAACGACATTCCTTCTCTAGTAAAACCCCTACTAGCAGGCGAAGCCGACATCATCATTGGTTCCCGGGTCTTGCCTCCGTATTCGGTATTGAGTTTCAAATGCCGGGGGGAGGCTCGGAGCTATCGCCCACGGCTCGTTAAGTAGGAAAATTTCTGCATCAGCGCGTACGACACGAAGTGGAGCTTTCTATCTTGA
>Ga0105045_10006730_pt1 | contig 10171 bp, 7 predicted proteins | sample MAT02_FD_78089 | JGI IMG/M metagenome (GOLD analysis project Ga0105045, IMG submission 78089) | Freshwater microbial communities from Lake Fryxell liftoff mats and glacier meltwater in Antarctica - MAT-02 (megahit assembly) | ecosystem: Environmental > Aquatic > Freshwater > Ice > Liftoff...
TATCGCCCATTGCAAAGGCTAGGTTTGCCCCTTTTTTGCTATTGCCTTTTCCATCTCGCTTGCGGTATTCAATATAATATCCATAGTCGACAGCCCAATCCATATCACCCAGCACTTGGTAAGCTTCGGCTGCTGCACATGGGTAAACATCGTAAACACGTTTTTCGCAGGCATTGGTTGTAGCAAAATTTGCAGCATTCACATATCCATTTATACCATCCACACCTGGGGTTAGGCAATAATTGCCCCCCAAGCCAGGCGTGCCACCTGTGCCATTGGTGTATTTTACATGCTGGGCTTTTGCCAAAGGATTCACATTGGGATTGATGGTGCGAATACTAAAACTACCAATAGACCCGCCACCACCGCCATCTCCGCCACCGCTGCCATTGCCACGCTGCCCTTTGGTACCTAAGCCTCCATAACCAATATCATTAATACCATCATAACCAGCATCTCCTCCATTGCTTCCATCGCCTCCCTGGCCGCCATTGGTTAGGGTTATTCCATTTTGGCCAAGGGTACCATTGCTTGCACTTAGGTCTATGCAATTACTGGTGTGTGGTATGCTTATTTGCAAAGCAATGGCTATGATAAGGCCACCACCTGTTCCACCGTTTCCGCCATTGCCGCCATCGGCACCTGCAACACCAGAGGTAGTAAAGCCTGTTGCCTTACTAAAGCCATTACCGCCATTGGCACCACTACCACCACCATCGCCACCGCGGCCACCACGGCCTTGGACACCAGCATTGCCAAGGGCAAGCATTTTAGGTGGGGCAGGCCTTGTTAAATTAAGCCTACTACCCCTATCGCCTCCTGGCTCGCCCCAAGATCCTTTTATTTTAAAACCACCAGTACCACCATCGCCACCTAATAATGTATTGGGACCAGTAAGGCATTGTCCTTTAGCCCTCACATCAAAATCATACCCATCACCATTCACACCAAAATCTGGATTATTAACAGAATTAGAGCCTGGCGCAATCCCGCCACCTCCATTAATTCCACCTAAACCACCATTATTGGTATTGTTAAATCCCTTTTCGGAAACATCAATCCAGCCACCATTGTTTATAGTAAGTTGGTCATTGGCTAAAAATGCCACGACACCACCTGTAAATCCATCCCAAGGGTTGCAAGTAAGCGTACCTGTAGGATTGATAACCACGGTAGTATATTGGGGGACAATAATTGCCTGCATTTTACAATTGGCATAATTAAGCGTTCCTGTAGGCCAATTGGTACGTTGGAAATTATCTGTAGTAAAGGTTTTGTTAGCGACATTATAGGAGTTAATAGTCATTATTTGCCAATTTCGGGTAGGTGAGGTTCCTGTTTTGGCCATTATAATAATAAGCACCCGGCTGCCCACCACGCCCGTCCACGTTCCATGCATTTGTGCAGCATCAAGTTTTACACTCGCAGTGTTACCACCGGGGTAGGTAATTTCTTCAATTGCAGCACGTTCATCGTCAATTGTTATAGTGCTGGAAATGATTTTAGGCCCTGAAGAACCATTTCCTGGATTTTGTGCTTTTGCCATTGGGCAACTTGCGAATGCAATGCTACAGATTAGTAGCCATTTTAATTTTGTTGTTCTCATAATTTGTTTGTTTTAAATTGTTAAAATAAGTTGAAATTAATCTTGCAATAAGGGTTTATCGTAGCCACAGGGATAGGATAGGTAACAAGTTGTTGGAGAAAGGCAATGCAAGTAGCATTGAGCTATTCTCAAAAAAAGGAAATGTGCATTTTGTTGGTTTTTATCATAGGCAGTTAGGTTAAAAAATTGTTATCAATTTACATTGTGCTGTTATACCTCATCCAATAATTGTATCAGGTATTTTGCTTCTTTAATGCTTTGTTTTTATCGTAGTAAAGCTCATTCTATATGCCACCAGCTAATTTTAGTTGTCTTTATATTTGTCACTTGTTGCTGTTTTTTACAATAACAAAAGTGGGGAGTCGTCTCGGCAATATTTATTCCTTCCTATTTCCTTTTTAGGAAATTTCTTGGACTTTTAAAGGAACTTTATAATTTTGAACAGCAATAATTACCCTATAAAATGAAGTTTATCATCGTAGACGATTCCGAGTATTACAGAAAACAACTAACCGCCCAAGTGAATGCTATCAATGGTTATGAGGTTGTTGCCGCAGCGCAAAGTGGGGCAGAAATGCTTGAATTAATTCCTTCGGTAAAGCCTGCCGTTGTATTGGCAGATATAAACCTGCCGGATATGAATGTGATGGATGCCGCAAAAAGTATCATTCAAAAACATCCCAAGATTCATTTTTTGTGCATTACCCAGAGCAATATTTGCAAATGGATTTTCGAAATGCAACAAATAGGCATTAAAGGGTATTTGTACAAAACATGCGCCCCTGGCAATATTGAAAAAGCGGTTTCAGCCGCATTGCTCAATCAGTTTTATGTGGATGAAGAAATAATGGGAGCCTTGGTACAAGAAGTGGAAAAATTCGCTTACGGAATTGACCTAGGTGAGAGCGATTCGCTTTACCAACCAGCCGAAAGTTTGATGCAAAAAGGTGATGAGTATAACAAGGATTTAATTACAAAACGAGAATTGGTAATTTTGAGCGGCACACGCAATGGCCTAAAAGTTTCTGTAATTGCTGGCCAATTGGGATTATGTGAGCGTTCTATCTCTTTTATAAAGGAAGGTCTTAGAGAAAAACTTAACGTAAGATCCAATCCGGAATTGGTTCCCGAAGCAATAAAAAATGGCCTCATTACTTAACTTGCTAATGGGAAGGAAGAAACTAAAATGACTCTCCAATAAATTATATTGTACCACCCAAACCAATATTTTACTCATTCTTATTTTTTGCTAAACTGTGCAGCTTTGTAGGCAGGGAAGATGGAGGTAATAAAACCCAAAAACAGCACAGTAATAAAAACAAGCACCATGTCTTGCCATTTTAGCGCCACCGGATAGGCATTAAACATAAACGAAGCTCCATTGTCTAATTTTACCAATTGGTATTCCAATTGCAAGATGCACACCCCAACACCTACCAATAAACCAATACTTGCGCCAACACCTGCCATTATCAATCCTTGCCAAGTAAAGATAAAACGAGCCTGCTTACTTGTAAAGCCAAGAGCCGAAAGCACGGTTAAATCTTTCTTTTTTTCGATAACCAAAATATACAAGGAGCCAATGGTATTGCCAGCGGCAATTAGTAAAATAAAAAATAAGATAAAATAACTTATCAGCTTTTCTGATTTCATCACCTTGTAAAAAGCACCGCGCTGCTCAAACCTGTTTTTAATGGTAAACCCACCCCCTAATAACGCAAGCAATTCTTTTTTTACTTCATCGCTATTGGCATTGGTGGCCAGTTTCAGTTCAATGGAAGAATACTCACTTGGCCTATCCAATAATGTATGTAAAAAGCGAAGGGGAACAATTACGTATTTGTTATCTACCTCTTCTTGCACGCTAAATATGCCAATAGGAAAAACACCAGCCTCCGAAAAAGCACTTGTTGGGTTTAACAAATCTACTTCTTCTCTGTTGGGCACATATATGGTAAGCCCTTCAAAAATATTATCTGGGTCAATAGATAACTGATAAGCTACACCTTGCCCTACCAACGCAAAATCTCTATTGCCACTTTCTAACACCAGCGTACCCGCCACCATATTGCTATCAAGGCCAGTAAGTGTAATAAATTTTTTGTCTACACCTTTTAGCGAGGCTAAGTGTTGCTTATCGCCATATTTCAGCAGTGCGTTTTCTTCTAGCACAAACGATGCTTGCGCCACACCGCTAAAATGCACAATTTTTGCCGAATCAATTTGTCGGGCATGAAATGTTTTACCAATGGTGGCTGTAATTTGAAGGTCGGCATCGAAGTTATTGTACATTCCCAAAAACAAGGCTTCAAAACCATTAAATACAGACAACACAATAATAAGTGCGGCTGCACCAACAATATAGCCCAGCAATGAAATAGCCGAAAGGATGGAAATAAGGTTAAATGACCCTCCACTTTTCCGCGAAAAAAAATACCGCCTTGCTATCGTAAATGGTAGGTTCATTTGTCTCTTATTATTGGTTACAGTGAACCGTGAAAATAACCACTATTATTTCCAAGCTTTTACAATAAGCCCCGTTCCTGTTTTATGTATTGTGTTGGTATCAATCCAATTGAGTATAAATGCAAAAGGATAGGTAGCAATGTAATAAAATGGCAAAACGACAAAAAATAATTTGGTGGCATTTAACATGCTCATTGGATATTTCATGGATAATTTCCAGGCAATTTTTCCAGGCACTCCATAAGCGTATAATATTTCAGATTTATCAAACCCAGACTGCTCCAGCTTGACTCTCATTTCTTGAACAGAATAACCATCGCGCACATGCTCGCCAATAAAGGATTCGCCATGTTCATCGGCATTGCTACCTCCTTGGTCACTTGGGGTAGAAATAAGCAACATGGCTCCATGTTTCATGCTTTGGTAAAAATGTTTAAACACATCTACATCTTCTAAAATATGTTCCATCACATCCACGCACAGGACCAAATCATAGGCATTGGTGGCGTGGGGTTTTGTTAAATCGCCTTTTTCAAATTGCACGTTGGTTACGCCACATTGTTTAAAAAAGTTGCTACAATCTGCTATTTGATCGTCTTTTACATTAACGGCTTTTATGGCGCAATTCTTATTGCTATTGGCAATGTAAAATGAGTACTGACCAAATCCCGAACCAGCATCCAGCATGGTAAAAGGTTGTTTAAACATGGGCCAAGCTTTTAACTCGCGGTGAATATGCCAAGTGCGCAGCAGCAATAAATCCAATAGGTTGTAAAAAAGTTTGCGAAGTAGCAACGATTGGTTAAAAACAGTTCCCAAATCTTTTTTTATCGGATCGTATTCCATGTACTTATTTTAAATAGGTGGGCAATATAATGTGTGAAGTTACTTTAAGCAAAGGCAAGCAACAAATTTCTAATGATTGGTAATTTAAAGCTATACTTCTTTTCTAAGTCGGGCTACTGGTATATTAAGTTGTTCGCGGTATTTGGCTACCGTTCTGCGGGCAATATTATAGCCTTTATCTTTTAATATTTCCATCAGCTTCTCATCAGGAAGCGGCTTGTGTTTATCTTCATCTTCTATGGCATTTTTCAATATTTTTTTTACTTCACGGCTACTTACTTCTTCTCCATCATCAGTGGCAATGCCTTCGCTAAAAAAGAATTTAAGCGGAATGGTGCCAAAATCTGTTTGCACATATTTGCTATTGGCTACCCTAGATATGGTGGATATATCCATGCTTACTTGCTCTGCAATATCTTTTAATATCATCGGCTTCATTTTGGTTTCGTCACCTGTTTCAAAATAGGCATATTGGTATTTTAATATGGTGTTCATCGTCATCAATAAAGTATGTTGCCGTTGTTTAATGGAGTCAATAAACCATTTGGCACCATCCAATTTTTGTTTTATAAATTGTACCGTTTGTTTTAATTCTTTGCTGGGTTTAGGGTTATTATCATACCCTTTTAATGTTTCCAAATAACTGCGGCTAATGCGCAAGTCTGGTGCATTGCGTGAGTTTAATGCCACCTCAAGTTTTCCTTCATTGTCAATTAATATAAAATCGGGGGTAATATATTGTGGCCTCGAGTCGGTTACTGATTCGCCTGGTTTAGGGTTTAGGTGGGTAATTACAAATATAGCGTCACGCAGTTGCTCATCGGTAATTTTGAGCGATCGAGTAAGTTTTTCGTAGTGTTTTTTTGTAAAGTCTTCAAAATAATCACGGAGCAAGATTTCGGCAATACGCACGCCTTCTTTATGATGGTCTTTTCGTTTAAGTTGCAATAGCAAACATTCTTGCAGGCTAGTAGCGGCAATGCCTGCTGGATCTAAGGCTTGTATTTTTACCAAACAAGCCTTCATCTCTTCAATCGTGGCTTCCACATTTTGGCCAAATGCCAAATCATTTTGCATAGCCTCCAGCGGCCTGCGCAAATACCCATCATCATCAATGGTTCCAATTATTTGATTGCCAATTATTTGCTCACGTTCATTTTCGGCAATGGCATTAAACTGCTGCGTTAGCAAATCGTGAAAACTAGAAGATTCGGCTATTGGCATTTCTTTTTTATCCTCATTGGTGCCTTCATCACTAAGGTGAAAACCTTCCGAATCGTAATCGTCATTTACATACTCTTTTACATCAAGGGTTTCATCGGTTAGGTAATCTTCCACCGATATATTTTCTTCCTGCCCGTCATCAATCGTTTCTGCCTCGGCAATTGGCTCATCAGCAGGCGCAGGAGCAGCATCCTCATCTTCTGATTTTACCAATGCAGGATTTTCAATCATTTCCTCGTCAATTCGCTGTTGTAAATCTACCGTATTTAGCTGCAGCAATTTAATAAACTGTATTTGCTGCGGAGACAGCTTTTGTAAGAGTTTTTGTTGTAATCCTTGTTTTAACATGTTGATGGGTTTGCTAAAAATTATGCCAAAGTCCAATTTGCTCGGCAATAATTATTATTTTCGCATTTTATTAACGGCTAACAAAAGTACAAAATGTATATTAAAAATTTGAATTTGTATGAAGGGAAAGAAATTACCTTAAATGGATGGGCAGCAAACAAGCGCGAAAGTAAAGGATTGGTTTTTATTATTTTAAGAGACGGAACAGGCCTTTGCCAGTGTGTGGTAGATGCCAATAAACTAATAACAGATTTATTTGAAATAGCACAAAAAGTTTCACTTGAAAGCTCAATTTCCATTACAGGCACTATTGTAAAGGACGATAAACAGGTAGGCGGTTATGAATTGCAGGCCACTTCTTTGTCTATAATTGGTGGTTCTGTTGATTATCCCATTGCAAAAAAAGAACATGGCGTTGAATTTTTAATGGACCACAGGCACTTATGGCTGCGCAGCCAACGCCAATGGGCAATAATGAAAATACGCAACCGCATTATTTATTCCATCCATCAGTTTTTTCAAGAGGAAGGTTATGTGCAAATGGATGCCCCTTTATTTACAGCCAATGCCGTTGAAGGCACTTCTACCCTATTTGAAACAGATTTTTATGGCGAAGCAGCTTACCTTTCTCAGTCGGGGCAACTGTATGGCGAGGCAATGGCAATGGCGATGGGTAAAATTTACACTTTTGGCCCAACGTTTCGTGCCGAAAAATCTAAAACTCGCAGGCATTTATCCGAATTTTGGATGATAGAACCCGAAATGGCTTTCCACGATATTTTTGACAATATGGATGTAATCGAAGCTTTTTTGCGCAAGGTGGTTACAGATGTACTTATTACTTGCAAAAATGAATTGACCACAATTGGTAGAGATATAGTTGTTCTTGAGCAAATTGTGAAGCCATTTCCACGGTTAACTTATGACGAAGCAGTAAAAATTATCAAAGGCGACCAGGACGTTAATGGTGTAAATGCCATCCTATCATTGGAAGAGGAACTTACCAAGGTATTGGCGCGCATTGAAGAAATAAAAGATGAAATAACCGAGCGCGAAGAAAAACTGAAAGTACCCGGAATGAAAAAAGGAGAAATTGGGTTTAACCAATCAAAAATTGATAAGCTAAAACAGGAGCAAGCAGAGTGCGAGGAAGAAGCAAGAAATATTCCAGGGTGGCTAAACAGTGCCCGCAATTTTGAATATGGAAATGATTTTGGAGGAAGCGATGAAACCGTTATTACTAGATTATTTGATGTACCCATAATGGTGTACAACTGGCCGCATGAGGTAAAAGCATTTTATTTAAAGCGCGACCCTAATAATAGCCATTTTGCTCGTGGAGTAGATGTGCTTGCTCCCGAAGGTTATGGCGAAATTGTGGGTGGTGGCGAGCGTGAAACTGACCTTAACCTATTAATTGAAAAGATTAATGAACATCAGTTGCCAATGGCAGCATTTGAGTGGTATCTTGATTTAAGAAGATTTGGTTCGGTTCCGCATGCTGGTTTTGGATTAGGGTTGGAACGATTGGTTACTTGGGTTTGTAAATTACCGCATGTGCGCGAAAGCATTCCTTTCCCTCGTATGTATGGTAGATTAAAACCATAACATTAATTTGAAAAGTTATATTCAAGATTTGTTGCAAGCAGAAGGCCAATTTTTTTGTAAATTAAGGCTCATTTTGCTGTTGCTTTTATTTTGTACACATGCAAAAGCACAGCTGCCTGCAAAAAACTTTTTTTTACGCAGTATAGATTGGGGTTACCGAATTATAGAAGGAGACTCAGCACATCCTAAAAAAAGCCTTATTTTTATTTTTCCGATTATAGCCTACAAACCAGAGTCGCGCTGGATTTTTGGCGTTTCTGGTACGAAAATTTTTAGGGTAAGCAAAGATAGCATAACACGGCCGTCATACATCAGAATGAACGTTTCATACTCGCTAGAGCGTCAGTTTTCTGCCCGCCCAATGCTTGAATATTTTAGTAAAAACAACCGTATTAATGTGCGTGGGATTTATAATTTTACCAATTTTGGTGAGTTTTATTACGGCATTGGGTATAACACCCCTTTTGCAAACCAAGAGCTGTATACCTTTAATATGCATGATGCCAATGTAAAGGTGGCTTATCGCTTTTTACCAAGTCTTTATGCAGGTATTCAATATAATTATGAGCAGATGTACAATATCAACAGCGTAGAAGGAGGCTTATTAGCAACCTCAACAGTGAGTGGCGCTAATGGCTATAAAGCATCGGGGTTTGGCTTTACATTATATTATGACAGTCGCGACCACATTTATTTTCCGCATAAAGGAAGTATGATAGAGCTTTCAAATGTTTACCATGAACGGTTTTTTGGTAGCGGCTTTAATTTTATCAATATCACATTAGATGCACGTAAGTTTATTCATCTGTGGAAAGAAAATGTATTGGCACTGCAGGGAATGATAAATATGAACGAAGGAGAAATTCCTTTTAGGATGAAAGGCGTTATAGGCAGCGACATGTTTATGCGTGGCTATTATAATGGCAGATACCGTGATGCACATGCAATGGCCTTTCAAGCTGAACTACGCAAAAAAATTTGGGGGCCTATAGGCATGGTTGCCTTTTTGGGCGGAGGCACAGTCAGCAAAACAGAAATGGGCCTATTAACGAATATAAAGCCAAACTATGGTGTTGGTTTAAGGGTAAAAGCAATTCCTAAGGAGCATGTGAACGTGCGCATAGATTTCGGATTTGGAAATAAAGAGAATAGAGCACTGTATATTTCATTAAATGAAGCATTTTAACGAAATGGATGTGCTTGTAAAAACACCCAGCGAGATGTTTCCATTGCTGAAACAAAAAAGCGTGGAAAATATCTTCTTCAAAAAATATCTTCGAGCAGTTTCTTCCAAAACGGTGGACGAGCTCGTGCACAACCTAAATAAAAAAATTGAGCCACAAATAAATTGCTTAAAATGTGCAAACTGCTGTAAAAAACTAGAACCAGGCTTAGAAAATGCTGAAATAGAACAATTGGCAAGTAGCCTAAACCAAGACGCAGTATTATTTAAACGACAACATGTTGCATTTGATGGAAACGAACTTTTTTTAAAAGCAAAACCATGCCTGTTTTTAACCAATTGCACTTGCACCATTTACGAAAAAAGACCAATGGCTTGTGCTGGATTTCCGCACCTCAATACGGCAGATATTAAATACAGGCGTTCTTTTTGGGAAAATTACGCTGTTTGCCCAATTGTGTTTAACGTAATGGAAGCATTGAAAAATAAACTTAACTTTAACCACGGTGCTTGAAACATAAGTTTCTAAAAAAGAAAATATTATTTAGACATCTCAAATAAACGAATTTGTGCTTCCATAAATATATGTAGCATCATATCTTCGTCAAAATGGATATTGATTCAACACAAGTTCATTGAATAAAGACAAACACGAAAAGTTAATAGAAATTTTGGTGATGGAAGTTCTTGTTAATTACTTCAAAATACTAGCCATATCAATTGGAATATTAACAAATAACCAACAAATAAAACTTAGAACGGACCTTTAAATCGTTGTATGTGGTAGCATTTCTAAAACGTAACTGCCAACAAAGGGAACCCAAGTTAAGTCCATTCGCTTTCATTAACTCAGTTCGGCACTGATATTTTCTTGCCAAAAGCACTAATAA
>Ga0105045_10006731_pt1 | contig 10168 bp, 4 predicted proteins | sample MAT02_FD_78089 | JGI IMG/M metagenome (GOLD analysis project Ga0105045, IMG submission 78089) | Freshwater microbial communities from Lake Fryxell liftoff mats and glacier meltwater in Antarctica - MAT-02 (megahit assembly) | ecosystem: Environmental > Aquatic > Freshwater > Ice > Liftoff...
AGCCTACGATGGACAACGAATGGTACGCATCGGTGCGGTAGACCTCCTCAACGTGCGCCAGATAGTCCGATACGTTTGCCGGCGCAGATGGCGGCGGCGGAAAATGACGCACCACCTCCTCCCGCATCGCGGCCCACATAAGCTGGAGACGGAGCACGTAGGGGGCGGTGCCCGAACAACCGTTCAGGCCGGGAAGCGAGACCGCGGACGGATTGGCCTCGACGACGACATAGCCGGCCACCGTGGCGCGGCCACCGCGAGGAGTTCCCGATTTAGCGCCGACGCGTCGAAGAGCCCGCTGTTGGCAATCGCAGTCCGAAGTATACGGTATTGAGCTCCGCGAAGGGTGACGTACCCCCTACCCTCTACTCCGTACCCCCTACTCAGTCCTTAAAACCGAAATCCAATCCCGCCGCCAAACGTGAGCGGATTCAACCCGAGGTCCGACACCGGGTTCACGCCGAAAGTCAGCGTGGTCTTCACCAGCGCGTAGCGCACGTCGGCGTTCAAGAACACGCGCTTGGTGAGTTTGATATCCGCGCCAAGCTGCCCTACGGGACCAACGGCTGGCGTGTCGAGATCGAACCGACCGACACCGCTCGCCACGAGGTCCACATTGGAGATCGGCGCCACGAACACACCACCGCCCACGTATGGCCGCACGCGCGCGTTGGGCCAGAAGTACACCATGGCGCGCGCCGTGAGCGACGTCTGCTTGAAGGTGCCGATTTTGGTGCCGTTGATGAACGCGTCGTGCGACACGGGATAGCTACCACTCACGGAAAGCGCCACGTGCGACGTGACGAAGTAGCTGAGATCGAGCTCCGCAAAGGCCACGTCACTCGCCGTGATCCGATCGGCGGGCAACCCAAGCAACGGCACCGCGTCGGACTTGTCGCCGGTGATCAGTCCCAGTCCTCGTACGCGAACAAGGAACTTCCCTTCGACCGCCTCGGTCGTCGGCTTGGGGGGCACGGCGGACGGAGCCGGCGCGGCGGGAACCTGCGCCGTAAGAGCGGCAGGCAACACGGCAAAAGCCGCAACAAGAAGGATGCGCTGAAATGCTTGGGACATCGAGAACTCCATCGAGTGGACTGAGCTGCAGGAATAACTTAGAAAATGAGTCACGGTACGCATTGCCGCCATCGGTCGCAACGTTTGGCTTGGGTCGAAACGAAGGCCAGTGACCGTTAGATTTTCTGCGAGCATACACCTGCCGCGGGAGCTGCATGAATATACGACGACTCGCCGTGCGCGAGTTGGGACTTATGGACTACGACGACGCTTTGGCCCTGCAGCGAGAGACCGCGCGGCGGCGAATCAGCGGTGACGAGCCGAACGATGTGCTGCTCCTCGTACAGCATCCACCTGTGGTGACCCTGGGCCGGAGCGCCAAACTCAGCAATCTTCTCTCGACACCCGACGTCCTCTCGGCCCTCGGCATCCAACTTCGTGAGGTCGAACGTGGCGGGGACGTCACGGTCCACGAGCCGGGACAGCTTGTCGCGTATCCGATTGTAGACCTGAAGCAGCACAAGCGTGATCTGCACTGGTACCTCCGACAGGTCGAAGAAGCCATTATTTTAGCGCTCCGCCAGTACGGGCTGGAGGCCGTTCGGGTACCGGGGCTCACCGGCGTCTGGATCGAGGACGCGACCGGCCAACGAAAGCTCGCCTCGGTTGGCGTGCATGCCCGCGATTGGGTGACTTGGCACGGAGTGGCCCTGAACGTGGAAAATGACCTGTCGACCTTTTCGCATACAGTTCCCTGCGGTATCGACGGCGTGGCCATGTCCACGGTAGCGCTCGAATGCCGCCGGCGCGGACTCGAAGCCCCCACTCTACAGCATGTGTCTTCAGCGGTAGCGGGCGCATTTACTGACGTATTCGGACTCGGCAGAGACGTGCCCGCGGCGACTGGCGCACAGTGTGGCGAGCCAGACACAAGTCCGACTACATTTAACAGTTCAACCACGACGGCACTAGATCGTCCAACTCTCATCGAACGTACTGATGCACTCTAAATTCGTCACAACCGGCCGCCTTCTGGCCACGCTTTCGCTGGCAGCGGTCACTGCGTGCGGTCCTTCGGACTTGGTAGGGGAAAAGACCATCGGCAAACTGAACACAGGCATGCGATTGGAAGAGGTGGGCAAGATTATTGGAAACGGACCTCTCAAAGCTAATTCGCCAGCGGATTCGATGCGGCTCTTTCAAGGGTATCGGCGGCAGGTGTTCTTGGCTAGCGGTAATCAGCTGCTCGTAGTCTGGTATCGCGACACGCCGGGAGATATCGAGCAAGAGATCGTGCGCGATCGCGAAACGCCGATCGTGTTCAGCGCCGACACGGTGATCGCGAAGGGATGGTCCGAGTTCGATGAAGCGGCACAGAAGAATGGTCTCCCGAACCCGTATCGCACGATGGAGCGGCTCGACTCGATTTCAAAGTCGCAATTGAAGCAACCCGGCGGCTGATCGACTTGGGTCGCGACACGAGCAAACAAAGCGGGCCGCCAGTACACTGGCGGCCCGCTTTGTTTGCTGTCGGATGGCTATCGGCGTTACGGCAAAACCGTGAGGCTGATGACGGTGGAGAACGACCCGAAAGTGAGCGTGAACGTTTGCGTGGTCGTGAGAGGCATCGTCGTGTTCAGATTCCACACCAACGTCGCCGTTCCGTCGGCCAACGTAGCGGAAGCTCCGCCGGTACCAGAGTTGGCGCCTGCAGTACCAGTCACGACCTGCCCGGACGACGGCACGGTGTTGAAGAAGACGTCCTGGAGGCGCACCGTAACAAAGACGGACGTCTGTGCGGCGAGGGACACGGAAGAAGGCGCCGAGACGAGCGCGAAGCGGGTAGCGGCGGCCGGCAACATGTTGGCCGTGAACGTGACCCCGAGCAGCCCGTCAACAGTCGCGATCACAGACGCGATACCTGCCGTCGTCGGCAGCGTCCACGCGGTCAGGGTCGCTACACCATTTGAGTTCGTGGTCTGGGTGCCGCCGAGGATCGTGCCTGACGTACCGTTTCCGGTGGAGAACTGTACGGTAATGCCCGGCACCGGATTTCCCTGGACGTCAGTGACCCGCACCGACGGCAGCGTTGGAGCTGCCTGAGACAGCGCGACCACGAGATCGCCAAGGTTGGCGTTGGACACCGCGCCGACGTTGGCCGGTGCGCCCGGCGTCGCCGTCGCGGTGATGACCACATCGGGGAGACCGGCGATCCGCGCCGTCAGCGACTGCGTCCCGATTGTCGCGCCGAGCGTCCAGGTGCCTGACGTCGCGACGCCATTCACGGCCGTGACGGAGGAAGGGTTCCCGACCGTACCGGAGTTGGTCGCCGGTATCCACGTAACCGATACGTTCGGTACGGGGTTGCCTCGCACATCGCGGACGATCACGGACGGCGGCGTAAGAAGAGCTGTCCCCACCGACCCGCTTTGGCCCGATCCGGAGAAAACGGTGATCGTGGCCGGAGCACCCGGCGTCGCGGTCGCTTGGAAGGTTACCGGCGGCACAGTGCCTACGGGTGCCGTAACGGAAGCCCTCAGAGTGTTCGCGCCCACTTCGTCGCCAAGCGTCCAGGCGCCAACCGTGGCGACTCCTTGAGCGTTGGTGAGCTGCCGTCGGGCCACCGCCGTGCCCGCGCCACCGGTCACTTCGAAGGTGACCTCGACGCCGGTGACCGGGTTGTTGAAGGCGTCGGTCACGCGGACGGACGGATCAATCGGCAAGGTGCGACCGACCGATGCGGTTTGGGTGTTTCCGGCGACAATCGCCATCGACGAAGGCGCACTTGGGCGCGCCTGAGCGGTGAACGTGACCGGCGATAAGGTTCCGACGACGGCGCTCAGCGTGTAGTTCTGCGCAGTGGTGCCAAGCAGCCAGCTGTCCGGGGATGCGAACCCTTGCGCATCCGTCAGCTTGGTCGTGCCCGCCACGGAGGAACCCGCCGACGCCGCAAAGTTCACCGTCGCGCCGGCGATGGGATTGCCGTTCGCGTCGGTCACTCGTACCTGCGGTATGGGAGTCACCTGCGTGGCTACCACGGCGCTGATCGATTGGACATTCGTGGCGGTCACGCTGGCCGGAGCTCCGGCCGTGGCCGACGCGTTGAACGTAATGGGATTCCCGCCAACTCCGTTGGCGACAACTGACGCTGTGAGGCGGTTAGCGCCGACAGTCGGGCCCAAGCGCCACTCACCAAGCGTAGCCACGCCGCTGGCATTCGTGGTCGGCGCCGCAGACGCGAGGGCTCCGCCGCCGAGCGCCACCGAGAAGAGGACGGTCACGCCCGATACCGGGTTGCTGAAGCGGTCACGAACGAGAACCGACGGCGCCGTCGGCACTACGGCACCAACGGCCGACGTCTGATTGTCACCAGCCGAAATGGACGCGGTGCTGGGGGCGCCGGCGCGTCCGGTGGCCACAAATGTGGAGAGGTTCGTGAGCCCGGCAACGGATGCCGTGATGCGATTCAGGCCCGCTCGCTCGCCGAGTCGCCAGCCGGTGGATGCGATGCCCGAGAAATCAGTGGTATCGAGAGCTGGCACGACGGATCCTCCACCTTCAACGAGCGCGAAGGTCACGATCTGTCCAGCCAGCGGAGAGCCAGACGCATCGACGACGCGGACCGCAATCGGCGGCGAGAGGAGATCGCCCGCCGTGCCCGTGAGTGCAACATCGTTCACAGGCGAGACGGCAGCCGGCAGAAGCGGCGACTCATCTTTGCAGGCCGACATGACGGCGGTCATCGCAAGGATGCCGCAGTAAAGGCGCTTCTTGGTCATAAGAGAGATGGTCAGTGGGTTTGGAGGCGCGCGGCGGCACACCAATCTAGATCAAGTCCAGAATAGCCTCTCCCGTATGAAAGCGAAATGCTCTGGGCGCAACGGGATGCAAGCAAATGGGACGAGAAAGCGGGGGGCATCCGAAGATGCCCCCCGCTGACCCGCCGCTCAGACAGCGGGCGGAACTACGTCATCACGGTGCTGCAGTCGGGCCCGTGAAGATGTAGGTGATCGTCGGGCGAATGTCCGTGACAATTGTCGGCGTGCCATTCGGGACGATGTTCTGGTACACCGCGTTCACGCCGGTCGGCGTCACGAGCAGGTTGAAGCCTACACCCACCGTGCCACCAACAATCGTGAGATCGGTCGGCTCAACGAGGGCAATCGGCGGAATGCCACCGATTCTCCACAGCTGCGTGCCCGAGATGAGCGTACGCGAGATGGAGACGTTGTAAACCGTACCAGCCACGGCCGGGACCACGATCTGGTCACCCGTACCCGTGATTCCGGCGAAGTCTTGGAAGCCACCCGTCAGCACGTAGGCCGAGCTGGTGACACGGACCGTGAACGGAATACCCGCCGGGAGGTTGTTACCGACACCACCGACCGAGGCCGTACGGATCACCAGCGCGGCCGTAGCAGCCGTGTAGGTCACCGTCGTGGTCGGAGCGCCGACGAGCGTGGCTGCCGCGATCGAGTTCGCCGGGTTGATGCCCGTGATCGTCGGGAAGTACCACGTTGTCCCCAACTGCACTGCGGCAGCCGTAGTGGTGCAGACTGCCGGAGCCGCCGTCGTGATCTGACGGGTACCCGTGGCCGTCGTCAGCACGATCGGATTGGCAGGACACGTCGTGGTGACGTTCGGGCTTGGCGTCACACCGACCGGCATGTTCACCACAAGGTTGATGAACGGCGTCGTGTTGGTGTAGGTGATCGTAGCCGGAGCCGGCACGCCGCCTGCAACCACATTGACGTTCTGCGCCGCACTCACGGTGTACGCGAAGGCACCAATGGTGACGGGCGACACAACCGGGTTGGCACTGCCAACCGTGTACGAGCCAGCGAACGGCACCAAGAACGTTGCCGTGGTATTCGCTTGGGGGCCCGAGGTGGTGAAGCTGACCGGGCTGATGCCGACAATGCTGTACGTGCCAATGGCGGTGCCAAGCAAGCCAGTGGTCGTGATCGCGATCGCCGTGTTGGCCGGGACATAGTTCACCGTGATGTTGTTCAGGCCAGCAAGCGCCATGAAGTTCGTCGGCGACGCCGTACCGGCGAAGTTCGTGAAGTTGAACGTCGTGTTGTTCACCGTCACAAACAACGTTGTACCGACGGCACTGGCCGGGATCGGGTACACACCAGCCGCGTTCGCGGTCAGCGTGAAGCCCGCACCGTTCGTGACCACCACGTTCGCCGGAGCGCCAGCAGGCAGGCCGTTGACCGTGATGTTCAGGGCCGCACCACCAATCGTGTTCGCCGTGAGGAGGCCCTCGCCTGTCGAGCGAACACCGACCGCCGCAATCAGGTCGCCCGTCTGGGCAGCGCGCTGGACGTCGTTGAGGCTCGTCGGGGTATTGGCGTACGTCGTGAGGAGGTACGTCCAGTAGCGGATCGAACCACCGTCGCCAGCGATTGCCTGCGCCGACTGACCGATGTACTCCCACTGACCGCCCTGGAGGCGGAAGAACTCCACACGGGTGAACGGCGAGTTGATGACGTTGGAAGGTGCCACCACTTGCGCCTTCAGGCCCGTACCGGCGTTGAAGCCTTCAGCGAACGTGGAGAGCACCGTGAACGAGGTGAAGCCACGCGTCGGGTTCACTGCAATCCAGCTGGCCCAGTTGGTCGGGTTCGCCAGAGCAGTCCCGAGGATCGTCGCATCAATCGGCAGGCCGTTGTTGACCACGTCGAACACCGTGGCGCGCGCCGACGTTGCCTTGTCGATGCCCGTCGCCGGAGCGAGCGCATTGGAGATAACCTGACCCGCACCGTTCGTCGCTTCAAGCGACGCGATGAACGCGGCACCGTTCGGCGTCGTGATCGACGTCGAGCCCGGCGAGTTCACCGTGTTGTTGAAACGAGCGTCGAGCAGCTGCTGGTTGTACACCAAACGCCCAGTGCTCGCAGGAACCGCCGGGATGGCCGGCGCCGGGTAGGCAACCTGGATGTGATTCGCCCGCACTTCCGAGCGATCTTCGAAGCTGAGCTGGAAATTCTCATCGCCGCCCTGCGCCACCGACAACGGCGCCGCGAGATTGGCCGCCGGGAGGCTGCCAGCCGCGTCCAGTGCGACCCAACGGGTCAGCACAGGCGAGATGTTACCGGCACGGTCGACAACACGCGTCGAGTAACGGAACATGCCCGCGTCCGGGATCGAGACGAACGGACCCGTGCGGTAACCATCGCCCAACGGACCACCGGGGAGGACATCCACGTTGCGAAGGATGCAGCTCGGATTGGTGACGATGTCGGCACCCGTCGCGCGAACCGCGTTGCCATCTCCACGAGTGAATCCGAGGAAGTTGGTCTGACGGAGCGTCGGATCGGCCAGCACGTTATTCGTGCCGTTGGTCGGCATGAGGCAGACTGCGCGCGTGGCGAAGTCAGCTTGGTTCAGGAAGCCGGCCGCCTGCGACAGGAACTGCTGCTGCGAGCGGTAATTCTGCACCGCGTAACCACCACCCACGAGACCAGCATCACCACCGGCGCTGTTCTGCGTGGTCGTGAGATTGATCGCGGTCGTGGTGCCTGACGGCGTGCCGGAAACCGGCGGGTTCAGCAGACGGACCTGATTGTTCAAGTCCAGGTTATCCACGAAGCCGGCGCGCTCGTCGAAGTACTCCACGCGCAGCGCGTTGGTACGGCTGGCTGCGGTCACGACGATCGTGTCCTGGCCACCGAACGCAAGAGCGGTCAAAGCATCCGTTCCATCAGGTGTCCAACGGATCAGCGGCGCCGTCTTGTCCACGCCGAAACGGGCCGAGGCGTAACCGTCGATCTGGAGATCCGCATAGCGGGCCGTGGTCGACGCGTTGCCAAGGAGGTCGGCCTCGGTGTAGAACGTCTGGTACGGGCCACGCGTGCGAAGCGAGAGCGCGCCGGGAATCACGCCCGTCGGGAACGGCGTACTCGGCGTGGGCACGTTCGCCGTCGGCGAAGCGGCCTGATCATTACCGCCGGTGGCGTCGATGGCGCACTCGTCGAGAGCGGCACCGGTGCCATTGTAGCTTTGCGCATCCGCGATGGCGCGGCCGCAGCCGTACCAGAAGAACTGACGAACGCCACGCTGCGCCACTGCACCGGCCAACTGACCGATACCGAAGTCACTGTTGGCGGCCGTGTTCAAGTTGATGTCGAAATCCCCGTTCACCCAACCGGTGATCGTGGTGACACCCGTCTGCAGGTTGACCGAGCGACGGAGGTCGGGCTCGTTCATCAGGCCGGTACCGGTGCCAGAACCGTTGCTGTACGTGCTGACGGTCGCGGCGCTGGTGCTCGGTCCGAGGTAGTCGAGACGATTCGGCACGATGGCCGTTACCGCCGACGACGTGCGATAACCGTTCGGAATGGTTACCGACGGGTAGGCATTGTTCGAGTTGTCGACCGCGGCGAAGACGCCGGGGAAGTTGACCGTGTTCGCAACGGCGTCGACGGCGGAGAGCTCGTAATCACCGCACTCCATTGCGCCGTTGGCGCCGGTCGCGGTGAAACCGCCGCCGCCCGACGCCGCACCCAGCGTGCCGCTGTATGGCACACGAGCGCCCGTGACCGTGCTGGCGGCCGCCCCGAACGTCTCAGGAATGGCGCCGTTACGACCAGTCGCACCACCACGACGCGCGACGCACACGTTGACTGACGGCGCAGAGAGCACGCCGGCGCGCATGTTCGTCTGGAACACCGACACCTGACGAGCAGGTGTGTAGGAAACTGCCGCCACTGCGTACGACGAGGCGCCAGTGGCACCCGGGCCGCCCCACCACGTGAGGTTGACACCCGTCAAGTTGGCCGCTGACGTCGAGCCAGCCGTTCCCGTAATGCGCGTCGCGGAGCGCGACGGGTTGGCATACGTCGCCGTCCAGCCGTCGAGGTTATTGAAGTTCACGGTCTGACGGTTGTTCGACGCATTCTGCAATTCGAGCGCCGTCGTGCCGTTGGTCGTGTAGACCGAGGCCGAGATGATCTTCTGACCGTTCTTGTACAGCGTCGTCGCCGACGGGACAGCAGCCGCGAAGTCCGCAGTGAAGTCGGCCGTGTTCACGAACAGCGTGATGTCACCGGCGTTGGCCGTGCCGTTCGAATAGAGCTGGCGAGCGGCAGCCGTACGAGCCGAGCCGTCCGCATTCGCAATGAACACGACGACCGAGTCGACGCGCTGATTGTTCGGCTGCAGGTTGATTACCACCTGGATCTGGTCACGAACATTCGTGATGTCGATCGGCTGGTTCACCTGGGCATTCGCCTCAGAAAGGATGCCGTCGCCGGTAGACGACCCCGACACCGCGATGGAGCGGATCGGACCCTGTGTGATCGTCTGGATCGTGACGTTCGCGCTGGGCGTGACCGTCACCGGCACCAGCTGCGTGAGCGTGGCGGCGGCGAAGCTCGCGTTGGCGGCCGAGGTAGCCGTTACCGTGATCACTGCCGTACCCGGCGTCACCGCCGTCACCACACCAGTCGTGCTCACCGTGGCCACACTCGGCACGGTGCTGCCGTAGGTGATGGTCGCGGCCGCGGCTCCGGTGGGCTGCGTCGCCGAAGCGGCGAGCTGCGCGGTCGAACCGAGCGCCAGCGCCAACGAGTTCGGCTGGACGTTCAGCGCCGTGACGCCCTGCGGAAGCGAAGTCACGGTGATCGAAGCGGCGCCAGTCAGCGTCGTCGAGGTAAAGCCCGCGCCCGTACCCGTCACGTTCACCGTGATCGTGGTCGTGCCCGGAGCGATTGCCGTCACGACACCCGTCGTGGCGTTGACCGACGCGACGGCCACATTGGACGTCGAGTAGGCGCTGGACAGCGTCACGGCCGCATTTGCACGCGTGACGCTCGGCGTCACAGTGACGGTCTGACCGACGGCGATCTGCGCCGACGACGGTGAGACGGAGAGACCGGAAATTGCAGCGGCCGGAGCGGCCACCGAGACCGACGCGGCAGCTACCTGACCCGTGGACGCCGTGGCTGTAATCGTCGCGTTACCCGCGGCGACCGCAGTCGCGCGACAGGAAGAGCCGGCAATGACCGCGGTGGCGACCGTGGCCGAGCTCGTGGTGCAGCTGGCCAACGTCGGGCGATTCGCGGACGGGCCGCCCGAGATCTGCACAGCAAAGTTCACCGCTTCGCCAACGTTCATGTTGGCAGAGGGCGGTGTGATAGTGAGCGTG
>Ga0105045_10006733_pt1 | contig 10165 bp, 9 predicted proteins | sample MAT02_FD_78089 | JGI IMG/M metagenome (GOLD analysis project Ga0105045, IMG submission 78089) | Freshwater microbial communities from Lake Fryxell liftoff mats and glacier meltwater in Antarctica - MAT-02 (megahit assembly) | ecosystem: Environmental > Aquatic > Freshwater > Ice > Liftoff...
ACCACGTCGACCTTGCCGAAACGTTTCACTGCAGCCTCAATCGCCCCTTCGATCGAGTCGCGGTCGGTGACGTCAGCGGTCAGGCCGAGTGCCCGTTCGCCAAGCCCCGCGGCAGCCGCCTCGACCTGTTCGTGGTCGAGGTCAATTAGCACGACCGAGGCGCCTCGGCCGTAGGCCTGACGGCCGGTTTCGAGGCCGATCCCCTGAGCGCCGCCGGTGATGAAGACAGTCTTGCCGGCGAGGTTGTAATCCAGCGGTGCCGGTCCGTTGTTGACCCAGTGGCCGCCGTCTTCGGGGGTCTCGATCTCCCGCACCGTCTCCCCGACCAAACGGTTGCGCTCGATCCGCAGGTCGCTGATCGGACCGACCAGGCCGCGCAGTTTGAACGGCGCACGCCAGGCCGAGGGCTCGATGATCTTCGCCGAGCGCTGCTCGATCCCGACGATCAGCGCGCCGGCTACCTGGCTCACTTCGATCGGCTCGGTCATGAACTCGGGAACAAGTTCACGGCGCAGTGCGTCGATCCGCGGGTTGTCAAAGATATCGCCGATCATGCCGGTCTTAACGAAAGCGAAGTGGGCCACCGACGCACTCGCGCCATGGGGTGCCAGTTCCGTTCTGAGCGAGCGACCGAGGGATTCGACCGCCGCCTTCGAGGTGGCGTATGAACTGTTGAGCAGGCCGTTGGCGGTGGCGTAGGCAGAGCTGATCAGGATGAACTGGCCCTCGTTTTCAATCACCTGCTCGATCCCGGCACGGATGGTGCGCCAAACCCCGAGCAGGTTGACCTCGACTACCCGTTCCCACTCCTCGGTTGAGATCTCGCGGGTCGTTGTCTTGCGGGGGGTAACGCCGGCATTGGCGATCACCACGTCGACCCGACCGAGCCGCTCGACCGCAGCCTGGACCGCGGCGTCGATCTCCGAAGCGACAGCGACATTGGCCCCGATCCCGACGGCCCGCTCCCCGATCGCCTCGGCCGACTCCGCGGCGACCTCCGGATCGAGGTCAACCAGCACGACCGAAGCTCCGCGCTCGTGGGCAAGCTTCGCAGTCTCGAAGCCGATCCCCCTCGCGCCACCGGTGATCAGAACAACCTTGCCCGCCAGATCGTAAGTCTCCATCCCACCATCCTACGGCCGCGCCTCGGTACCGACGGCAGTGATCGCGTTAGCGCAGGTCCTCGACCTCGCAAGGAAGGGCTTCGGCGCGGTCGATGATCTCGGGATCACCGGTCAGGAGGACGGCGTCCTCGGCGGCGGCCAGTGCCACCGCGAAGCAGCCGGCCAGGGCCATGGGATGAGCGGCCTTCAAGGCCGCCGCCGCGCGCATGGCTGCGATACCCGGGAGGTGCTCGATGATCACCGGACGAAGCTCCTCGAGCAAACGATCAGCTTCCTGCGCTCCGTGATCACGACTTGTTCGATAGTGAACCTCGACAAGGTTGATCCAGCTGATCGCCGGTCGCCCTGATTCGAGAACCTGATCGACCCGGCTGGCTGCCGGTTCATCTCCATCGAGCCAGGATAGAACGGGCCATGAGTCGAGGCAGAAAGGCAACTGCTACCGCGGTTCCCGATCTCTATCTTCGAGCAGACGGGCCGCCATTCCGCTTCCCGCGAATCTTCCCCTGAGGCTCGAACGAGGTTGTGCCCTCCGCACAATGACTCCATCTTCGACGGGCTCAAAGGAGACGTCTGCCCCTGGTTCCAGGCGGGCCTTCTCTCGAAGCACCTTGGGGATAACTACTTGACCTTTGGAGCCGATCTGCTGAGTCATACCTAGCGAGTATAACCGCCAGTTGCGGGGCGCAGGGTCCTGAACGGCAATCGCCATACAATCGGCGACCCGTGACCGGATTTCGCCCAGTTGACCCGAAGCAGTCCTTTCCCGAGATGGAAGAGGCAATTGCCAAGCGCTGGAAAGAGGGCCGGGTGTTCGAGCGCTCGATGGAGCAGCGCGCCGACGCCGAGGTCTGGAGCTTTTACGAAGGTCCGCCGACCGCCAACGGCCGGCCCGGTTCGCACCACGTGCTTTCACGAGTCTTCAAGGACATCTACCCGCGATACCGCTCGATGCGCGGTTACCGGGTACCGCGCAAGGCCGGCTGGGACTGCCACGGTCTGCCGGTCGAACTCGAGGTCGAAAAGCAGCTCGGCATCTCCTCAAAACAGGAGATCGAGGAGTTCGGCATTGCCGAGTTCAACCAGAAATGCCGCGAGTCTGTCTTCACTTATGTGGAGGAGTGGAACCGGCTGACCGAGCGGATCGGGTTCTGGATCGACCTCGACGACCCGTACGTCACGCTCGACAACGACTACATCGAGTCGGTCTGGTGGTCGCTGAAGGAGCTTTGGAAGAGCGACCGGCTCTACGAGGGCCACCGTGTTTCCCCCTACTGCCCGCGCTGCGGCACCGCGCTTTCCTCGCACGAGGTCGCGCTCGGCTACAAGGACGTGACCGACCCCTCGGTTCATGTGCGCTTCCCGCTGCTCGACGACTCCGGCGAGCGGACCGGCGAGTCGCTGCTGGTCTGGACCACGACCCCCTGGACCCTGCCCGGCAACTACGCGGTCGCGATCAACCCGAAGGTGACTTACGCCCGGGTTGAAGTCGACGGCGAGACCGTGATCCTGGCCGAGCCGCTGGTCGAGAAGGTGCTGGGCGAGGGTGTCAAGCCGACCTCCACTTTGGAGGCATCCGAGCTGATCGGCCGGCGTTATGACGGGCCGGTCTTCGATCTGGCTGACGGCGGTTCGGGTCAGTTCGAGGTCATCCCCGGGGATTTCGTCACCACCGATGACGGCACCGGCCTGGTCCACATCGCGCCGGCCTACGGTGAGGACGATTACAAGGTCGCGATCGAAACCGGCCTGTATGAGCCGGGCCGCGACGATTCACCGCTCTACAACCCGGTCGGCCTCGACGGCAACTTCACGGCGCAGGTCAACGGCTTTGAAGGCCGCTTCGTCAAGGACGAAGGGGTAACCGCCGAGCTGATCGCCGACCTCGACCGGCGCGGGCTGCTGTTCCGGGCGACCGATTACGAGCACTCATACCCGCACTGCTGGCGCTGCTCGACTCCGCTGCTCTACTACGCCAAGGCGAGCTGGTACATCCGTACCTCCGAGGCCCGCGAGCGGATGCTGGCCGGCAACGAGGAGATCGGCTGGCACCCGGAGCACATCAAACACGGGCGCTTCGGCAAGTGGCTGGAGAACAACGTCGACTGGGCGCTCTCGCGCGACCGGTACTGGGGTACGCCGCTGCCGGTATGGGAATGCGACCAGGAGGACTGCGACAAGAGCTTCTGCGCAGGCTCGGTTCAGGAGCTGAAGGACCTCGCCGGCGATGTGCCGGAGGACCTCCACCGTCCTTACATCGACGAGGTCACCTGGGCCTGCGAATGCGGCCAGGGTCAGATGAAACGCGTCGTCTCGGTGATCGACACCTGGTACGACTCGGGCGCGATGCCGTTCGCGCAGTTCCATTACCCGTTCGAGAACAAAGACGAGTTCGAAGAGCGCTTCCCGGCCGACTTCATCTGCGAGGCGATCGACCAGACCCGCGGCTGGTTCTACACCCTGCTGGCCGAGTCGACCATGCTCTTTGACACCCCGAGCTACCGCAACTGCGTCTGCCTCGGGCTGATCCTCGACGCCGACGGCCAGAAGATGTCGAAGTCGAAAGGCAACGTGGTCGCGCCGTGGGAAGTGCTCGACAGGTTCGGCGCCGACGCCTTCCGCTGGTACCTGTTCACCGCCCAGCAGCCGTGGTCGGGCTACCGCTTCTCGCTCGAGGCGATCTCCGAAGCGCTGCGGAGCTTCCTGCTCACCCTGTGGAATACGTACTCCTTCTGGGTGCTCTACGCCAACGCCGAGGGCTTTGACTCCTCGACGCCTCCGGGGCCGCCGGCCGAGCCGACCGACCTCGACCGCTGGGCTGTCTCCCGCCTGCAGGCGACCAAGGAGTCGGTCGCCGAGAAGATGGACAACTTCGACTGCACCTCGGCCGGTCGCGAGATCACGGACCTGGTCGAGGAGCTGTCCAACTGGTACGTGCGGCTCTCGCGCCGTCGCTTCTGGGAAGGCGATGCGGCAGCGCTGCAGACGCTCCGCCACTGCCTGGTCGAGATCGCCGGAATGCTCGCCCCGTTCACTCCGTTCATCAGTGACGAGATCCACTCGAACCTGGTCGGTGGGAGCACCGGCGAGTTCGGCCAGCTGCCCGACTCGGTTCACCTGCGCGACTTCCCCGCCGCCGACCCAGCGTTGCGCGACCTTGAGCTCGAAGCGGCGATGGAGGCAACCCGCCGCACGGTGGAACTCGGCCGTGCCTCCCGCGCCCACGCCAAGGCGAAGATGCGCCAGCCGCTGGCCCGGGCGGTCGTGGTCGCGTCTGATGACGAGCGTGAAGCGATCATCTCCCAGTCGGCGCTGATCAAGGCCGAGCTGAACGTCAAGGAGCTCGAGTTCGTAACCGACACCTCGGACCTGGTCAGCTACACAGTCAAGGCGAACTACCGGACGCTCGGGCCCCGCTTCGGCAAGGACATGCCGCTGGTCGCCGCCGCGATGAAAGGGCTCGACCCCGAGCACGTAGCCGCCACGGTCGAGGCCGGCGGCGAGGTCGGGATCAGCATCGACGGCAAGGACCACACCCTCGGCCCGGATGACCTGACCCTCTCGATGGAGCCGGTTGACGGCTACCAGGTGGAAGCCGAGTCCGGCCACGCGGTGGCGCTGGCTCTGGAGCTGGACGACGAACTGATCGGCGAAGGCCTCGCCCGCGAGATCATCCACGCCGTCCAGAACGCCCGCAAGAACGCCGGACTTGAGATCACCGACCGGATCGAACTGGCCCTGTCAGGCGACGAAGCGCTGCTCGACGCCGCCCGCACCCACACCGCCTACATCGCCGACGAAGTCCTGGCCACTGCGGTCGAGCTGGACGGCGAGCAGGGCCCGGGCGGTGAAGAGGTCACGATCGACGGCCTCGAGCTGACAATTCAGGTCAGCCGCAACCCCTGAGCGCCTGCCGGCTCAGCTCAACTCGGGAGGCATCGCTTTCGGACCGTCCGGGTAGAGCAGGGCGAGCATTTCTTCATCCATAGAGGTCGTATCGGCCGGCTCTACTGGGGCGCCGACTACGAGCCAGAGCTGGTCGGCGTCTGTGTCATTGAAGGGCTGGCGGACCGAGTCGGGCTCGACCAGGACCGCGTCGAGTGGTCCGAGCTCGAGCAGCTCGCCATCGACCCGCAGCTTGCCGGTGCCTTCGAGCAGCAGGTAAAGCTCGGTCGAGGTGCGATGGCGGTGGTTGGTCGAGGACTGGCCGGGCTCGACCCGCCACAACCGGGCGCCGAGGGTCTCGGCACCGAGCTGTTTGGCCAGGTCGGTGTTCAGCACCGACATCTGGTTGGAGCGGCGCCAGTGAGCCTCGCCGGCCCGCAGTACGCGGTGACCGGCCAGGCGGTCAGCCGCCTTCGGGAATGATGAAGTCCGACTTCTTCGAGTCGGTGAACTTCACCCAGCAGTGCTCCGGGGCGGCGCCGGCGACCTCGACCAGCGCGTCCTCGATCCGCTTGGCGATCTCGGCCTTCTGCTCGTCCGAGCGGCCCTCGAACCAGTCAACCTGGACGAACGGCATCAGGCGGAGAGGGCCGGCTCGAGCTGCTTGAGCAGGCGGCGCTTCGGCATCGCGCCGACCAGGCGGTCGACCATCTGGCCGTCCTTGAACAGGATCATCGTCGGCACCGAGAGCACCTCGTACTGAGCTGCGGTCTTCAGGTTTTCGTCGATGTCAAGGCTGACGATCTTCAGGTCGTCACGTTCGGCGTCGATCTCCTCGAGGACCGGGTGGAGGACGCGGCATGGGCCACACCAGGTCGCCCAGAAGTCAACCAGCACGGCACCTTCTGTATCGAGCACATCTGCTTTGAACGACGAATCGGTTACGGCGGTCAGGTTTGCCATCTCGGTCTCCTGGTCGGTTAATTCCGGACTGGAGGAGTCACTATACAAAATGAAGTGACGGACCTCTCTCTGGCGTCAAAGTAGCGCACCAGGCCGCGCCTTTCCGGATCGGCGCTTCAGCCGCGTCGACGCAGGCCGTCGAGTCGGATCGCCGGCACCCGCCAGACGGCCTCGATCACGATCGCCGTACTCATCTTCGAGTGGCCGGTGTGGCGCTCGCGGAAAGTAATCGGGACCTCGAGCACATCGAAGCCGGCCTTCAGCACGCGGTAGGTCATCTCGATCTGGAAGGAGTAGCCGGAGGCGGCGACCGAGTCGAGGTCGATCGCTTCGAGCACTTCGCGCCGGAAGCATTTGAAACCGCCGGTCAGGTCGCGGACCGGGACTCCGAGCACGGCGCGTGAGTAAAGGCTGCCGCCGCGGCTGATCAGACGACGGACACCACCCCACTCGGTGATCGCCCCACCCGGCACGTAACGTGAGCCGAGGACCAGGTCAGCCAGGTCGGCGGCGGCAATCAGGCGCGGCAGGTAGGCCGGGTCGTGGGAAAAGTCAGCGTCCATCTGAACGACCAGCCCGGCGCCGCCGTCGAGTGCGCGGCGGAAGCCGGCGATGTAGGCCGGGCCGAGGCCTTCCTTGGCGCTGCGGTGGAGGACCTCGACCCGCGGGTCCTCGGCCGCCAGCCGGTCGGCGACCTGACCGGTGCCGTCGGGCGAGTTGTCATCGACGATCAGGATGCGGTCATCGTCGTTCAGCTTCGGCCCTAGCGCAGCGGTCATCGGGCCGACGTTGGCGGCTTCGTTGTAGGTCGGAAGGATCACCCAGACCGGTCCGTGGGCAGAGGCGGTGGCGTCGGACACACCGCGATGCTACGCCAACCGGCGCCCGATTCGGCTTCCCCGGCGGCGGGTAGGTTACGGAGCATGACCAACTCCGAGATCGCCGACGCGCTCGAAGAGCTTTCCGTGCTTTATCAGCTCGACGGGGCCGACCGGTACCGCGTGCTCGCCTATACGAACTCGGCCCGTACGATCCGCGATCAGGGCAGCTCGGTCGAGGAGATGGCCCGGGCCGGCACGGTCACCGACCTGCCGGGCGTCGGCAAGACTCTCGAGGAGAAGATCCTCGCCCTGATCGAGACCGGGGAGATCCCGGCCGCGGCGAAACTCAAAGAGAAACTGCCCGAGGGCCTGATCGAGATCAACCGGATTCCCGGGCTCGGGCCGAAGACGGTCCGCCGCCTGCATGACGAGCTCGACGTGACCGGTCCCGAGGACCTCGAAGCCGCGGCCAGGGCCGGCAAGGTGCGCGAACTGAAGGGCCTCGGCCCCAAGGCCGAGCAGAACATCCTCGAAGGGCTCGAGCGGCTGGCCGCCGAACCCGAGGGGCCCAAGCGCAAGCCGCTGAATGAGGTCCTGCCGCTGGCAAACGAGCTGGTCGAGGCTCTGCGATCGCACCCGAGCTGCGATCGGGCCGAGGTCGCCGGCTCGGTCCGCCGCCTGGCCGACACATGCAAGGACATCGACCTGATCGCGACCTCGGACTCGCCGAAGGAGCTGGCCGCCCACATCGCCGCTCACGACCTGGTCAGCTCGGCCGGCAATCCGAGTGAAAACGGGGTGCGGCTGGAAACCCACCAGGACGTCGGGGTCGATGTGCGGATCGTCGAGCCTGAGGCCTTCGGCAACCTGCTCCAGCACTTCACCGGTTCGGCCGCCCACAACACCGAGCTGCGCGAGGTCGCGGTCTCCGAGGGCCTTCATGTATCCGAGCACGGCATCCTCGATGACGAAACCGGGGAGACCGAGCGCTTCCGGACCGAGCAGGAGGTCTACGGACGGCTCGGCTACGAGTACATCGTGCCCGAGCTGCGGGAAAACCGGGGGGAGCTCGAGGCCGCCCGTAACGGCACGCTGCCGGACCTGGTCGAGCGCGGCGACATCAAGGGCGACCTCCACTCCCACACCACCCTCTCCGACGGCAAGAACACGCTGATCGAGATGGCCGCCGAGGCCGGACGGCTCGGTTACGAGTACCTGGCGATCACCGACCACTCGGCCACCCACGGCTTCGGTGACAACGTCCTGGCCGACCGGTTGCTCGAGCGGATCGAGGAGATCGCCGCCTTCAACGACTCCGGCCATCACATCCGACTGCTGGCCGGCTCGGAGGTCAACATCCACCCCGACGGCAGCCTCGACTACGAAGACGACGTGCTCGAGCAGCTCGACTGGGTGATCGCCTCGATCCACACCGGTTTCAGCACGGACGCCGACGAGATGACCGGCCGCATGCTCGCCGCGATCGAGCATCCGGCGGTCGACTGCATCGGCCACGCGACCGGCCGGCTGCTGGCCCGGCGCGACCCGTACCCGCTCCACGTCGAGAAGCTGTTCGAAGCCGCCGCGGCCAACGGAACCGCGTTCGAGGTCAACGGCAGCCCGAAACGGCGCGACCTCTCCGACATTCACGCCCGCATGGCGGCGGAGGCCGGGGTGAAGATCGTGCTCAATACAGACGCCCACGCGACCTCCAGCCTCGGGTTCATGAGCTACGCCGTGGCGACCGCCCGTCGCGCCTGGCTGGAGCCGAAGGACATCCTCAACACCGGCCCCTGGTGGAAATGACCCCTGACCGGGGGCGGAGCCTCGGCTAGAAGGTTGTGAAGCCGGGGGAGCGGATCAGCTTCACCGGTTTCAGGGCCGAGCCGGACTCGACCACGAAGCGGACCCCGTCACGCAGCTCGATCGCCAGGACCGCTGACTCGCGGTTTCGCCAGGCGAGGGCAACCAGGAGGGCGAAGCCACTGCCGATCACCGCGACCTCGGGCAGGAACACACCGACGCCTCCGGCGATCAGCACGGCGGCAGGGATCGGCCACAGCCGGCCGAAGCCGATTCGTCCCGGCGAGGGCAGGCTGACCCCCGGGCCCCCCGGGTGGACGGTGTGGGCCGAGGCCAGCGGACCGCGCACGCTCTCGGCGGCCCGTTCGGCGCCGCCCATGCTCAGGCCGATCCAGGTCGCGGCGATCCACCAGACCGCGCCGACCAGCAGCGTGGTTTCGTTCTGGTCTCGCTGGGCGCCCAGTACCGCGACGATCGCAAGCACGGTCGCGCCTGCGGCGGCAAGGAAGACGGTCGAGCGGAGCAGGTCGGTGTATGGCATCGGGGCGCGGCCTCGGTCGCGGGACTCAGTCGGCCAGCCCGGCGACCATCTGAATCCACTCGTCGGATCCGGCGACCACCAGGTCGGCGATCTCCATCAGCTCCGGCGGACCCTCGTCCGAGTCCACCGCGACGATCAGCAGGTTGCCGATCTTGCCCTCGGCCTGCATTCCCCGCAGGCGGTGCACCGCGTCGAGGTCGGTCTGGTCATCGCCGGCGAAGACCACGGTGTTGATCCCTGTGTCGCTCAGCAGTTCCTCGACCGCGCCGGCCTTGCCCTCCATGTCGGGCGGGCGCAGCTCGAGCACCTTGCGGCCCCAGTGGGTGACCAGATCGGCCTCACGCGCCTGCTCGGCGATCTCGCGGACCAGCGCCTCGGTCCGCTCACCGGCTCCGCGCCAATGCAGCGCCTGGATCGGCCCCTTGTCCTCAATTCGGATCTTGGCGGCGACCCAGAACGGGCTGTCGTGGCGGGCGATGAAATCCGCCGCGCGAGTCACCTGCTCGCCTTCGAGCATCATCGACGGCTCGTCTTTGCCCGGCTCAAGCAGCTCAAGGCCGTGATTGCCGAAATAGGTGATCGAGTCGGCTCCGACCATGCGTCGCGCTACCTTCGCCGGGCGACCGGTCACGCAGGCGACCAGTTCGAGCTCGCCGCTCAGATGCTCGAGGCTGCGAGTCGCCTTCAAGGGCACCTTCGCTTTCTCGGGACGGTCGACGATCCGGCAGAGCGTGCCGTCGACGTCACTCATCAGGGCCGATCGGCCCGGTTCATCCAACAGAATCGAGAGCGGCGAGTCCTGGTTCATGGTCGTAGTATCGCCGGGATGGAGTCCGGGCGATACTGGCGTCTCGCATTAATCGGAACCGCGGCCGGTGCGTTCAGCGGTCTGTTCGGCGTCGGCGGCGGAACGGTGATCGTGCCGATGCTGATCGCGTTGTTCGCCTATGGCGAGCGGCTGGCCACCGGAACCAGCCTCGCGGCGATCATCCTGATCGCGATTCTGGCCGCGGCACTGCAGGGCGGCG
>Ga0105045_10006734_pt1 | contig 10165 bp, 6 predicted proteins | sample MAT02_FD_78089 | JGI IMG/M metagenome (GOLD analysis project Ga0105045, IMG submission 78089) | Freshwater microbial communities from Lake Fryxell liftoff mats and glacier meltwater in Antarctica - MAT-02 (megahit assembly) | ecosystem: Environmental > Aquatic > Freshwater > Ice > Liftoff...
AAAAATGTTACAGCGTGGATCGACGACAAAGAAATCTTGAAAGTCGAACGAGAGGGCAAAAAGTTCTCGCTTCGAGGCGAGGTCTTTAAGTGCAAGCCGCTCGGCTATTGCGTCTTTCAGTCGATTGTCGATGTGAAAGAGTGGGAATATCAATCGGTCGAGTGAGATCGCTCGCCGAGCAATTTCAAAACTTCGGAAGCTTTTCCGGAGTCGATGGCGCGGGCTGCGCGGGCTACTCCATCGATGAGTGAATGGGTCATGCCACTGACCCAAAGCGAGGCGGCGGTGTTTGCGAGCACGATGTCGCGTCGAGGCCCGATTTCGCCTCTCAATATGGCTAGAATGGTCGCGGCACTTTCCTTTGGATCGTCTACTTTTAGATCATCAACGTTGATCTTCGAGAGACCAAACGATTGTGGGGTCCAAGTGGTTTGAGTCAACATCCCGCGCTGGATATGAAGTACCTGCGTGTCGGCTGACAGTGTGACTTCGTCCATTCCATCTTCGCCCCGCACGACGATTGCTGCTTCGATCGGAAGCTGGAGAAGTGCGGCGGCCATTTTCGTTTGCAAATCCTCTTTGCCCACACCGATCATTTGGAAAGCCGCACCGGCTGGATTGCATAGCGGTCCGAGGTAATTGAAGAGTGTCGGGACGGTCAGCGAACGGCGAACGGCCCCGACATGCTTCATGGCTGGGTGCAAAAGCGGAGCAAAGCAGAAACAGATGCCCAATTCGTTGAGGCATGATTCGACGACGCTGCGAGGAGCTTCGATTTTGACTCCGAGTTCGCTCAGTACGTCAGCGGAGCCGGATGCACTGGTGATTTTGCGATTGCCGTGTTTTGCGACAGCTGCCCCTGCCGCGGCAGCAACGATGGCAGTAGCAGTTGAAATGTTGAATGTCTTTGCGCCGTCGCCGCCGGTCCCGCAGGTATCCAATAATCCAGACCGGCTAGTACGAATGGGAGTCATCATCATTCGCATGGCCCGGACGGCTCCAACCAGTTCGGAAACCGACTCTCCTTTTTCGCGAAGAGCCAAGAGAAGATCGTGAATTTCCTCGTCCGACACGGTTCCTGCGAGCATCCAAGTGATCGATTGTTGCATTTGATCTGCTGAAAGATCCGTGTTGGTTTGGGCAAGACTTAGGAATTCTTCGAGCATGTTGGATAGGTAAGCTGGATCGGTGACTAGCTAATGGCGAGTAAGTGACTTAAAACTTAGAGTAGATTTTTAACACGAGTTGACTCATTTCAGAGATATTTGTCCAGCATGGCGCGTAAAGTCATTATTGATTGCGATCCGGGGATTGACGATGCCGTTGCATTGATCATGGCTTTGTTCGATCCTCGCCTGGAGGTAGTGGCCGTGACCGCGTGTTCGGGTACGGTCGAATCGGAGCGTAGTATTCAAAATATTTTAGGTATTTTGGAGAGATTGGATCCGCCCAGATTTCCGCGAGTGGGTTCTGGGACTGACCCGGAGGATGCGCCGGTATCGGACAATCGCCAAATGCATGGCGAGGATGGGTTGGGCAATTTGGGGCTAACGCCAGTCAATCGCCAGCACATCATGTCGAGCGAAAAGCTCATCGCAGATCGACTGAGGGCGGAGCCTGGCGACATTACCATTTTGTGTTTAGGCCCGTTGACTGGGATTGCGAGAGCGTTTCAGCGAGATCCGAGCATCATCGAAGCGGTCGACAAGATCATTATGTTGGGTGGATCGACCCAATGTATTGGCGACGTAACCGCAGCCGCAGAATTCAACATGCACTTTGATCCATCGAGCGCGTCGGCGGTATTTCGATCTGCTACGACCAAGGCCCTCATTCCGCTTGAGGTTACCAATCAGGTAGTGTTTGAATTAAACACATTGAGCATCCTGCCACCTAAACACACACGGGCCGGAAGTTTACTGCATTCGATGTTGCCTCACTTGTTTAGGACCTATCGTCAAAATCGGGCTCAGGAAGCGATTGCGTTGCAAGCTGTGCTTGGCATCGTTTACTTGGTCGAGCCGATCTTGTTCAAGTCGGAGCAGTTTTCGGTGGACGTTGAGGAGCTTGGCGAGTTGACACGAGGTGCGACGATTGTCGATCGACGCCCATTTGCCGGTAGCCGACGCGATCTAGAAATTGTCACTTCGGTGGATGCGGATGCGGTTAGGGATTGTGTGATCAATGGATTGAAATTCGCGGGCCAATGCACTGGGGGAATCTAACTCTGTGACGCGTTCTCGCATCGGACCACTGGCTTTAGAATCACCGCTTGGCGAACGCGGCTCGAACGTATTCCGCGCGGTGCACATGCAGCAGCGGGCACAAGTCGTCGTGCGGGTATTCTCTGTCCCGTTGGGGATGACGCCAGAATCCAAGCAAGAGTTTGCGGACCAACTGGAGAGCCTCAAGGCGCTTCGCCATCGAGGTATTGTTCGTTGTTACGGCGGTGGGTTCGATGCCAAGGATGCTTATTTAGTCTATGAATTGATGCAGGGTGAATCGTTGGCTTCGGCGTTGAAGCGGCGAGATAGAATGCCTTGGGAATCGGTGCTCGACTATGGCCTGCAGTTGTGCGAAGCGTTGCAGTATGCTCATGAAGCTGGATGGATTCACGGGCGGATTCGACTCGATAAGATCCTCGTGTCGGACGATGCCAATACAGTGAAGATCAGCGACTTCCGACGTGGACCTGGTGCACCGCCACCGTTGACGCTAGAACAATTGCCGTATTCGGCTCCAGAAGTGCTTGGCAGTCAAGCCGGGTTCAACGCGGCCACGGATTTGTATAGCGTCGGAGCTGTGCTTTATCATGCCATCACAGGTCAGCCTCCGTTCATTGGCGAAACGCCGATATTGGTCAAGCAGGCCATTTTAGGGGCGTCGGTTCCACCTGTGGCTTCGATCGTGTTCGATTGCCCTGTTTGGCTTAGCGCTATTGTCGAACAGTTGTTGCATAAGGATCCGCTTCGTCGGCCGTTCACTGCGGCTGCGACCGCGATGGCGCTGCGTGAAGCACAGCGACGGGCCACCGAAGGCATGGGCGTGGCGGAGCATGCGGTCTCGGGATTCAGTGCCCTGCAGCTCAATACGAATCGAGCCGAAGCGGAAGTTGCCCTCGGTCGAAAAAAGAAAAAGAAGAGGCGATTGGATGACGAAGATGCGTATGACCAGCCAGGTTTTTTAGAACGACCGGTCGTACTGTTGGGTCTACTGGTTGCAGCAATTTGCTTGATCACGTTTCTCATTTGGCCACCCGGCGAGAAAACGCTGCGCACCCGAGCAGAGAAACTGATGGCTTTTGAAGATGTGAGCTCGCACAACGAAGCTCGCGACAAGTACTTGGACCAGATTATCGAAAGGTTTCCCGAAAGCGAGAGTGCAATTTGGGCGGAAGAGCAGCTCCAGACAATCGAAATGGAAAATGCAGAAGCCAGAATCCAAAGCAATCGTCGTTTAGGGCGAGCCCCTTCCACTGAAGGAGAACGAAAATATACGGAAGCATTTCGCTTTGAGCAATTCGGGGACCGCGTTACGGCTCTTGAGAAATATAAGGGGATTGTAAATCTGCTCAAGGGCGAGGAAAAAGACAGGCCATTCGTCAACTTGGCCAGAAGACAAATCATGAAAATAGAGACGCAACCGTTGGTGGGAACGGATGAATTGCGGCGATTTTTGTTCGATAAATTGGAACAAGCGGACAAAATGTATGAAAAAGGGGACTCGATTGGAGCCAAACAAATTTGGGAGGGGATCGTCAATCTATACAATGGGAACAAGGAAATGCTGCCCATTGTTGAAAAGGCGCAAGCGAGACTCGATAGGATCAAAGGGTAGTTTTCCGTGGTGTCTCCTGCCGTGATTCCACCAACGCAAGTGATTCAACCAATGCATCAGGAAACGTACAAACAGCGATGAATCGATTCTTTCATTTCTTCTCCGTAGCGATCGTTTTAATTGTTGGGTTGGGACAACTGGGTTGCGATCGAGCCGCGACGAACAAGTCCGACAGCAAGTCCGACAGCAGGACCGACAGCAAGTCCGAAGCAAAGACGGACATCAAGACCGACAGCGGAACCAACGAATCCGGGGCGGGCCAAAAGTCGGAGCCAGCAGCCTCCCCAAATTCAAGTGTCGCTGCCAAAACGCTTCTAGAGGCTTGTATGGCTCGGTACAAACAACTCAAGAGCTATGAGGACCTCGGAGTCTTGTCGGTTCAGTTTCCTACTCCTGCGGGCGTGAAGGTCATCACGGAGCCGATGATGGTTGCGTATGAGTCACCAAATAAGCTTGCGATCCAAGCGAGATCGCTCCAAGCGATGTGGTCTGACAGCGAAGGAGTAAGCTGGCAAGCCGTCGTTGGAGCAGCGAACTTCAAACCCTTTGGGAACCAAAGACTGGTCAGACCGCTCCCACCCCGGATCGACCTAACTTGGCTCGTCGTGGATAACTTAGGAGCGATCTTGGATGATCCAGCTCTTGGATCGCCACTTCAATTGCAATTGCTTTTGCATGAAAAATCGCTCGGACATTTTCTTGTTCCGGAGGCAAAGCTATCGTTGCTTGAGTCAAAACAATTCGATTCCGTTAAGTGCGAACGAGTTGAAGTTGCGATCGCGGAACAGAAATGGGTCTTTTGGATCGATGCGGACAAATTGCTTCGCAAATGCGAATGGCCTAGCCAAGTCATCTTCGCCTTGATTCCTGGTTTGCCAACGGACTTCGATCTGAAGTTAGCCGAGATTTCGATCGAGTTTACCAAGATGAAAACCAATGTGGGTATCGACTGGTCTGTGTGGCAACTACCAAACGAATCGGATGCACTTCCTGTGCGACGTTTGATTGACGCTCCAGCACGGAACTTGCCACCGATAATTGGCAAAAGACTCGAGCAGTTCGATTTGTACGGAGCAGACGGTGGACGCATTCTGGATTCGGCGCAACGCAGCAAGCCGATCACGGTTCTGTTTTGGGTCACCAACGATGAAATCGGTGAGCGATTGGTAAAGTATTTGTTTGAAGTGCAAACCATACTTCGTGAAAAAGGGCTTAACAAAGCAGAAATCTTTCTCATGTCTTTGGCTAACCCAAAAGAGATGCAGTCATCGCTCAATAAATGGAATTGTACGTTGCCTTTGGCGATCGACACCAAGAATTTGACTCGTGATTTGTTTGGCGTCCAACGACAGCCAGCCGTTGTCATCATCGATAAGGATGTGCGCGTTCAGCACTTCAGCGATCTCGACTTGCGGTTTATTCCCGAGATTGTCGACGAACTGCAACGAGGAGTGGATATCGCTTCGCGCAGAAAGCAGCAGGAATTAGACGACGAATCCATGTTCAATTCCAGGTTGCACCGTGCGATCATTGAAAAATCGCAAGCCGAAAAACTGCCGCCTATTTCGAGTTTCCCTTTCAGCAACCATCTCATCAAGGACCGATGGAAAGTCGCATTCGAGAACTCGATTATTGCTGCCAGTGCTGAGCATTTCTACCCACAAACAGGCGTAACAGTGGATGGCATGCGGTTGTTTGCGGAGTCCGCAGGCACGCATCGCATCATGACCATTCTCGATGACACGGGCCGCGTTTACGCGATCGACAACAAAGGAGAGAAGAAATGGATTGCGAACATTCCGACGGATCAGGCAATGAATCCAAAGCGAATTCATGTGCTTCCCGATCCGTGGCTGCACCGTTGGATTGCCGTGGTTCCTGAGGGATTGCCACGATACTGGTTGATCGATTCGGCCGCAAATCCCGATAGCGATCCGGTGGATGCCACTCAATTCGATTTTGAGGATCAAGACGAATCACCGGTCGCTTTCACCTGGGCTGTACGAAATGGTGAGCCCGTTTTGGTGATCGCGACCAACGCGTCCAAGTTGGATGTGCTGACCCCTCTCGAAAACAAGAGGTTTAGCTCCAAAGCCGAGTCGGTCGTCTCCATAGCACCATCCATCAACGAACGTGGAGAAGCGTATTCATGGAACTTGATCAAAACCAATGGTACGATCGAGGAGCTTGAGTTTTTACGCTCTAAGGGCACTGAGGGTGACCAATCAACCAGCGCGCAGGTCAAGCGACTGAGCATTATCCCACAACCGAGCGCATGGGAATGGGGCCGATATAGGAACCAAGGGGTCATGTTAGGGATGTCTCATCTGCCAAGCGGCGAAACGGGAGCCGTTTTGCAATCTCGTTTTTTCGAATCGAGATTGCGTCACCCTCTTTCGGTAAGGCCAGAACAGTGTCGTATTCTTTCCTCAGCAACGCTGCAGGATGGTTCGTTTTATTGGTTATCGACGGGACCAAATCGAGTCTTGCATCTGCAGGCTGCGGATGGGATGTCCGGAGATCAAATGTCGCTTGGCACTCGCATCTTTGCTGCTGGCGTTTTCCCCGATGGCGGAAACTTACAAACGGTTCTCGCGGTCGAGAGAGAAGTTAATTGTTGGTCCGTCATGATTCCTAAGAATACGGTTCCAGCCCCAGAACCAAGGTCGGAGGCTTCCGAGGGTGAGGCAGTAAGCCCTTCGGAGAAACCCAGTGCATAAGTTGTTGCCTCGTGCTATTCTTGGTCTTCTTCTATTGTTCTTAGCTGGTTTCGGGACAGTCCGTAAGACCGTCGGGTGTAGCCCGGTGCAGGAAACCGTTGCAAGAGAATCGGCAATTACGAAATCGAGGGATTCTGTCTCGGCGGCAAGCCAAGCTGCTCTAAAGTCACTTGAAGCAAGTCTCGCGAGTGCATCGAAAATAGCGGGTGTCGCTTCGGAATCCAATGTTTATGAAACCCTGGAGTCGCTTCGTTTGGTGCTAGAACTCGAGCCAAAGGGGCGGCATCGATTCGTTTTGCCACGCGCGTCGAACGCGGCAAAATTTAATGCAGAGCAATTCAAGAAGGCGCTGGAGGCCGAATGGGCTGGAATCAAATCGGCGATCCAGTCGCTTTGCGAAGCTGTGCAACAAGAAATCGAAACGGCCGACGCAAAACAAGATTGGGAGTTGGGTTACCGATTGCGATGGCAGTTGGCGGGCTTGAACGCGATCTTGCCGGTGGTCGTCGATCCGAAACGAGCACGCAATGAACCTTGGTCGCATGCAAAAGCCTTACACACTGTATCGGAGGGACGAAAGGCATTTACGAATCATCCCAAAACGCGTTGGCCTGCCAATTCGTACACGGTGATGACAACAACTCATTTTGAAATCGCTTCGCAATCAGATATGAAGTCGACAGTAGAGGTGGCTAGTTTGTCCGAACAAGCGTTTGCTGTTTGGAAGCAAGTTTTCTATTCCGCCTGGGCTGGTAAACAAACGACTGCACCTGAGTATGCAGAGCCCGTAGATCATAAATTCTCGGTAGTGCTATTTCGGGATCAAGCTTCGTATAGAAAGGCACTTCAGTCGATTGCGGACATATCGATTTCGACAGGTTACTACGACCCGAACGAAAAGATCGCGTTCTTCTATTGGGACGGGGCCAAGACGCCAAGTACGCTTGTCCACGAATTGACTCATCAATTCTTTAACGAAGCCAGTGCAAATCCGGTTGCATTGGACCCGAATCGGGGGAAAGGTTTTTGGGTTGTCGAAGGGGTTGCTCTGTATATGGAATCGCTATCGACACGAGGATGTGGCGGTAGCTTGATGGTGGATGTAGGCGGATGGGACGCACCGCGATTGCAAGCGGGGCGATACCGACGGCTTCACGACAAGTATTGGGTGCCTTGGGACGAATTCCATTGGGCGGATGGAAAGCGATTTCGGGAGGAGGAGGATATTCGAGCGTGGTACAGCCAAGCGACTGGATTAGCTCATCTTTGGTTAGACGGTTCAGCAGAGCGACGCGTCGCGTTTGCAGCGTATATCGAAAGTGTGTACGCAAACAAAGAATCGACAGCCTTGCTTGGTAAGTTGGATGAAGACAAGGCGTTGCGAGACGCATATGATCGGTACTTGATTGAAGGGCCATCGGCGATGGGTTCGCGTCCATTTTTTAGCAATCGTCGGGAGGCAGTCTTGAGTCGAACGAAGCTTTCGGCACAGCAGCTTTTGGATTGGCCAATTGAGTTTCGAACGACGCCTTGGTTGGATTTGTCGTTTAGCCAAATCGATGATCGATTGTTTGTGGATGCTGACGAGCAGCCGCGGGGCTGGAACTTACAGAGAGTGAATTTGGAGTCGACGAAAGTGACCGATGCTTCGATTCCGGCGATTGCGAGAAGCAAAAATTTGTCGGAGTTGGATTTGTCGAACTGCAATGTGTCGGACATCGGAATCCAAGCTTTGACTGGGCACAAGTCGCTCAAGACGCTTTGGTTGACTGGTTGCAAGGTGACAGACGCTTCGATTGCCGTATTGTTGTCGATTCCACAATTGGAGTCGGTGCATTTAGCAAAAACGTCGGTGACTCCAGTAGGCTGGAGTAAACTGTTAGCTGCGAAACCAAGGTTAAAGAGCAAATCCACGGCACCGTGATTGAGGTTGAAATCTTAGCGCGTCGCGCAAGCTAGTGAACCCAACGTACAATTCACTAGCTTGCGCGTCGTGCTAAATTGTGCGGTTTCCCTTCGTTCACCCTACTGGAATTTGGTTGCAAGGACGGATAAGCTCAAGGTTAAGATCGCGCGTCCGCAATTCAATCCTGTCTTGGCCCTTTTTTGGAGTCCTCTCATGGCTACCGTTTCTTTGCCAGTTGCTCAGCCTAAAGTCAAACATACCGAGTGCTTTATCGATGGCCAGTGGCGGCCTGCGATGTCCGGAAAAACTTTTGAAACCATCAATCCTGCCACCGAAGAAGTGATTTGCGAAGTCGCCGAAGGAGACAAGGAAGACGTCGATGCGGCGGTCAAAGCTGCTCGTCACGCATTTGATAGTGGACCGTGGAGCAAGATGGATGCGCGTGATCGGGGCCGAATCATGTATCGTTTGGCTGACCTGATCGAGGAAGAAGTCGACGAACTGGCGGCATTGGAAACATTGGACAATGGCAAGCCGATTCGAGAGTCTCGTTACGCTGATTTGCCCTTGGTTATCGATTGTTTGCGGTACTATGCCGGCTACGCGGACAAAATCCACGGCTCAACGATCCCGATTCGGGGGAATTACTTTACGTACACGCGTCGTGAAGCGGTTGGAGTTGCTGGTCAGATCATCCCTTGGAATTTTCCGATGTTGATGACCGCGTGGAAGTGGGGGCCGGCTTTGGCCTCCGGTTGCACAATTGTGATGAAGCCCGCCGAACAGACCCCGCTCACTTGCTTGCGCATGGCACAACTAGCCCAAGAAGCAGGCATTCCCGATGGCGTGATCAACGTCGTCCCAGGTTATGGGCCGACTGCTGGTGCAGCGGTGGTGAAACATCCTGGGGTCGATAAGATCGCTTTTACAGGTGAACATCGTACAGCTCAAATCATTATGCGCGATGCTGCGGAATCGCTCAAACGAATCACCTTTGAATTGGGTGGAAAGAGTCCGAATGTTGTTCTGGCGGATGCGAACTTGGACAAAGCCGCACAAGGGGCCTATGTCGGCTTGTTCTTGAACCAGGGGCAATGCTGTTGTGCTGGTAGCCGTGTCTTTGTCGAAAAGCGAGTGCACGATGAGTTCATGGACAAATTGATGAAGCTGACGAAGAACCGCAAACTAGGCAATCCGTTTTCGATGGAGACAGAGCAAGGACCTCAAATCGACAAGGCTCAGTTTGACAAGATTATGGGATACATCGACAAAGGTAACAGCGATGGAGCCAAATGCGTTTCCGGTGGCGAACGATTTGGAGACAAGGGCTACTTCGTGCAGCCGACGGTTTTCGATGGCGTTACAGACTCGATGGCAATTGCTCAGGATGAGATCTTTGGTCCTGTCATGTCCGTTTTGACGTTTGAGGACTGGGATGATTTAGTCAAGCGAGCGAACAACACGTTCTATGGCTTGGCGGCTGCGGTCTGGACCAAGGATGTGACGCGAGCCCATGATTTCGCTCGTCGCGTACGAGCTGGAACCGTTTGGGTGAACTGCTACGACGTGTTCGATGCAGCGGCACCTTTTGGCGGCTTCAAGATGAGCGGCCAAGGCCGCGAACTCGGCGAAGAAGGGCTAAAGGCTTACACTGAGTCCAAGACGGTAACGATCAGCTTGGATAGTTAGTTGGTTCCGCCGC
>Ga0105045_10006735_pt1 | contig 10165 bp, 10 predicted proteins | sample MAT02_FD_78089 | JGI IMG/M metagenome (GOLD analysis project Ga0105045, IMG submission 78089) | Freshwater microbial communities from Lake Fryxell liftoff mats and glacier meltwater in Antarctica - MAT-02 (megahit assembly) | ecosystem: Environmental > Aquatic > Freshwater > Ice > Liftoff...
AATACTAGTAATGATTATAGAGCTTTCGATTTACTTGCTTCAATTGCTAACAAAGAAGGAAGCCAAAATGAAGAAAAATATCTGAAAAATGCTCATTACATTGTTCCTGGTCTTGTGATACCAAAATACAATTTATTTCAATACTACAAGGAAAATTGTAAAAAGGATCAAGCCGATTTTTGGGCAAATGAAGTGTTAAATCACAAGAATAAAGGAACACGAGACATAACATATTTTAAAGACCAAGTCAATAATTATTTAGAAAATGAAAAATAGGATTCTCATTTTGGTTTTTCTTATTGCCATTCTTAGTAATGGTGCTATTGCTCAAAACACTAAGTTTGATACTAGTTATCTTGAGCTTAAGAATGAATATATCAGTAATAAACTTTCTGAGAAGGTAATAATGTTAGAATTCATCAAGAATAATATTAGTATTCATTATACAGACAATTATTTTTGGCAGGATAGTATTGGTGGCAAAGTAAATTTTGATGAACTTATATACGCTGACTTTAATACTGCGGTAAAAAATTTTGACGTTATTAAAACTGAAAAAGGGAAGTTATCTCCGATAGCTACCCGCAAAGATGACAAACATCTGCTTACAAAAGATATATTAAAACAAAATATAAACGCTACTTATGAAAGTGAATATTACGCTAAATACTCCAAGGATATAATCAATAATTATCTACTTCCGTATAGAAACTTTAGTGAACCTATAGATAACTGGAGACAAATATACAAAGATAGATTCATATATTTTAAAGACGAAAAGGATACCAAAAAAACTATTCAGAATATAATAGACAATGTAAATCAATGGTATCTGTGTACTTATGGCATAGAAAAAAGAACTGACCCACTGCCATTTTTAGGTGCGTTACAAATTTTGCATAGAAAAAAAGGAGGCTGTGAAGATGTAGCAAATCTGATGACTTTTGCATTACGAAGTATTGGTATTCCGAGTTCGGTAGATATCATACCCTATTGGGGTACATCTACAGGAGGTCATGTGCTCAATTCGGCTTTTGGTACAAATGGTGAGGTAATACATTTTGATGCACTTGTTCATTCGGATAGTCTTTATGAATTGGGGAGAGAACCTGCAAAAGTATTTAGAAAAACTTATGCTATTAATCCTGATCTGATAAGCAATAAAATTCAAAGCGAAAATATTCCTAAATATGGAATGCTTAGAGAAAAAAATTATATAGACGTTACAAAGGAGTATTGCAAAGTGTCCGACATCAGCTTTAATGTGCCTGACACTATTAATGAAAATACATTTTATGCATGTGTGTTTAACGGTGGCAATTGGAAGCCAGTATGGTTTGGAGAAAGAAAAGATTCAGTAGTTAAATTTACTGATATGGTAGAGGGCGTGCTATATACACCATTTATTTATATGGAAAATAAACCAACATCAGTAGGAAATCCTAAAGCATTTACAAATGGTGCAATCAAAGAGTTTGAACCATCTGACGAAACACATACAATTATGATAAAAGAACTGCCTGGTTATCTCAAATTTAGAGGCGGAGTACAATATGGTTTATACTATTATGACAATCACTGGGTAAAATTAGGACGAAGTGTCCCCACTGAGACAACCATACGTTTAAGATTCAAAAATGTTCCTAAGAATGCTGTACTTTTGTTAAAGCCAATTGACAGTAATGGAAAAGAACGCCCATTCACCATTGATGAGAATGGTGAACGGTCATGGTGGTAATTTTTTAACATTATAATTTTTATAATTATGAGTTTTAAATTTTATTTTATTGGAATGATTCTAACTTTCATTCTACCAAACTTGGTCTTGAGTCAGACTATTGATTCGACCAAAATTAAGTATGACGCATTTGTCACGGACAAAAAAGCAAAAGCAAAGGACAAATACACCTACTCACAATTTTCTATTGCACTTAGGTATAAGGACACTCTCAACTTGAATGCTGCTCAAATAGACCAGATGTATTCAGAAATAAAGAACCTGAAAAGTCTTAAAAATGCACATTATACCGCACACAAAGAGTCACTAGACACTAGGAGTTTAGAAAGTCAAAAGATGGTGCAAGTGCTGACTGGGACTCAATATGACTTACTACTTAGATTAAAAAATCATTCTAAATCTAAGGCAAATGCCGAAAATGATTGGAAAGAAATGGAAATTAGAAATATGAATACGCAATTTTCCAAAGGTGCTACTGTAGCCGAATTATATGAGTATTATGTGATCAGAGAGTCTTTATATGATAAATATAGACACGATCCTATATCGCAATCTGCTGAGACAAAAGCTCATTATAATAATAGACCTGCATGTATGAAAGCATTGACAAAATTAAGAAGGACAAATACAGATACTTTTGGCAATAATTTGAATGGTAATTAAAAAACATAATATAATGGAAAAGTATATCATTTCGATAATCTTTGTGTTTTCGTTTAGCTTTTTGTTTGGTCAGAAAACTGATAAACAACAATTGATCACAAATCAAAAAATTGTGACATTGAAATCAGAAAAACAGAAAAGCATAGAAAACAAAAAGATGGACAATAAGAAAGAACCTAAAAATAGGGGACACAACGAGTTTGTAGATCAATACAATAAAGCATTAAATCTTTTGGAATTAAGTAGTAATCAGAAGGATACTTTTACAGCATTTCAATTGGTAAGACATAGTGCCATTGTAGGGCAATTCCCGCCCGCATATTACAGTCTTGGGAAATTTTATAAACTTGGTATAGGTGTAACTTTAAATTTGGATTCTTCATTTTACTTTTTTGATTTGGCTGCTAAAGCAGGCCATAATCATGGTCAATATCTAAGAGGATATATGTTATATAAGGGACTTGGTTGCGAGCAGGATTATATAAAAGCAGTTAGTGATTTTAGAGAATGTGCAAACAAGGATAATAGGTCATGTATGTATATGCTTGGACTGTGTTATAGAAATGGATTTGGGGTAGCAAAAGATATTAGGATTGGGGATCATTGGTTACAAATGGCTTTAGAAAAAGGATCTCTAGAAGCTAAATCAGAACTTGATTTGTCAGTCGCTGAAGTAAATGACTTACATCTTTCTGTCATGCAAAACCCAGAAAAATTAGCCATATTAAGTGGAGAAGTTGAGATGAAGTCAAATGTGTTTAACAAAGTTAAAAATAATACCAATATTGGTAATTATGGGCTAGGATTTGAATCATATCTTGTAAAATATGATTACAGTGAAAAGTATATCGTAAGTTTAGAAAAAATTGATTTTTCGTCAAAAATGGTGGGAAATAAAATTGATGCAGTAGTAAAATTTGATAATGGGAATAAATCAACACTGCTTTCAGGGATACGATCATCTCAAGAGCATATATTTGCTTTATCAAATAGCACAAAAGATAGAAATGACCGTTACACTAATTATACTAAAGATGAGTTGATTTTTGATGCCATTTCATTTTTTGAATTTCAAGACATCATCGATGGCACTGATGTAATATTGGCAAATATAAGTGGTGTATCTACGCATCAAAAAGAACCCGAAAAGCCCATCAAATTATTCATCTTCAGAGAAACAGATATTATAAATGATGCAGATCATAATATAGCAATAAATCAATTATTAGCGTATCCAAATCCGTTTACACAAGTTTGTAATGTAGAAATAGATATAGCCGCAGATGCTGAATGTAGCCTTTTAATACATGATATGAGTGGAAGACTACTATATCATACAAATAAAGAAACGTTAAAAAAAGGTAAATATATTTTTCCTTGGGAATCTGATGCTTTATCAGGGACTTATATCGTTACTTTAAATATGAATAACGTTTCTAAACAATTAAAAATTATTAAGATATGAGTTCCTCTTTAAAATTTTTATTAACCTTTATTTTATTATTCTTTCTTTCTCTCTTAAATCCAATAAGTGCACAGCCAGTTGAATGGGAAGATAATGGTGATGGCACTTGGACTAAATATCAGTTTGAAATAGATGGTAAAGATGGCCCTGGATGGTATTTTAGAGATTGGGGATATTACAACGATGATAATTGGGATTATGGCATGGATTGGAGTGATTTACAAGATCTGCTAAGTTGGTGGGATGATATAGAAGCTTCTAATCAATCTACTCATAGAGTATGTCCCCGATTAGTAAGTAATACTTTAAAACCACTACCAGCAAACACTGCACGAACCAAAATTGGGATTGGTGAAGAAGTTTTGGTAGGTATTCGGAATAATTGTGCTTTATTTTGCAATTGGAAAATTTCGGGGCCTGGTGTTTTGTCCAATCAAACTCAAAATTATTGTAATTTTCAAGCACAATGGACACCTGGTACAATTAAAATTACTGCCGAGCTCACAGGAACTGATCTATGTAATCCAAGTTGTAATACTACATTAGAACTGGAGTTTGAAGTGGTTGCGCCAAAGAGTGTTTATTTTGATAACTTGTCAATACAAAATCCTGATCCATGTTATTCTCAAGTAGGCCATACATTTAAACGCCCAGGTGCTTCCTTTTTTTCAGACAATTACTTGTTACCAGACGATGTTAATTTTTATAATAATTATGTAGCTGAAAGTGGTGATCCTGCAACTTACATTGGACCCTATTTTGCAGGTTCGGGTATAGTTGTACCTCCACATCCTGTAACTGCTTATGTAATGGCAAATGATATTGTAGTGCCAGGTAAAGGTACATTAGTAAAATATGATGATATAGAAATAAATTTTCTTTGTGACAAATTTAGAGATCCAAAACTTTCAGGGGAAGTTCAATATATTATTGGGCAATTTTATTTGGACTTTAAAGCAAATGTGGGGGTCTTAATTGAGGATGTTTTACAATCTGGTGAAAATAATGGAACAATTTCGGGTTCCTCAAATTTATATTTTAACTTAATTAAAAAAACTGCCCTTGTATATACCGAATTACTAGATCCTTCAACATGCCACGATGGTACAGTTTGTCCACCATAAACGTGTTGTTAGCTTTTAAGTCTACTCTGAAAAGCTTATCATTTAAGATTGATAAACATGTTAAATTATTATTTGATTTGGCTTTCGGAGTAGATTAGTAAATTAAACTAAATTTATTATTCCAGAATTTATTTATTGAAAGATTTACAATCATATGAGTGAAATTTTTCATATTAATTAAAATTTTAAAACTTTATTTCAAATGAAAGCAATTTTGTTAATCACAATTCTATTAGTTACTTGTTGCGAAAAATGCAAAACTCAGAATTTAAATTTATATTTAGATTCCATTTTCTTTTCAAAATATGAGGGCGATTTAGCCCTTTTCGCTAAAAAACAATCTCTTTTGCAGTTGGACTATTTTGAATTTGTGGATAAATCTTTTGAATTAACCGAATCGAAGTCTATTAGATTAAGAAGATATGCCTATATTTTTGATTATTTAGTTTCAAAAAATATTTATCTTAATGAAAGGTTTCCGAGAGAAAAAGTTGTGAAGAAACACATGATTGCTTATATAATTGAAAATGTTTCTAAAGATACATTAATAAAGTCTGATAGTGATAGGAAAATGCCATTTAGAAATGAGTCTAATGAAATTTTAAGCATTACTTTTTTCAAAATATTCTGTAGTTTTAGATTAAAATATAAAGAAGATTTTGATTTATCTGATTTGCAAAGTCATGAAATAGAAATTGATAATATTATTAAATATGGAAATTTTCAATTTCCAATTACTGTTAAAAAAATTTTATTGAATAAATATGACCACATTAAAGAAAATAAGTATTATGACGACATGAGGTATTATTGGACGAATTAGATATACTAATGAATACAGTTCGTAGATTTCAATTACAATAAAACACTTGCTGGTAATGAAATATACAATTATAATTTCAGTTTTTATTGTTATATCCAATTCTGTAAGCTTTGGACAGAATTGCAATGCTGATTCAACATTTTACAAACAGATCACGCCTGAATTAGATTCACTAGTTTTAATGAGTGTACTGATAATATTTTAAGTTCACATTTTGATGTTATCAAACCTACAGGAGTTTATTATGATGGATTTTCATCTCCATTAGTTAACATCTTTCACCTAAAAAATAGAGTTTCAACAGGTTTTGTTACTGATAATTACTTATTACCAGATAATGTTAATTTTTACAACGTTGAAGTAAAGAAAGGAGTTGCACCAGCTGTTATTCAACCCCCGATACCGCCTGCTGTAGAGTCTTATTTTAATGAAAATCCTCCGCCTCATCCCGCTAACTCATTTAAGCAGTGTAAAGATGTTGTCCATAAAGGAAAAGGAACTAAAATTGATGGACCAGATATAGTTAGATTTATCCATAGTTGTAGGTTAGACAAAAACCCTATCCTTTATGGATTGTTTTCTTATGATATTCCACAAATTTATAAGGACCCTAAAAATAACACAGAACATGAATTTTGTAAAATAAATCAAAGTAGCGAAAACATTGGAGTTGTAAAAAATTCAACGCATAAAATAAGTAAGGGTGATTTAAGTCTGCCCCCAATCGGCAATATTGTATCGAAAAGCACCAGAGTAGAATCACAAAATTCTATTTGGCTAAACAATACACCTTCATTACCTACTTGTTTTTAGTGTTAAGTAAAATTCAACCATATAATTGGATTGGTTGTTTAAAATAATAATCAATCCAATTAATATTTTTGTTATTGTATCTTGTTATACATTATAAATATTTAAATATGTACTTAAAAAATTTATTATTTTTATTATTGTTTGTTATGACAAATAACCTATCTAGCCAAAGGTATTTGTGTAATGATACCACTTTTAACATTCATGTAACAAAAATTTCTAAAGAAAAAAGACCAGCTAGCCTTTACAAAATCTATATTGATACGTTGGGTTATACAGATGAATGTAAGATCAAATTATTTGCACATATCATTGATAATATTTTTTCTGATGGATTAGATTTGAATTTTAAACACAAAACTATAGTTAGTGATAATACTATAACTTTTGGGGAAGGCTTAGAATCCTATACTCCCAAAAAGCCAGATAGTACCAATCTAATACAGAGAAATTTATATGAAACTTTTCTTGAAGTAAAAAAAACACACGGTTATTTCTATTCTGAAAAAGATCAATCCAGATTGGATACATATGGAGTAATAGTAGAAAATGTACTAAAATATGGAGTATTTAATCATCCTGTTAATGTTGAAAATTTTTTACGTTTTAAGTATAAAAAATTGACTAGGGAAAAATACCAGAAGAATATCGAGAAGAATGGTTATGATTGGTAAGGATTTTAGAATGAAAGACTCTAACCTAAAAGGACAACTCCATTTCCACATTCAACAATATTATCTTGATGAAGAACAAAATCCTGCAGAATGGGTCCCGTTTGAAGTAACACACCAAGGGTGCTCAAATAATGGAAGAAGTTAATTCATTGTTTGACATTTATAAGCAAGCAATCAATTCTGGAAGTTTAGTGTTAATTTTTTTTAAGGTTAACGATCTATCATCATCCTATTGGCCGATTTTTCCACCTAAACTAAACTGTACACCGTGAAAAATTTTATATTTATAGTTGTTTTAGCTTTTTTTAGCCTAAGTATTAATATTAGAGCCCAAGTAAATGTAAGTGTTAATCACAGCAATATTGATTCTACATTAATAACGAACCTAAGAAAATGTATAGATATATCAATGTCAGATGTAGTGGATATTTCTAACACATATATTGATTCTTCTAAATATACAATAATTAAGGGAAGAAAGGTATATCATAAAATTTCATTGTCAAAAGGTATAAGACCAGATAGCCTTGTAAATTTATTTAAACATTTAGTTAGAGACCAAAAATATAAGGTTTATGGTTACATATTTGATTATTTATTTCTGAATGGATTGGATTTTAACTATGATTACTATACACAATTTTTATTTATTGAAGAATCGGCATTATATTTAGATAGATTTCAGTCAAAAGAATATTTCGAAAATAAAAGATTGCTTTATTATTTTTTTGACATTTATAAAAATTATAGAGTTTTCATTGCTTCAGATATAAGTTTTGATTCTGATGGAATCAATTTCATAAATAATCTTATAAAATTTGGGGACTTTAAATATCCAATATCTTGTAAAAATGTATTAATGAACAAAGGTGTTTTAACTAGAAGTTCTTTTGAAAGAAAATTTGGAAATTAGATTTTATTCTTCCTAATTTCATCGGAATCAATCTTTTATTTAATCTTTAAAGACTTTACTATAAAAAATATCAAGGGTATAAAAATTTCCCCAATATCATCGGTAAAAACCACATTCCAAGCCCATCTGCTGTACCTTGTGCATTTTGAATTGTCTTCCATTCTATTAGTCCAAAGATAATAACAACAATCAACTTCAGAAATCTAATCATTTTTGTTGCGATAGAATATTGACGATGTGCGTTTTCTTCCATAATTTTATTGAGATAATTAAAATGGTGAGGATACCTATTCAATATTGTCAAACCCAAAAATAATATTGTCGCAACAATAGGCAGCGCAAATATATTTTCTTTGCCACCTATTATATCAACTTTCCCATCCAGGTCGTAATGCACTGGAATGGTATCTGAGAGACTGTTATAAGAAGTAATGACTAAAACCCAAATGGCAACGATTGAAATGATACCTAGAAGTTCTACTATCTTATCTAATGTAGAAAGTGTCAATACTATTTTTGGTCTTTTTTCCATTTGTTCAAACCATTAAACGATTACTTCTTCTTATCAATCCATTTTCTAGCATTCGTAAAAGCTTCTATCCACGGAGAGACTTCATCTTGTCTGTCCTTAGGGTAATGTGCCCAATTCCATTGAAATATCGATCTCTCAATGTGTGGCATCATGACTAAATGCCTGCCATCAGCACTGCACATCATCGCAGTATTATAGTCTGAACCATTGGGATTGGCAGGATAAGAGTCGTATCCGTATTTTGCTACAATATCATACGCTGATTCTTCTTTTGGTAGCAGAAACTTACCTTCACCATGAGAAACCCATACACCTAGCGTCGCTCCTTCGAGGGTAGACATCATCACTGAATTATTCTTAGCAATAGTGACAGAAGTAAATCCACTTTCATGTTTGTGAGAATCATTAAAATGCATTCTGGGTTTGACATCATGATCCAGATTAATCAGACCCAACTCCACAAATAATTGACACCCATTACAAATACCAACTGAAAGCGTATCTTCTCTACTGAAAAATTTGTCCAATGCTGTTTTGGCCTTTTCGTTATACTTAAATGCGCCAGCCCAACCTTTGGCACTTCCCAATACGTCTGAATTGGAAAACCCACCTACCGCTCCGATAAACTGGATATCTTCCAATGTCTCTCTTCCTGATATCAAGTCTGTCATGTGCACATCTTTCACATCAAAGCCTGCCAAATACATCGCGTTTGCCAGTTCTCTTTCTGAATTACTTCCCTTCTCTCTTATGACAGCTGCTTTTGGACGTGGTTTATTAGTATCAATTGATGGTTTTGACCCAGTAAAGTGACTAGGGAAAACGAATTTAAGTGGTTGATTTTTATAATTTTTGTATCGTTCATCAGCTTTTGTACCTGCAGACTGTTTTTTATCAAGCAAATAAGAAGTCCTATACCATATATCTCTCCAATGAGAAATGTCAAACACAAACTGATCGTTGCTATTTTTAATCTTGATTTCTGCTCCTTGAACTGGCTTACCTATTTTTATTAAATTTATCCGATTTGTTTGAAATAAATCACCTACTAGAAGCTCCTTGCTTTCATCCACTTGAAATACTATTCCTACATTTTCTGCAAAAAGTAGACGAATAGAATCGTCTTGGCCTATTGCAGATAAATCAAAGTCTGCACCTGTGTCCGTCTGTGCAAAACACATTTCCAGTAAAGTGGTAATTAACCCACCACTACCAATATCATGACCGGCAAGGATTGCACCTTCATCTATAAGTTGTTGTATCAGGTTAAAACTAGTCTTAAATTGTTCAGCAGATGCTATCGATGGAGCTTTATTGCCTACCTTATTCATGATCTGAGCAAATGATGATCCGCCTAATTCATGATCCACACCTGACATATTTAGGTAGTAAATACCACCACCATTGTGCTGGAGTACAG